>Ga0247719_1000354_pt1 | contig 29677 bp, 33 predicted proteins | sample 41E_DmetaG_FD_189046 | JGI IMG/M metagenome (GOLD analysis project Ga0247719, IMG submission 189046) | Soil microbial communities from hillslope of Landscape Evolution Observatory, University of Arizona, Oracle, AZ, United States - 4-1-E_D | ecosystem: Engineered > Artificial ecosystem >...
GGCTGACGTCGACGCCGTATCTGGGCGCAAGCGCAGGCTGCATGTCGGGTCTCCACTGGCCTGGCCGGGGCGACCATCGCCCCAGCCGGTCCTGCATCCCGACCGCTCCCTCCCCTCTTTCTCAGCTCATGAGTCGGCTCGGCCAAGAAGCACGTCGTTCCAGTCCGCGCCCGGGGTTCTGGGGAAACGGGTCTCGATGTCGGCACAGGTGCCGCTGTGCGCCTCTCGCGCCAGTCTCTCCGCCCGGCGCCCGCCGGGGTCATGGTCCAGGAAGAGGATGAGGCGCCTCACGGAACGCGGCAGCTCCACACGCGCGAAGCGCTCGGTCCCGAGCGTCGCCCAGCAAGGGAAGCCGGTGAGCTGCCTTGCGGCCATGGCGGTCTCGATGCCCTCCGCCCATCCCAATATGCCGTCGCGCGGCGCGAAAAGCCGGACGGCGCCCTGTCCGAGCAGTCCGAGTGCCCGCTTCGGAACAGGCAGATCGGCGAGCTTCGCCGACTCCGGATCAAGAAAGGTCCTGTGGACGGCAACCAGCCCGCTCCCGTCGCGGACCGCGGCGAGCATGGCGGGACGGAATAGCGCTTGCGGACTTCGGCCGTAAGGCGTGCGCGGATGGTAGCGCAGGTCCGAGACTTCAGGCGTCAGGCCCCGACGCCGGAGATAGGCTTCTGCCGGCGACCCGCCGATCGGACGGGCATCGGCCCATAGCCTTGCCGCCGCGCCGCGGTTTCGCCGCCCCGGATCGGCGGGTGTCCAGGGCATTTTACAGCCGCCGGGCCGAAAGTTCAGAGTCAGCAGCCGCTGTGCGCGGAGCGCGCCGATGACTTCACGGGTGTCGCAGCCCGCGAAGCAGTGGAAGAGCAGCCCTCGTTCTCCCGTGCGCACGCTGAGCGAGGGCGTGCGATCGTCGTGAGCCGGACAGCGGCACATGCCTCCGCCGTTCCGCCACTCGCCGCCAAGACGCTCGACGATCTCGCGACCCTGCGCCTCGAGCGAGGAAGAATGGGTCGAGCTGCTCGTATCGTGCATGTCCATCTTCCTCGCACCATCGGGACCGACCCCGACGGCCGCCTCTCCTCTTCCGGACGGCTGCACTTGCCCGGGCGTCTCCCCGCATCACTCAATTGCCGCGGACGCCGTGCTCAGCCGCACGAAGAGCGCGTCGGGTGGCGATGGACGGGTCTCGGGAGAGCCCGGATCGAGGCGCGAAACGAAGATGCCGGGTTCCGCCGGCGCTACTCGGAATTTCGCGGCGCTCGGCCGGGGACCTGGCCCGACTGCGGCGACATAAGCGACCGTCTCCGCCGGGAGCCGCCGGCCGTTGGCAAGATGTTCGGCATAGCGCGTCGGGCCCGCATTATAGGCGGCGAACAGGTCCGGATAGCCGAACCGGTCGTACATGGCGCGAAGGTAGGCGGCGCCTGCAAGGATATTATCGCGCGGGTGATGGGGATCCGGTCCGAGGCCATGCTTCGCGCGCATTTCCGCCCAGGTCCCGGGCATCAGCTGCATCAGACCCATGGCCCCGGCGCTGCTGGTGATCGGCCGGCCACGGAGCACGGTCCGGCCCCCGCTCTCGGCGCGCATCACTCGCCTGATCCAGTCCGCTGGAATGCCGAAGCGGGCGGATGCTTCCTGGATGTACGGGCTCCAGCGGTCGACCTGCCACGAACTGAAACGATCGGCTGCCGTGGTGATCGCGTCGTCGCTGCTCCGCGCGTCTCCGGAGGACGGGATGGCAAGGAGAAGCCCACCGAGGAGCCCGATCAGCGCACCTCCACCGGCCTTCCGGCCAGGCTCATCCATTGTTGCTGCTCTTGGACGACTTCACCCAAAGACGCTCCGCGCGGCCCAGGACTTCGCCGCTCCGCGTAACCCCGAAATAGCGGCCGTCGAATGACCGGCCGCTGGCCATCAGCAGAAAAACTTCATCCTGTCCGAGGAGACGGCAACCGTTCCACCAGGGCATCGGCCTATCGGCAGAATCCCGTTTCTTGCGCACTGCGACGGACCTGCCGTTGATCGAGATCGCCTGGCCGACCGCGCAGACGCGATCACCGGCAACCGCAGCGACGCGCTTCACCAACGGCACATTGGCAGGAAGGTAATGGCGTCGTGCAGCGAGCGTCCGCGCGGGCTCGGGAGTCCAGGCGGCAACCATGTCGCCGCGACGCAGCGGCTCTTCGACGTGCAGCCGGTAAAGGCCGATCGGAGCGCTTGCGCTCGAATTCCAGACGAAGAGCACCGGCGGCTTCCAAAACAGTGACACGGCGAGCGGGACGGCCGCGCAGCCGATCAACGCCCCGAGCGCCAGCCACCTGCGGGTCTGCCTGCGCCTGGCGACGATCCGCCGGAGCCGCTCGCCGACGTACATCATGAGCTCGCTGCCGCCGCCTGCTCGCCGGACCCCTTTGACCATGCATCGAGATCGTCGATGTGATAGCGCACATATCGGCTGTGGCGGCGGAAGCGCGGGCCCGATGCGGCAGCGCGCATCTGCTGAAGCTTGCGGGCGCTCAAGCCCAGATAGAAGGCCGCCTGTTCAGTCGAAAGGAACGGACTTCCCCTCTTGGCCCGGGCGGCTCGGGCGATATCGTCGTCCATGACAGCCTCGCGGTGTCGACACCCAGCCTCATTGCCGGCGTGTCGGCCTCGTCAGTGCCGCAGTCCGGATCTCGCGAAGAGGCTCGAAATCGACCGATCCGAAAATCGAGCCGCCTTGATCGAGTTCGCTTAAAACGGTCGAGGTGAGCACCCAGCCGCTCGAGTATCTCATCGAGCGAGGGCTGCTCGCGATAATAAAGGGCGCGGGTTCAAAGATAAGCTCGACCTGGATCGACCCTGAGGTTGCCCGCCGTGACCTCGACGAGATCGCCGAAATCCTCCAGCTCGTGGAGGAGCATCAACCCGCAGCGGCTTCGAGAACCGGCGCGAGCAGGCGCCCCGCACGGGCCGAGCCATAGTCATGGACGGCGCGCGCGAGACGCGAGCGATCCATCTGCCGCGCACGCGCCAGCGCGCGGGAAAGCACTCGACTTCTGTCCTCTGCGAGCCGGTCGACATTGTGCAGCAGGTCGACGAGGAGCACTTCCTCAGTCAATTTCCTGGGAACCGAAGGCCGCATCCGGAAGTCGAATATTCGTCCGCCGAGCCTGAAACGGCCGTGGCGCTTGCGGTTGTAGACCACCGGCTCGTTATAGAGCTGGGTGGTGCCGACACCGAGACCATTGAAGGCGTTCGGGGACACCATGACAAAGCGGTCGTCACCCAGGAAGCTTTCGACGAGCTTCTCGGCGTTCGCCGGTGCCTTGCCGAACCTGGTCTTGCGCGGAACCATGTAGACGCCGGTCGCGACCTTCTCGAGCCGCCCTTCGTCCACCAGCTCGCGCAAATGGCGATCGACCGCGTTCGACCAGCGCGCGAGATCCTTGCGCCGGTAGACCTGGCCGGGCCTGAGATGCCGCTGCAGTTCAGCGCGCGCTGCCATGGTATCACTCCTTCGTCGACCCAGATTGTTCAGTCGGACCCATTCTGCAACGGATTTCATTAAAGTTTCATGCAATCCGCAAACAGGGGCCATGAAGGAGCCGACCGGCTGACCCTGCTCCGGCCGATGACCAGACCGACGAATGCGACGCCGCATGGCCGGCCGAGGGCGCGAGACCCGCGCTGATCAGAAATTCATTCTGAACAACCGATCTCCATCCTGTCTCGGCGACCGTTTATCTCAGCAGCTGCCGGAACCCTCCTTCCGCCATCCTCCGAGCGCCCCGGACCAGCCGCTGCACCTGTGAGCGGACGCTGGACGCTTCCACCCGCCAGCGCTCGCGCGTCGCGCCGCCTCCAAGCAGTTCCGCGGCGATCGTGCGCTGGTTGGCTCCGGCGCCAAGCGCGTCCTGCGCGCGAAGCATCAGCAGCAAGCGCCTGGCCCGCGCCTCCTCGGGATGAAGCGACCGGCTGAGCCGGCCGGTCCGCCACAGTGCCAACAGACGTCGAAGCGTAAGAAGTGGCCGCTCGGCGGTCGCCAAGCCGCTTAGTCGATAGCGAAGCTCGACCGGCCCGTCCGCCAACGAGCCCGACACCACGTCCAGGCGGATGGCGCGATAACCGTCGGAGATGAGCAGATGCTCGCGACCATTCGCCCATGCGATCAGGGTCGAGAGCCTCGCAAAGCGTTCAAGGTCGAGGACGTCCCCGCCTTCCGGAGGACCGGCCTCGACAACAAGCACGTAGGGATGCACCCCGACAGACCAGACGGGTCTGGCCTCGGGTACCATCCGCCCTGGCGGCTCGAAGGCATGCAGGCCCCACCGCTCGGGCGTTTCGGCAGGGTCGCCTCGACCGGGAATGCCGCCCGCCTCAAGCGCGCGTTCGGCGGCTGCCCGATAATTCCGGTCGCGCCGGAGCCATTCCCAGGCGAAGAGCGAACGGTCGGCCTCGATCAGCGGCTCGTAAGCCGCCGCATCCCGCCAGTCCGGCACAAATCCGTCGCCCGCAGCCACGCTGCGAGGACATCCGATTGCGCCACGCTAACCCATTCACCCGGATGGGGGAATTGCCTCGTCGAAGCTGACCAACGCGTCGCGCAGGCCGCAGGCTGCGAGCTGGGCGCGGCTGACGACGCCATAAGCGGCGCGGGCCCGCTTCACATATTGGCGCGCCGTCTCGGTGCCGATGCCGAGGATCCGCGCGATTTCCCAGTCGGTCTTGCCGGCGGCGACGAGGCGCACGCATTGGCGCTCCCGCCGGCTGAGCCGCGGAACCGCTCCGCCTGCGGCAAAGCCGCAGATCCGCCGGGCGGCCCTGAAGGCATGGAGGCCGATCAGCTCCGCCGCCAGCAGTCGGCTGACGGGCAGCGGCCGGCCGCGCGCGACCGCGAAGGAGCATGACCCAGACGGCTCTCCCGGCACATTGGCCGGAACCGTGAAGCCGGGACCAAGCCCATGATATGAGCTCCGTTCCAGGATTTTCCGCTGAACTGCGCTCAACGGCAACATGTCGCCAATCTCGTTCCAGCCGAATGCGGCATTCGTCCTCAGGCTGGCGAGATGCACGGGATCGGCGGCAACGTCGTGCCGGGTGAGAAGCTCCTCCGCCCAGGCATCCGGATAATTGTCGAGGCGGATCAGACGGTCCGAGGCGGAGAGCACGCACCGGTGATGGAGAAGCGCGAAATACCGAAAGCCGAGCTCTCTTGAAGCCTCTCCAAGCAGATACCGAAGCTCTTCCCCATCGGCGCATCGGCTGGCCTGCTCCGCGAATTGATCGGTAAGGCGCGAGCGGCCGTTTCGGCGGGAGATTGCCGGTCCGGTCTGCGACGAGACGTTCCCGGGACCGGGAACAGCAGAACTCAGACCGCCCGGCACCGCATGCGTCCCTGGCACAGGGCTGTACGGCGTTCGTCAAGCATAAGCGGGCACCCCTGCCAGGCGTCGACTTGGCGAGGCCTGCCCTGCCCGCGGTTTATATTTCCTTTATTTGGTGGATATGGCCCGTTCTTCCCGTTAGCATTGTCGGTGCTCGGTGATGTACTGAACGGCTGCCTGCACCGGTTGAGACCCGGAGCGGCGGCGCAGGAGAGGGCGGCCCTGGGCGCCGGCGGCTTGGAACCCGCGCCCGAATAGGTCCGCGCGGTGCGCCGCGACGGGAATGTTCGACAGGATCGATGCGTTTGTACGCGATGTCGGGGGAATTGCGTCCGAGGTCGAGCTTGCCGGTCTGCTCGCTGAAATCTGCGCGGAAATGGGTTTCGACTATTTCGCGCTCACCCACCATGTCGATATCCGCCAGGCGCCGCAGCCGGCGATCCGGCTGCACAATTATCCGGAGCAATGGGTGGAGTATTTCGACGAGCAGAAGCTCGGTCCTTCGGATCCGGTCCATCGCGCCTGCCATCTCACCAGCATCGGCTTTGCCTGGTCGAAGCTTCCGCACATGATCCATCTGACGCCGCGCGACCGGATGGTTCTGGAAAAGGCGGGATGCAACGGCATCGGCGACGGCTTCACCGTCCCGGCCCACGTTCCCGGAGAATCGAACGGCTCGTGCTCGTTCGCGACCCGCACCGGACAAGCCGTCTCCGCTGACCATCTGCCGACCGCGCAGCTGGTGGGCGCGTTCGCCTTCGAGGCCGCTCGGCGTTTGTGGCGCATGCGCGCCGGCCCGTCGCCCTTGGCGCAGCTTACCGACCGCCAGCGCGACTGCCTGGTCTGGGCCGCGCGCGGCAAGTCCGACTGGGAAATCGCGCAGATCCTCGGCATCAGCCACGAAACGGTCATCCAGCATCTGAAGCAGGCGCGCGAGCGCTACGGAGTGACCAAGCGCACGATGCTCGCGGTGAGCGCCTTGTTCGACGGGACGATCAGCTTCATCGACGTCCTGAAGCGCTGAGACATCCCCATTTCTGGGAATATCCCGACCGCGCCCGGGTCGTGAAAATCCGCCCTGTCACTCGGCAGGAGCCCGGACAAGATGATCGTCATCGACCGTCAAGGGCGCGAGCCCGCGCAGGAGCCTCTCCTCAAGGCGATGTTCGAAGCGCGCAAGCAGGTGTTCGTCGATCTTCTCAAATGGGAGGTGCCGGTCCTCGACGGCCGGTACGAGATTGACCAGTTCGACGACGAGCGCGCCATCTATCTGATCATCGCCGATGCCGCCGGCGCGCATCTCGGCTCGGCGAGGCTGCTTCCCACCTCAAGGCCGCACATCCTGGACTCGCTCTTCCCGAGCCTCTGCGAGGGCGAGCCGCCGCGAAGCCCCGACTGCTTCGAGATCACCCGCTTCTGCCTCGGGCGCAACCAGAATGCGAAGGCGCGGCTCGAAACACGCAACCGGCTCGTCTCCGCCCTCGCCCTGTATGCGCTCGAGAATGGCATCTCCACCTACACGGGAGTCGCCGAGCTATCGTGGCTGCAGCAGATTCTCGCCTTCGGATGGCGCTGCCGCCCGCTCGGCCTTCCCCAGGTGATCGGCGGACGAACCCTCGGGGCGCTGCGCATCGACATCGATCCCGAAACCCCGGCCCTGCTCGCGGCCAACGACATCTTCAGGCCGTCGTCCGCGCAGCAGGCGCCCGCCCTTGCCGCCTAGCCGTTCACAAGGAATTTCAGATGCAGCACTCCCTCGCAAGAGAGCAGACGGTCGATCACTGGACCAAGCAGCTCCTCGCCAACGGTTATTGCGTGATCCCCGGCCTCCTGCCGGCCCGCGTGGTCGAGGAGCTCGACGGCGACCTCGCGGAAGCGTTCGAGACCACGCCTTTCTGCCGAGGCGGTTTCTACGGGGAACGCACCAAAAGGTTCGGCCGTCTTCTCGCGCGGTCACCAAAGGCGGAGCGGCTCGTCCGGCACGAGCTCGTGCTCGGGGTCGTGCGCGCCATTCTCTCGCCCTGGTGCGACACCATCCAGCTCAACCTGACGCAGGCGCTCGCCCTGCATCCCGGAGCGCCGCCCCAGCTGCCGCACCGGGACCAGGACATGTGGCGCGGAAGCGTCGGCGAGGTTGAATATCTCGTCAACGTGATGTGGCCGTTCACGCGCTATACTGCCGAGAATGGCGCGACAATCGTCTGGCCCAACAGTCATGGGCGTCGAGCGCACGATCCCGAGCCGCCCGCAGGCCAGTTGCCGGTCGAGCTGGAACCGGGATCCGCCCTGCTCTTCCTCGGCTCGACGCTGCACGGCGCCGGCGGCAATTCCAGCACCGAAGTCCGCCGCGGAGCAATCGTCAGCTACTGCCTGGGATGGCTGAAACCCTATGAAAATCAGTGGCTCGCCTATCCGCCGGCAATTGCGCGACACTTCGCGCCCGAGCTGGCGGCTCTGGTCGGCTACGCCCAGCACCGGCCCAACCTCGGCAATTTCGAGGGGCAGTGTCCCTCGGTGCTGCTTGGGCACGAACTTCCCGACAGGATCGGAGCGGTCGACGCACTGCGGCCGGATCAGGAAGAACTCGTGGCCGAGTTCGTCAGGAGCCAGCACTGGAGGCCGGGCCGCGCCGCGGCCTGATGGTTTCATCCGATGTCCCGGCCAGGCACGTTCGAGCGGGTCTATGCAGCCATCAAGCAGCAGCTGCGCGACGGTCTGTACAGGCCCGGCGATCGTCTCGAGCCTGCGGTCCTTTCCGAAGAGCTCAACGCCAGCGTCACTCCTGTCCGGGACGCGCTCCATCGGCTCACCGGCGAACGCCTGGTCGAAGCGCCGCGACACGAGGGATTTCGGGTTCCGATGCTGACCGAGACGATGCTGCGCCACCTTTATGCCTGGCACCGCGACCTGCTGCTGCTCGCGATTCTGAACCGAAGGGCCGAGATCGCCCAGCTGAATGTATGGCCGGACGTCTCGGGCGAAACCGCGTCGTACGAACGGCGGAACCATGTCTTCCTCGCGCTCGCGCAGGCGACGAACAATCCCGAGCACCTCATCGCGCTGCGCACGCTCACCGAGCGGCTCGAACCGGCCCAGCGGCTGGAAGATGCGCTGCTCGATGCCGTCGAGGAGGAAACCGCCGAGATCGTTGCCGCGCTTCACAGGCGCGACCGGAAAGCGCTCCGTCGCAGTCTCGTTCATTATCAGCGGCGACGCGAGCGGATCGTGCCCGAGCTCCTCGAGCGGCTCTATGCCCGCTAGCCCGGCAAACAATCGCCTTATCGCGCGCTTATTCTCTGAGGATATCGGCGCTGCGGTCCTAGCCTTCCGGCGTCCGCCGCGAAGGGGCGGCGGCACGTTGGAAGGAGCAGGATCGATGAAAAAACGCGAACAGAAGGCGGCTGGGCGCCACCCGATCGGGCAGATCAGCATCGACACGAAAGGGCCGCCCGGCTTCCACATGGAAGCCTCCGGCCTGTGGAACAAGGATGGCCTGAGCAGCTGAGGCGGGCATCGGCGGCGCGGCCGACACCGGCCGCGCCGCCAACATTCGAAGAATTTGCCGCTTATAGATTCCGTATCCCCGAAGCGCCCTCTTACGCTCCTCCTGCTGTCAAGGTCGGCAGCAAAGGAGAAGGTCAGATGAAGAAGATCAGCGACATACAGGAGCGCCGGGTCAGGCTCGGTGCGATCAGCCAGACCACGCTCGGCGGGATCCGCGGGGTCATCGAGCCCTTCGGGCTCTACACCGCCGACATGCGGCTCGACTGAACGAACGGCCGGGCGCGCGTGGTCGCGGCCTCACGCGCCCGGCTTCAACCCATGATCGGAAGCGCAATCCTCAGCGTCGGCCTGGTCGGCGGCCGCCCCGTGTTCATGGACGAGCGGAATGACAGCTATTTCCTCCTCGAGGAGAAGTCGGAGGCCGAGTTCCTCGACCTCATCGATTGCGACGGACCGCTAATGGACGGTGCAGGCGCAAGCCTGCGCTCCGCGCTCGGAGCCGATGAGGACATGCGGGTGGTTTTCGCTCAGCCGCCGCAGGCCAGCCGAACTCTGCTCGATCAACCGGAGGCATCGCGGCCGCGGATTGGCGACGCCTTGCGGATCGCGCTGCTGCTGCGACGGGCGCGGACGGCGATCGCGACCAGGCCGATCGGCGAGATCCTCCTGGAACTGGCGCGCGGGAACAGAAGCATCGAACGACGGCCAGGCGACGCGGAGGTCGTGCGACAGGCGGCACGGTTCATCGCAGCCCGGCGCCTCGTACCCGGAGCGCCCAATTGCCTCGCGGATTCGCTTGCGCTCGTTCAATGGCTGGGCCGGCCGCAGGGCGTCCTCCTGATATTCGGCGTCAAGCTCGATCCGTTCGGCGCCCATTGCTGGGCCCAGCTTGGCGACCTGTTGCTGAGCGACCGGACCGACACGGTCGCGCAGTTCCGGCCAGTGCGGGTGGTCGAATGCACGCCCGCTACGCTTTGACCTTCGGGCGAGGCGCGCATCGGCACGAGTTGCTCCAGCGTGCCCGGCAGCTGGGCCTGATGGAAACGGACCGGGCCGCCCTGCTCTTCGTCTCGGATCGGCAAACGCCAAGTCTGTGCGGCGAATCCGCGATCCTTGTCGGCCAGCTGTTTTCGGCGGCGAACAGGCGCCTCGACGAGCTTCCCGAAGCCCTGCGCGATCCTGCGGATGCGGGAGACCTGGCCCGGCCGGGCGGCCTGTGGGGCAATTTCGCGTTTTTCTTTTCCTCCGCCAGGGGCACAGGCGTCTATCGCGACCCGTCGGCGGGCGTAGGGGTCTACCGGTGCGGAGACGGGCATGACGCGGTCTTCGTGTCGGATGCGCAGCTTGCCTCAGCGCTCGGGCTGCTCGACAGCGCCGCGCCCGATCCCGCCTTCGCAGTGCACTGGCTTCAGTTTCCGTTTCTGCGAAGCGCCCGGACAGGTCTTCGCCATGTCCGCGAAATCCTGCCCGGAACTCTCTGCATGCTGGACGGGCGCCAAGGCTGGACGGAAACGCCGGCCTGGCGTCCGGCGGATTTCATCGGGCGCCGCCAGGCAATCCTCGATCCGCTCGAAGCGGCAACCAGGCTTCGGGAACTGGCGCTGGCGGTCGTTCCCGCGCAGCTGAACGGCGGACGGATGGTCCTCCAGCTTTCGGGCGGCCTCGATTCCTCGATCATCGCGGCATGTCTTGCGCGCGGCGGACAGGCGTTTGACTGCGTCAACTTCGCGACGCGCTCGCCCGACGGGGACGAACGCGATTTCGCGCGGGCCGTTGCCGGCCTCTACCGGCTGGCGCTGCACGAGCTTGAGGAACCGGGGACCGCCAGGCTCGACCCGCCCACAATCCTCACGTTGCGCCCGGCGACGAACCCGTTGCTGGCGCCGTTCGATTCAGCGATCGCCGGAGCGGCGGCTGAGCTTGGAGCGAACCTGCTGGTCGACGGCGCCGGCGGCGACAATCTCTTCTGCTACATCACCAGCGCCGCGCCGGTTCTCGATGCGCTGCGCTGGGGTCTGGTCGGCCGGTCGATCGCGGCCGTCCAGGACATTGCGGCCCGCGCGGACTGCACCTGGTGGGAGGTGATCGGCGCGACGATCGGACGCTTGCGACCCCGTCCGGCCTGGAAAGAGGATCCCTCCTTTCTGGTCCGGGACGCTCTGCTTGGAAAGCCCGACCCGCATCCATGGCTCGAGGGGCTCGGCTCCGCGCCGCCCGGCAAGCGGGATCATGTGCATGCGCTGGTGCACATCCAGCATTTCCTCGACAGGCGATCGGCAGGAACGGCGCTGTCTCACCCGCTGCTGGCCCAGCCCATGCTCGAGCTCTGCCTCAGGATTCCGTCATGGCTCTGGATGGGCGGCGGACGCAATCGCGCGGTCGCGCGCGACGCGTTTCGCGATCTGCTCCCGCATTCGGTCCTCGCCCGCCGGGCCAAGGGGAGCCTTCAAAGCCTGTTCCATCGCTCCTTCGGCCAACTGCGCGGCCAGCTGCTCGATCTGCTGATGTCAGGCAGGCTGAGAGCGGAACGGATCATCGACACGCACCGGATCGAGGCGGCGTTCGGATCTGACGGGTGGCGGCGCGGCGAGGTGCAGCTCCGCATCAGCGAGATCGCCGCGCTCGAGCTGTGGCTGCAGTCCTGGAGCCGCCTATCTGGTCCGCCCTCCAGCGTTGACCGGCCTGCCCAGGACTCCGGCGCGCCGGCGCGATGGGCCCCTGCGTGACCGGACCGCCGATGCAAAGCCAGGACGGGCCAGCCTCGAAGCCTGAGTCCGCCCCGTCGACAGGATAAGCCGGTCGGCTACAAAGACGCGATCGGCCACGCCTGCGGTCATCGGTCGGCAACCGCCTCGTAGGATCTTAGAAGAAGCGAGGAACTGATCTTCGCCACGTTCGGATCGGATGCAAGCTCGGCGATGATGTCTTCGAGATCGCCTGGCGTGCCGACGAGCACCCGGGCGATGAGGTCCCAATCGCCCGTGACCGCGTGGCATTCCTCCACCCCCTTGCGCTTCACAAGGGCCGCCGCGAATTCACGGCAGGCCCGCCCTGACAGGCTGAGGAACAGATAGGCGCCAGTATTCAGTCCAAGCGCCCGCGGATCGGTTTCAACGGTGTAGCTGCGGATGATCCCGGACTCGCGAAGCTTCCGCACCCGCTCGTAGACAGCCGGCGCGGACAGATGAACCTGGCGGCCCAGTTCCGCATAGCTCATCCGGCTGTCGAGCTTGAGGGCGCCTAAGATCCTTCGGTCAAAGGCATCGAGGCGCGCAGCCGCGCCGCCTTCTCCCGGAAGGATGTTCGTTTGTGTGACCGACATCCGCACCTTTCTCTTCCCGGCCGATCGCCCGATGCTAGTTCGGCGTCATAGCAAATAGGTCCGGAGCTGCCGATGCCAAGAATCCCGCCGCTGGATGAAGCCAGTTCGTCGCCCTTTTCGGGCATCATGCGCCGCCGGCCGGAGGTCGCGGCGCGGTGGGCCCAGCTCGACGGGCAGCTCCGGTTTCATGGCCTTCTGGCTCCCGAGCTCAAGGAACAGGTTCGAAGGACCCTGGCGCAGCTGACCGGGTGCGCCTATTGCGCGTCGCTCGGCCTTCCCGACCCCGCACCCATCGATCCGCGAACCCCGGCCGCAACCAGGTTTGCAACATCCGTGGCGCAGTCGCCGACCGGCGTTGCCGACGAGGATTGGGCGGAGCTCGAGGCGCATTTCAGCCCGGACGAGCTTGTCGAACTGACATGCTGGATTTCCTTCATGTTCGCGAGCGAGATGTTCGGGGCAATGATGCGCCTCGAGCCCGCCGACGAACTCGCGGTCGCCCAGTATGAAGAGATGCTCCGCCGCGGATTCGAAGCGGCAAAGCGCCCCCAACATGCCTGACCGGCGAACGGATCGGAGACCTGATCAACGGGGCCGACGGATACCGGGCTCGCCCGCTTTTGCGGGCGATGCATAGGCCGCGCGCCTGGTTGAGACGGATTTTCGGGTTCAGCACTGGGGCACGCGAAATCCGGCTCCGGATCAACGGGATCCTTGCTCGCCGCTGGCGCTGGACACCGCCGTCGATCCCGCCTTCCAGCGCGCCCTCAGCTGATGCCAGCGCCGGTACTGGTCCGCCTTGAGCGGGTCGGGGTCGGAAAAGTCCTGGAGCCAGTAGCGAAACCAGTCGAGATTGCGGTCGTAAACGGCCAGCCGGTGCCGGGGCTGCACCTTGATGTGCGCTTCATCCGGAAAGGCGTGAAGCTCGACCGGCGTGGCGTTTCCGGAGAGCCTGGCGAAGAGCTCCGGAATCCGCCTCGCCTCCTGCTCCGGAAGCTGGAACAGGATTGGAGTGTCAATCCGGTCGGCCTGAAGCGCCGGCGATACCAGCCGCCAGCGGCCCGGCGTTTGATCCGGCGCACCGACACCCCATACCCGGCGCATCGCGCCGGCGATGTCGCTGCCGGGAAGCGCATAGGTCCAGTAGGTTCCCGGTTCGATCTGCGCCGAGGCGATCGAAGCTGCCGCGAGCAGGCGCGAGTGACTGGCGACCCACAAGGCGATCTCGCTGCCATGGCTGAACCCGCCCATCGCAACCCTCGATGGGTCGGCGACACCTTCCCGGGAGAACTCCCCGATGACCTTGCGAACGGCCTCGAGCGCCGTGCGATTGTCCTCGACCGCGTCCTGCGGGCCAGTGGAAGGGACCGCATTGATGCATGCCACCGCAAAACCCGCCTCCAGCAATGCCGGGATTGGCCATTCGTCGCCCTCGCCGCCGCGCAAGAACCCCTCGCACGCGTAATAATTGAGATAGAGCGGCGCCGGACGGCTCGCCGTCGACGCTCGCAGGAGTACTCCGGCGACCTCCCTTCCCGGCGCGAAGCTCCAGCGGAAATAACGAACGGCCGGAGCATAGACCGACCGCATCGCGGCATTGGGATCGAACAGGACCTTGCGCTCGCCGGTCTCGAGATCGATCCGGTGAAGGCTGGGCGGCGAGGCCGGTCCCGAACCGACGCAGATGGCCGCATCGGCCGAGACAGCGCACGGGATCATGTTTCGCCTTCCGCCGCTCAGAAGCCCGTCGGCGGACGTCAGTTTCCGAAGTGCGCCGTCGTTCGTCTTCCACAGATAGAGCGACTGCCGCCGCTCCCGGTCGGTGAATGTCACAAGGACATCCTCGCTCGACGGCCGCCAGACGAAGGCGGAAACCCGCATGGACCGGCACAGAGGGTCGGTGCACGATCGCCGCTCGCCGGAGCGCAGCACTGCGCTCAAATCGCCTGTTGCTCCATCCCAGCTGGCGATCGCGACATCGCCGCCCTCGCTTCTGGCCTGTCGCGGCGGAGGCTGGCTCGGAAGGGTCACCGCGGGAGGAACTTCAGCGGATCCGACCGGCGTGTCGGCGCCGGTTGCGAGGTCGAGCCGGCGCTGCTGGCGCGGCGAGCGCCAGAGGAGCCCGTCCCGGATGAACCAGTAACCGGCCAGGCGCTGGGTCGCCATCCGCCCGTTGATCGAACCGCCGCGGAACAGGTTCTGCGACAGGTCCACCGAGGAATCGACGAGAATGCCCGAATCATATTCCGCCGCTTCGGCGCGGCGGATCTCGTCCCGCGTCGGGCCGACCTTGTAGACGATCGCCCGGCCGCCGTCGGTGGCCGAATATTCCTCGATGTCCGCATCGCGCACGAGCAGCGGCGCGGCGCCCTCGCCCCCCACTTCGGCCTGCCATAATCCGACCGCCCCGTCGACGAGCGCGCGGAAGATGATCCTGCGGCCAGTTGAGTCCCACACCGGCTGTTCCGGCTGCACCGAACCCGGGTCGAGATAGATGGGGTCGCCGCCGCTCCCGATGTCGCGCACCCTTCCCTCGGCCAGATCGACCGAGTGCCACCGCAGATGATAGCTGTTGCGGCCGATGTCGGCGCGCACGGTCCTGAAGACCGCGAAGCGCCCGTCCGGCGAGACTCCAAGGCTGTCGAAATCGGTGACTTCGACCAGCTCGCGGTTGCTGACCCCCGCGCCCGCCGCTGCCGGGAGGAGGCAGGCGCCGGCAACGGCAATGGCCAGGAGCAGAGCGCGAGGAGAGCAGTGTCCCGCTAACAATGCTCTCACCAGCCTCTCCGGATCTGCAGCGAAATCGTCCTGCCCCGCCCGCTCGCATTGACCGGATCGTAGCCGATCCCGCGCGTGAACCCCGGCTCGGGCCGAAGGCGCGGCGGATCCCGGTCGAACAGGTTCTGGACGCTGAGCGCTAGCCGGAGCTTGTCGAGCAAGGGCCCGTCCGTTTCCGAGCCGGTGAATGCGAAACCGGCATCGACGGTGGTGTAGGAACGCACCGGCAGCGAACCGCCCGCCCGGCGATCCCGATAGGGTCCCGTATAGTTCGCGAACAGGACGGCGCTGAACGGTCCGCGCGACCAGGAGGCTCCGCCCCGGGCGCGCCACCGGATCGCATGGAAAGGCGTATTGAGCGTGTGGATGACCGGGCTGGCGCTGGTCAGCCGGTCGTCGAAGCGGAAGACATGATTGGCGTTGAGGTCCAGGCGGAAGCGGTTGGCACCCAAAGCGAAGCTATAGTCCGCGCCCACATCCAGCCCCGACGTGCGGCTCTCCGCCGTGTTGCTGGTCCGGGCATCGACGATGACGACGACATCGCCGGGAGTCGCCCCTCCGTTGGTGAACCCCGGACCCGAAAAATCGAGCACCTGCCCGGCGCCGCCGAAAAGTCCCGTCACGAATGCGAGGTCGGGACTGCGGGTTACGATCGGCTCGAGCGCGGGATCGCCGACGACGACGATCTGATCGGTCGGTAGCGCGATCCTGTTGCTGAACCGGATCGCATAATAGGTCGCGGTCAGGCGCAGGCCCGGGAGCCCGGGAGGCGCGAACTCTGCTCCCGCCGAAAAGCTTCTCGACCGTTCCGGGACGACATCGGGGTCGTTTCCGATGAGCGCGGCCCCTACCCCGGGCGGCGCCTCGCTTGGATCGATATGGAGGAGAGCGGCCGGGAACAGGAAGATGTTGTAATAGCCGAGCGTTTCGGAGAGCAACGGCGCGCGGAACGAGGTGGCGTAGCTCGAGCGGAGCTTCAGGCCCTCGGCCGGCGACCAGAGCAGCCCCAACTTCGGGTTGAAGGTCGAGCCCAGCCGGTCGTAATGCTCGAACCGGCCGGCCGCCGTCATGGCCAGCGTTTCAAGGCCCGGACGCCGGTTGCCGGGTCCGAACAGGGGAACGAGCAGTTCGCCATAGGCGGAATAGACATTGCGAGCGCCCGACTGCGGGTTGGGCAGGTTGACGGGACTTTCGAACACTCCCGCGAAGGACTCGCGGCGAGCCCCGCCGCCGACCGCCAGCCTGGCTGCTCCGGCGGGCAGATCGATGAGCGGGCCGTCCGCCTTCAGGCCGAATTCGAGGATGCTGTTGCGCGTCGCATAGCTGTTGAAGAAGCCTTGCCCGAGCGGCTGTTCCGACCGCTGGCGGCTGCGCGCTCGATGATAAGCGGCGGCGCCTTCCGCCCGCCAGGGACCGAGATCGAGCTCCAGCGCGGCCGTGCCGCCGAACGACCGGCCGCGCGCATGCTGGTTCACCGGAACCGCCGGTCCCGCGATGAAGAAGGACCGGTCCGTCGCCCGGTCCGCGAACATGCCGGACAGATCGAGGCTGAGACGGGACCCGAGCTGCTGGCGCGCCGTGCCGTAGAGGCTGTGGCGCGTTTCGCTGGGAAACAGGGACCAGTCGTCCGGAAGGTTGACGGTGAAGTCCCGCTGCCCGGCGCGGATCCGCCCCTGGTGGCGATATTCGTAGCTCAGAAGGCCGCGCCCGCCGCTCCAGGCTGTGCCCGCGTTGAGGGAAGCCAGTAGCTGGTCCCCGCCGCCGCGCGTCGACGTGCCGACTTGCAGCATGGGCTCGATGCCGCGCACGTCCTCGCGAAGGATGAAATTGACGACGCCGCCGACCGCGTCCGAACCGTAGATGGCCGAGGCGCCGTCGGTCAGAATCTCCACGCGCTGGATGGCCGAGACCGGGATCAGCGATATGTCGACGAAGGACCCCGTGCCGCTCGGCGCGACCCGTCGTCCGTCCACCAGCACCAGCGTCGCGCGCTGCCCCAGCCCGCGCAGATTGATCCCGGCTCCATGATCGGTGATGTCCGAGCCGGTCCCGGTCACTCCGAAATTCTCCTGGCCGACGCCGGCCGAGACGTTCTGCGGGAGCTTGCGCATCAGCTCTTCGACCGAGGCTGGGGCGGCCTCGTCGATCTGCCGGCGCGTGAGGGTGATCAGCGGAGAAGTCGGCGGCGCCCCGCGCACGTGGGTCCCGGTCACGACGATGGTTTCCCCTTCGCCGATTTCGTCTTTCGCCCGGCTGCCCTCGTCGCCGCTCATCCCGTCGGCGCTGGTGATGACGATGGATTCGCCGACCAGCCTGGCGCGAAGGCCGCTGCCTGAAAGAAGCAGATCGACGGCCTGCGACGCGCCATATCTCCCTTCGAGCGGGGGCGCCTGCTTTCCCGAGACCAGCTCGCTCGGAGCGATGACGTTGGTTCCGGACCGCAGCGCAACGTCGCGCAGCGAACGGGCGAGCTCTTGCGCGGGAAGCGCATAATCGGCTTCGCGGGCTGGCTGGGCCTGCGCTGCGGTAGCGCACGCCAGCGCAATGATTGCGGCGGCGCCCGGCCAGCGGCCGCCTGGCGTGAATGGCAGATCGAACATCTTCCCCCTCCTTCTCCGGCGCGCGTGGCGGCGCCGTTCGGGGGCGTTGACGACAATGGGAGGAACTACCCCCCAAATTTCTTCATGCGATCGGAGCGCGGTCTTTACGGTGCGGGAGGTTCGTGGCCCCGACCGGGGTTAACCAGCAGCAGGTCGCCGTCGGGCTGGCGCACCACTCGCAGTCCGAAGGCCGCGGCGAGGCTTTGGGCGAAGGCGGCGACATCGCCGGCGCGGAAGGCCCCGCTCACGCGCAGGCTCCGGACGCGCTCGTCGCCCAGCCGCAGCTGCACCTTGCTGTAGCGATTGACCAGGGCCGCGGCCTCATCGAGCCTGGTATCGTCGAACTCGAGCATTCGCGTCGGCCAGGCTGCCTCGCCAGGGGTTGCCGCTCGCCGCTCGGCCGGCGCGGACGCAGCGAGGATCAGCTTCTCCCCCGGCTTCAGGCGTTGCAGTGCCGATCCGGGCCGCATTGCCTGGCGATGATCGCGAACCTCCACCGAACCCTCGAGGAGAAGCACCGTCGTCGACTTGCCGATGAGACTGACGTCGAAGAGCGTGCCGGTCGCGATTATTTCGCTGAAGCCGGCCCTCACGACAAAGGGCCTGGCCTCCTGCGCCACCTGGAATCGGGCCCGCCCCTCCCGCAGCGCCAGCGCGCGCTCATTCCGGGTGAACGCCGCCTCCACGATGCTGGCGGAATCGAGCGTCAACCGCGAGCCGTCCGGAAGCTCGACCTGCCTGATCTCTCCGGTGGCCGCGGCGAACATGGCCGGCTCCCGCGACGGGGAGCCGGGAAGGGATCGAGACCCGAGCAGGATGGCGGACACGACCACCGCAAGGGCCAGCGACGCGGCGAGCGCGAGCCTGAAGGCGCGAGCGCGCCCGGGAACATTCACCTGCGCATCGCCCGCGGCCGGACCGCGCGCCAGCCGTCCGGCCTGGTGCCAGATGGCGGCGATCCGGTCGTACGCTTCCGCATGCCGAGGGTCCGCGGCCCGCCAGCGCTGAAAGGCGGCATGGTCCTCGGCCCTGGCCTGCCCGCCCAGCCGCGCCACCCAATCGGACGCTTCCCGGCGAATTCGCTCGCGAGTTCGGGGAAGGAAGACCATCCGTCCTCAGGGCCGGCTCAGGATCCGGTCGAGCTGCGCGAGCGCCTTGCTCATCTGCTTCTCGACCCCCTTGACACTGAGGCCCGTCCGCTGCGCGATCTCGGCATAGGTCAGACCATCGATCCGATGAGCCATGAAGATCTCCCGAGTCCTTGGCCGCAGGCGCATCATAGCCGCCTCGAGCCGGCGGAGCATATCCCTGGATTCGAGCAGCCTGTGCTGATCGACACCAGGCAGCATCTCTTCATCCGCCGCCACATGCAAAGACACGGAATGCCTGTAATGGGCCTTGGCCCTGTCCCTGAGTAGATTGGCCGCGATCCGGCGAAGATAGGCCTGCGGCCGCCCGAGCGATGCCCAGCGTCCGCGCATCCTGGCGAACCGGAAGAAGATATCCTGGACGAGGTCGTCGGCGTCGTCGCTGCAGCGGGTCCGCCGCGACAGGATCCGGATCAGCTTCGGGGATTCGCTTCGGTACAATTCCGCGAGGAAAGCCTCTTCATCGCCATGCGGAGGAGAATCCACCGCCGGAAGAGGTCCGCCTTCCTCGAAGGCGCCGGCTCCCGTCGCGCCGCTCACGGGCGACGCGAAGACGACTGGAGCCGCGACTGCATGCGCACGCCCGCGCCAGCCGGCATTTGACAATTGCTCCGACGGCGGCTCTCCCAAACGAGGCTGTCGGCCAAAGCCGGGTGTTGAGAACATGCTTGGACATGCGCCGCCGCCTTTAACCGCAAGCGATCTGGACATGCGCGACGGCCACCCGGCCGGACTGAAAGCCGAAAATCCACAAGCAAGGTTCTCACGCCTCGGCGCCGTCTGCCGGCGCATGTTCAGGATAGACAGCGCGTATCGGAGCGCAAGAGGCGAACTCGGGCGGACCCGCCCGGACCGTCGAACACTCGGTCCCCGCCTGACGTCCGGCGCTGGCGCAATGAGGAAAAGGCGAACCTCAGTCCGCGGCGCAGGTCGCGTCGTCGTCCTCGCTGCGCACGAGCGCGATCCTGTAGCGCGGCCTGGGGATCAGCTCGGCGCCTGGCGGAGCCTGCTGCGCTCGCCTGCGCCGGATTTCCTGCTCGATATCCGACAACTGCTTCGAAAGCCGGGAAAGGGTCTTTGCAAACAGGAGAAGCGAGCGCTCGGCCGCTTCGGCCCGCGACGCGCGCCGATGGTTCGCCTCACAATCCGGGCAGGGCAATGGGTCCTCCTGTCGTGCCCGGCCGAGACATCAGCGAACAGGCACCGGCGCTGGCCGCATCGCGGGGCCGGAACTCCCGGACACCGTCATTGGCATCCGGCGCATGATGAAGTGCGGAACGGCGTGGCTGGTGCGGGCGTCGGCATCGATTTCGAACCCGAACTTCCCGTAGAAGCGGATCGCCCGCTCGTTGTGCCGAATGACATTCAGCCAGACGGGCTGCTCCCGACCGAGCCATGCGAGCCCCGTCTCCATCAGCAAGGTCGCGACCCCGGAACCGTGATAATCCGGATGGACCATCAGCCAGTCGAGTTCGAGGTCGAGCGGGCCATGCCGTGTCGAGATCACGAACCCGACCAGCCTTTCGTCGAACGCCGCCGCGAAGAGACGGTCGGGATCGCAAGCGGCATCCCGTGCCGTCTCGCCCGAGATTGCGACAATGCGCCGGTTCGCTGCGAGCTGATCGGGACTGAGCCAGTCGGCGGAAAAGGCCTGCTCGGTCGCCGCGGCCGTGAGCGCGCAGATTTCCGGGCGGCTCGTCCGAGCCAAAGCCGGTTCGTCAGTAAGGATCTGCATATTCGGTGTCGAGCCCTGCCTGAAAGCCAGATATTTTCCCGCACATGAATCTGAAATCCTTCAACGGCTTCAGTTCGATTGCCCGACCGGACGGATTCAGCGTTCGCTCACCCTCTTCAGATATTCCGCGGGGGTCATCGGTCCCCAGGCCCGCATGTCCTCATGACTGATGATGTGCCTGCGCAGCTCGATGGCCACGCTCGGACTGCGGTTGATGCTGAGCCGGCGGGCCGTGGCTTCGAGCGCGGCTTCCTGCTCGCGCGTGGTCTCATCCTGAATGACCAGATAGTCCCAGTCCGATCCGCTCGAATGAACATAGAGCTGAAGGCGCGGCGTTCCGGCGGCTTCGGCCAGGCGGTCCTGCTCGGCCAGCCATTTCAGAAGGTCGAGCTGATGGCCGGGCGCGGCCTTGTACCAGATGATGATTCGGTGCGAGGCGCCCTCGGCTGCAGCTGGCACGGACAGGCCGAAGGCGGCCATGGCGGCAAGCAATATCGAGATACGCTTCATCGATGATCTCCTGTCCCTTGTCCCCTCGACGGCGGTTCCATCGACGGCAGCGCCCGACGATCTTCATCTCGGGGCCGATGTCCCGGCATTTCCCGCTCAAGACCGCCCATCAGGGACAGCCTTCCGGGAGCAGGCACCGATCCTCGTCTTCGCGATCCCGGTCCAAAGTCTTGAAGAGGAAGATGCCCCCGACCAGCCCGGCGACGACCAACGCAGCTGTTGCGACTGTCTCGCCGTCCGTGAAATTGAGTGGAGCGGCATATTTTCCCGCCAGCGGGAGGCCGCCGACATAAAAGGTTGTCCCAATCCCGTGTTCCAGCCGAAGATCCAGGATTTCCGGCCGGCTTGTCGCGCTCACCGGCTCCGACGCCAGACGATGGCCCCGGTCAAGCTGGAACCGCAGTCCCGACTGCGGTCGGCCGCTGCTCGAACCGCCGACAGGAATCCGGAAATAGACATTCGCCGCCACGGAACTGCCAGATCCGTCCAGAAAGAACACGGGCGCATCCTGACCGGCGGCAAACGCCGGGCTCGCAATCATCGACGCCGCCGCTGCGAACCCAAGAATCTTGCTGATCATCCTTTCCCTCCCAATCCCGCCAATACGGCGATGACGAACTCCCGATGGTCCAGAGGCCGGCCGGGCTTCACCGGACAGGATTAGGCAATCGCGCAGCGCGAAAAACGGCAAAGAGGCGTCAATTCAGGACAGTCAGGCGCCGAAGCGGGCGCGATACTCGTTGGGAACCACACCGACGATCTTGCGGAATGCCCGCCGCAGATTCTGCTCATCGGCGAACCCGCGTTCGCGCGACCAGCTTGAGGCTTGCAGGCCTGCCTTCAAGCCGCGAGCGTGCTTGTCCGACACGCAGCAGCTCGAGCTGCGTACCCGGAAGACTTTGCGGAGCTATTTGACGCAGAATTGATCTGCGATACGATCGCGACAGTCTACGCGAGCATGTTTCAAGCAAAAGCGTGAAATGCCTCTCAGGGACGGGGTTTGTTCGGAATCTCCGTTCGAGAAGTCCCGACGACTTCAACAATTGCGGAGATGACCGTGTCAGGTCGAAGCAGCTGTATATAGTGCTCCGTTGGGACTAGCCGTCTCTCGCCACTGGTTGAAAGACGGGACAATTCCTCATGCGCTCGGTCACGTTCAGCCATGAAGGCGGATAACTGCTCCACCGCCTCTTGCGGAGTTTCTTCTGGCATGTGCTCGGCTTTCGTTGCTGTCAGCACGATAAGAGGAATGCTGCCGAACCGGCGGTCAAGGTTGAATAGGTCTTCCGTACTCCTTTTGAAATTCTCGATGAGCGATGCCGCTGATTCGAAACGAAGGGAATCACTTGCGTCGCGTAGTGCGAGCTCTCGCGCCAATTCGGGAGCGTAATGGCGCGGATAGCGGAGGCAGCCGTCCGGATCAGCACCGTCCGGCTTTAGATCGCCGTTGCGGGCAGCCACGCTGCACCTCCTCATTGCAGCCGAGCTCGATTTGTAAAACTTGTCTGCAAAAGAAGAGAGAGCCGGAGCGACTCGCTCGAACTGCCGAGCCTGACCAGGGTAGCTCGGGTCAACGAAAACCAATCCTGCGACTTCGTTCGAATGCCGATCGGTGAAGAGGAGGCTTTCCAAGCTGCCCAGCGAATGTCCGACCATCACATAAGGACCTGTTATGCCTGATCGTTCGATCGCCCGCTCAAGGTCGGATGTGGTTTGAGCTACAGTTTGCGGCGCAGAACTGCCGTCGCTAAAGCCCGCACCGGCCCTGTCCCATGCGCAAACGCGGGTATACTTCGCAACCTCCGGTTGGACCTTGCTCCATACCGCGCCCCAGTCACCTAACCCGGCCGTCAAGATTACTGTTGGCGAGCCCGATCCCATGCAGAGCAGATTGATCGTCCTGGTCCCGTCGACAGGAGCTGCATGCCCGCTCAAATACAACTGCTGGCCGGCTTCTTCGACGCTGTCGCTCGCAATTGCGCCGGTTGTCGCGGACGCCAGCAGAGCCAGGGCAGCAAGCAATTTGCTCCTCGGTCCAACGGTGTACTTCTGAGCAGGGTTCAGCACTTGCCACTCGCGCAAATTGAAACCGCTGCAGCAAAACAAAGAACTTTCCTCATCATCCTTCCCTCTCTCGGTCGCGCGCAAGACGCGAGGATCAAGCTGCCCGACGGGGCAGAAAACCGCTGACCCTTGGCCAACGATATGCCTTCCCGCGCCGCGAAAAACGGCAAAGAGGCGTCAATTCAGGACAGTCAGGCGCCGAAGCGGGCGCGATACTCGTTGGGGACCACGCCGACGATCTTGCGGAACGCCCGCCGCAGATTCTGCTCATCGGCGAACCCGCATTCGCGCGCGACCAGCTTGAGGCTTGCAGGTCCGCTCTCGAGGCGTCTGCGCGCTTCCTCGACACGCAGCAGCAGCACATATTTGGCCGGCGGCATCCCGATCCGTTCCTTGAACTCCCGGGAGAAATGGCGTTCGCTCATTCCCGCTTCCTCCGCCAGCCGTTCAACGGAGAGATCTTCAGCAAGATGGTCCAGCATCCAGATCTGGAGCTTGCCGAAGCGATCGTCGCGCCGTTCCGCTTCGAGGTACCGGCTGAACTGTCCCTGCCCGCCTGGGCGCTTGCGGTAGATGACCAGCTCCTGTGCGACGGCCAGCGCCGTGGCCTTGCCCCAGTCGGCCTCGACGATCGACAAAGCGAGGTCCATGCCCGCCGTGACTCCCGCCGAGGTCACGACATTGCCGCTGGAGATATAGAGGGCATTGTGGTCGACCTCACAATCGGGCGCCATTCGCGAAAGCTCGTCACAATAGGCCCAGTGGGTGGTTGCCCGCCGTCCGCTGAGCAGGCCGGCCGCGGCGAGTACCATCGCGCCTGTGCAGACGGACCCGATCCGGCTGACGCGCGTCGATTGAGCCTTCAACCATTCCAGAAGGCGCGCATCGCCAGCCGGGCCCCTGAATCCGATTCCGCCGCTGACCAGCAAAGTATCCACCCGATCCACCTCCTCGAAGGCACGCGGCGCGATCACTTCCAGTCCATCGGACATCCGCACCGGCCCCGCGGTCGCGGCTGTGATCTCAACCGTATAAGCGGGTGTTGAGATCGGAGCGTGGTCGTTCAGCCAGCGGGCGGCGCGCGAAAACACTTCCAGTGGACCGGCGATGTCGAGCAGCTGCGCGTCGGGATAGGCAAGCATGACGACGTGATGAGGCACGGCGTCGATTTTCCCCTCTACACGGAATTCCTCGTCCATTCAGGGTCGTCCCGCATGTCCATCGCCAGAGGATGCCCATTAAGCGATGGCGTGAAAAGCCGCCAGATTGTCCTGCATGCGTGAGCTGTCCCAGAGTAGGCCGCTGTTGAGGCGAACTTACCGGACCCCGCGATTTCGACCGGGAATCTTTCACAACGCGGACGGCACCGGGAGGGGGACGACGGGGAGCAGCCAGGGTGCGGGTCGCGGCCATTTCCGACATTCACGGCAATCTCGACGCACTCGAGGCGGTCCTCGCCGACATCGCCCGCCGGGGAGCGGATCTTATCGTCAATCTCGGCGACATCGTCTCGGGGCCGCTTCAGCCCGTGGAGACGGCGGAGCGGCTGATGGCTCTCGATCTTCCCACCATCCGCGGCAATCACGAGCGCCAGCTGCTCACCCTTGCTCGGGACAGCATGGGCGAATCCGACGCCTTTGCCCATAAGCGGCTGACGCCTCTCCAGCGGCAATGGCTCGCCAGTCTCCCCGCGACGCTGACACTGGAGGGAATCTTCCTTTGTCACGGCACTCCCCAAAGCGACGTCGGCTACTTCCTTCACACCGTCGAGCCCGAAACGGTTCGGCCAGCTTCCTCCGCCGAGGTGCGCGAACGGGCCGCCGGACGCCGGGAAGGCTTGATCCTGTGCGGTCACACCCATCTGCCGGCCGTCCGGCGGCTTGGGGACGGGCAGCTTGTCGTCAATCCCGGATCGGTCGGGCTCCAGGCTTATCGGGATGAGCGCCCCTATCCCCATATTGTCGAGAACGGGTCGCCCCACGCCCGCTATGCGATCGCCGAGCGCGACAGGGACGGAGTCTGGAGAGCCGAGCTTCTCGAAGTTGATTACTGCTGGCGCATGCCTGCCTGGCTTGCCAGCGAACACGGGCGGCTGGATTGGGTGCATGCCCTGCGCACGGGGCGCCTGCCGGCGAGCCTGTGCGATGGGGAGCAGGAATGATGCGCCTCGGCAAGGGACCGTTCGAGGGGCTGGCTGTCCGGCTTGAACCGCTCGGCCGTCATCATCGCGAGGCGTTGCGCGAAGCGCTGAACCGCGACCCAGAGTGCTGGGACGTGCAATATTCCAGGGGAGCGAGCGACCATTTCGAGAGCTACTGGGCGGGCTTGACCTCTGGCCGGGCGCGCACGGCCTTTGCAGTCCTGCTCCGCAGCTCAGGCCGGCTCGTCGGCACCACCAGCTACCTCGACGCCTCACCCCGCGATCGGAGCGTCGAGATCGGCTCGACCTATTATGTCCCGGAGGTACGCGGCGGCGTCGTCAATCCGGAGACCAAGCTCCTGCTACTGACCCATGCGTTCGATCGGGGCGCTCACCGGGTCCAGTTCTCGATCGACGGCCGCAATGCGAGAAGCCAGGCCGCGGTCGCGAAGCTTGGCGCAGTTCAGGAGGCCGTGCTCAGACGTCATCGGGTGACCTGGACCGGGCACGTCCGCGACACCGTCATCTTTTCGATCGTCGACCGGGAGTGGCCCGATGTCAGATCTCGCCTGCATCGGCGCGTTCTGGCGGCGCTTGATCACGCCGGCCGCGGGACGGGATCGTCTACGACCGCCGATCTGCCATCCGCAGAGGGGGAAGCGCCGCCAAGTCCGTCGTCCGAGGAATTGGCTGCGTCTCGCGGGCATTCAACCCCCTCCACTGCCGGATAACCGGGAAAAGGAGTCTGCCAATGTCCGCCGATCTTCCAGTGGCAATCATCGGGGCGGGCCCCGTCGGGCTTGCCGCGGCGGCTCATCTTGCCGAGCGAGATGTTCCGTTTCTGCTGCTCGAACAGGGGCCGTGCGTCGGTCAATCGGTCCAGTACTGGAGTCATGTCCGCCTGTTCTCGCCGTGGCGCCTGAACATCGATCCGGCGGCGGCAAGACTGCTTGGGACCACCGGTTGGCAGGCGCCCGACCTGGACCATCTGCCCACCGGCGCCGACCTGCTGTGGGATTATCTGGTGCCGCTCGCCGATCATCCCTCCATCGCCTCGCGCCTGCTGCTCAATGCACAGGTCGTCGCTGTCGGCCGCAAGGACATGGACAAGGCGAAGAGTGCGGATCGCGATCGGCAGCCCTTCGCGATCCGGCTGTCCGACGGAAGAAGGCTCGAGGCCCGCGCGGTCATCGATGCATCCGGCAGCTACTTCAGTCCCAACCCGCTCGGCTCGGACGGAAATCCAGTCCCGGGCGAAGTCGAGCACAAGTCACGAATCCATTACGGAATTCCCGATCTTCACTCGGGCCATGGGGCCCGCTACGAGGGCCAGCGTGTCCTGGTCGTGGGCGCCGGCCATTCGGCTATCAACGCCATCGTCGACCTCGTCGAGCTGCGCCGAGGGGATCCGAAGACCAGGATCCAGTGGGCGTTGCGCAGAGGGACACTCGACGGCCTGTTCGGCGCCGGTGATGCAGATTCGCTTCCAGCGCGGGGTGCGCTCGGCGCGCGGGCGCGCGCGGCAATCGAGGCCGGAGAGGTCGACGTGCTGGCGCCGCTGCGGATATCCGCCCTTCGACCAGCGCCACGCGGCGTGATCGTAGACGGCGATCTGGCAGGCTGTGATTTTTCAACGGTGGTGGACGAGATCATCGTCGCGACCGGTTATCGACCCGATCTTGCCGCTCTTCGTGAGGTCCGGCTGCGGCTGGACCCCGCGCTCGAGGCTGCCGACGCACTGGCTCCGCTGATCGACCCGAACCTTCACAGCTGCGGCAGCGTGCCGCCGCACGGCTACAGGGAGCTCAGCCATCCCGAGCGGGATTTCTTCATCATCGGCATGAAAAGCTACGGCCGGGCGCCGACCTTCCTGATGGCGACCGGCTATGAACAGGCGCGTTCCGTCGCCGCGGCGCTGACGGGTGATTTCGAAGCCGCGGCGCGGGTCGAACTAGAGCTTCCCGGAACCCGCGCCTGCAATCGCACTGTGCCGGCGGCACTGCCGCCGGCAGATGCCGACATTCTCGCCCGAGGCAGGTGATGGATTCCCCCGCAGGCCCTACCGAGGATCCGTCGCACCGCAATCTCGCCTGGAGAATGGCGCTTGCCCAGCTCATCACCTGGGGTGTCATCTACTACAGCTTCACGGTCTTCCTCATTCCGATGGAGCAGGAGCTGGGATGGTCGCGCACCTCCCTCACCGGCGCACTTGCCCTCGGACTCATAACCTCCGGGCTGGCGGCGCCGTTCGTCGGCGGATGGATCGACCGACGCGGCGGCCGCGAAATCATGACCCTCGGGACAATTCTGGCGGCAGCGATGGTTTCCACCTGGGCATGGGTGCCGAGCTATGCGATGTTCTGCGCGGCCTGGATCGGCCTCGGCCTCGCCCAGGCAATGACGCTCTACGAGCCGGCCTTCGCCGTGCTTCATCGCGAACTCGGCTCCCGCGCGCCCGCGGCCATTGCCCGGGTGACGCTGGTTGCGGGCTTCGCGAGCACGGTCTTCATACCTCTGAGCTACTGGCTCCTTGCAGCGGTCGGCTGGCGCGGTGCGGCACTGACTCTGGCCGCCATCGTTCTGCTCTGCTGCGCTCCGCTCTACTGGCAGCTGCCTCGTCAAAAACCCGCAACTCCGGAGACGCAGCAGCGCACTCGGACGCCGATCCGCCAGGCCGCGAGAAGGCTGGCATTCTGGGGTCTGCTGGTGACCTATGCGACGGGCGGCCTGCTGTTCGGGGCGATAACCTTTCACATCATTCCGCTCCTGCTCGAGCGGGGCCTCGCGGACGCAACGGTGGTGGCCATCGTCGCCTCGATCGGGCCGCTGCAGGTGCTCGGGCGGCTGGCGATTCTGTTCGTGTGGCGCGACCTTGGCGCACGCCGGCTGGGGCGGATCGTGACCACCGGCCTTGCTCTTTCCATCCTTGTCCTCATTTGCATTCCCGGGCTCACCGGGGCGGTCGGCTTCGCGCTGCTCTATGGAATGTGCAACGGCATCAGCACGATCCTTCGGGGAATCGCCGCAGCAGAACTTCTCGGCCGCGAAAATTTCGGATCGATCAACGGGATTCTCACGACACCGGCGTCCTTCACCAAGGCGGCCGCGCCGGCAATCGCCGGCGCCCTCTGGGCCGCGGGCGGTTACTCGCTGGTGCTCTGGTGCCTGCTAGCCGCGGCGGCCGTGTCGGTGGCGGCCTTTTGGGCAGCGACTGCCGACAAGCGAACCGAAATTGGCGAAACGCAGTTCAATTCCTGCTGACGGATCGTTCTTAAAAACAGCCGCATCTGCAACAAGGCACATTGTTCCGCACTCGTCCGAGCCGTCCTCAACGTCGGTGTGCGGCGACAAGCGCCAGACCAATCAACAGCCCGATGCCGCCCAGCACCGTAAGGGCCAGGGAAATCAGTCCCGCCAGAGTCAACCAGTCCGGTCTGCCATTCATTCCGTCAGGCCGTCCGCAGCATCAGCAAGTGTTGGGAACAGGCCGCGCACTGCCGAGGCGCGCGACGGAAGATGTTCGACGACTCCTGGAGCAGGCAGCCGCCCGGGCAAGTCCTTCGAACAGCCGCCGACCGTCGGCGCGGCCATGGGCGGCCTCGATAGCCCGCTCCGGATGCGGCATCATGCCAAGGACATTGCCGGCGGTGTTGAGAATTCCGGCGATGCCGCGGGCGGATCCGTTCACGTCGCCACAATAGCGAAAAACGACCCTCCCCTCGCCCTCCAGCCGGTCGAGCGTCGACTGGTCAGCGGTATAATTGCCGTCGTGATGGGCGACCGGAATCACGATTTCCTCGCCGGCCCGATAAAGGGCGGTGAACACCGACTGGCTGTTCTCGACCTTGAGCCCGACCTCGCGGCCCACGAACAAGAGTCCGGCGTTGGGAATCAGGGCGCCTGGAAGCAGCCCGGCTTCGGTCAGAATCTGGAAGCCGTTGCAAACGCCCAGCACTGACACACCGCGCTCTGCCGCCTTCTTCACTGCCCTCATGACGGGCGAGCGGGCCGCCATGGCGCCCGACCGCAGATAATCTCCGTAGGAAAAGCCGCCGGGAAGGGCGATGACGTCGAGGCCGGGCGGGAGCTCCACTTCCTTGTGCCAGATCATTACCGGCTCCCTGCCGCGCGTCTCGCGCAACGCGACGGCCATGTCCCGCGCGGCATTGGACCCCGGAAAGACGATGACGGCACTTTTCACGATTGGTCTTTCCACTTGAGGTGCATTGTTGCGGCATTCCGGGCACCCGTGCGCGGCCGCACCATAATTGTCACTTGGCGCGGCCAAGCCTGAGCGCGGCGCGGCGCGCCGACTGCTCGCGGCGCTGCTGGAAGTCGGAGGTACGCCGGACCAGCTCCGCGACCAGCCGGCGATCAGCCCTTTCCCGTGAGCCGCAATCGAACGGCGGCTGCGGATCATATTCAACGGCCAGTTGCACGCGCCTGGCCTGCTCCTCGCCGCACAGGATCGATCCGAGCTGCAAGGCGAAATCGAGGCCCGCTGTCACTC
>Ga0247719_1000358_pt1 | contig 29257 bp, 28 predicted proteins | sample 41E_DmetaG_FD_189046 | JGI IMG/M metagenome (GOLD analysis project Ga0247719, IMG submission 189046) | Soil microbial communities from hillslope of Landscape Evolution Observatory, University of Arizona, Oracle, AZ, United States - 4-1-E_D | ecosystem: Engineered > Artificial ecosystem >...
CGGGAGGGGCGCGACCTCGAAGGGGATCTCATCCTCGTCCCCGTCGTGCGAGGCGAGGGTCGATTGCACGCGCTCGGGCGGCGCCTCGACGGGCACGGGCGTCGGCGCCTCGGCCTCGGCGCCTTCGGCCCTCGTCGCGGGCTTCTCCTCGGGCTCCTCGTCGACGGCTTCGTGACCCGGCTCCTCCATCGCGGCCATGACGTCGACGCTCGCGCCGCCGTGGCTCGTCTCGCGCGGCCGGATCTCGACGAGCACGGGCATCGCGATGCGCGGGTGGGAGACGATCGCGACGCCGACGGGGATCCGCTGGATCTCCTCGGCGGTGTCGCTCGTGAGGCCTTCAACCGACCCGACGATGGCCTTGATGTCGTTGGGATTCGTGACCTTGAGGATGAGCTGCGTGTTGCACTGCGAAAGCACGTTCTTGTCGACTTTCGCGGGGCGCTGCGACACGACGGTGAGGCCCATGCCGAACTTGCGGCCTTCGCTCGCGACGGTGCGGAGCACGTCCGACGAGAGCGCGCTGTGGATGCCGCGCTCGGGGCAGAAGTTGTGCGCCTCCTCGACGACGAGCATGAAGGGCGGAACCTTTCCGGCCTTCCTCGCCTCGAAGAGCTTCTTCGCGATGGAGGCGACGATGACCTCCTGCAGATCGGGCGAGACGCCCTTCAGGTTGAGGATGCTGACCTTTCCGCGCTTCACGAGGCTCACGACGGGCGTGCCCTTCTCCGCGAAGATGCCGAGCGACATGAGGAACTCGATGGCCGTCACGAGGTTCCACTTCGTGTTCGACTGCTCGTCCTTCACGCGGCGGAGCACGTCCTCGAGCGTGTAGTCCTTCCCCTCGTCGGCGAGGTGCCGGACCGCGGCGTGCAGCATCCCGACCTGGCTCGACGAGAGCTTCGAGCCGAGGGTGTCGATGAGGTCGCGCGCGTCCATGTTCGTTCCGTCGAGCCTGAGCGGCACCGCGTCCGGATTGACCTTGGTGTCCGGCGAATACTCGACGATGTGCTCGGCATAGCCGCGCGGCTTCACGCCGAAACGGCGCATGAGCCCCGCGTCCTCCTTGGCCTGGTTGGGCGCGCAGAGCGAGCCGTGCTCGCCGTGCGGGTCGATGACGACGATGGGCACGCCCCGCTTGATCAGCTCCTCCATGAGGACGCCCACGCAGTACGACTTGCCCGATCCCGTCTTCGCGAGGATGGAGACGTGCTTCTGCACGAGCGTGTTGATGTCGAGCGCGACGGGCAGCTCGTAGCCCTTGATGAAGCCGAGGAAGGCGCCTTCCGCGCCCGTGAGGCCGAAAACGCGCGCGATGAGCGCGTCGTCCGCGCGGAGCACCAGCTGACCGGCTTTGAGCGGCGTGCGCGGCGATTGGAGGAGGCCGCGAGAGTCCCGGTATCCGACGACCTTCACGCTCGCGGTCAGGTGGTCGCGCACCTCGGAGTCGACGCCGTAGGAGACCTTCGTCGCCTGGTCGAACGACATCGACGTCTCGCGCGAGATCTCCATGACCTGCGCGAGGATGACGCCGTCGGTCTCGTGGCCGACCTTGACGTAATCGAGGCGGCGGAGCGTGGGGTCGCTCACGGCCATCTTGAACTCGGTCGTGCCGACGTTGCCGAAGATGGCGCCGACGCGATCGTTGTCGTTGTACGGCATCCCTGCGAATCACGCCCGGGGCCTCATATGAAGGTTGGGTTCCCGCTCACGCGTCCATGCGGCCGAGGGCCCAGGTGGCGGCCGTGACGGTGACGGCCCCGAACCCGACAACCGCGAGCGCGGCCGCAGGGACGGCGGGAAGCGGCAGGCCGGGGAGCGTCGCGACGGCCGGCGCGGCCCATCCGTCGAGGAGGAGGGCGCGGATGCCCTCGATGACGTACGTCACGGGATTGAGGACGACGATGTCGCGAAAACCGTCCGGCAGGAGCCCGAGCGGCATGCTCCCCGTCGTGAGGTAGAGCAGCGGCAGGAACAGGATCGTCATCCCCTCCGTCGCCTCGGGGCTGCGCGTCGTGAGGGCGATGAAAGAACCGATCGAGGCCCACGCGACGGCGAGGCCCGCCGCGAGGAGGAGCACCGCCGCGACGCCCGGGAGGCCGGTCACGAACCGCATGCCGAACGCGTAGCCGATCGCGAGCACGAGCGCCACCTGGACCATGCACCGCGCCGCGACGGCGAGGAGCCTGCCCAGGAGGATGGCGAGCCGCGGGATGGGGAGCGCGAGAAGCTTGTCGAGGTAGCCGTTCTTCACCTCGAGGACGAGCGCGTAGCCGACGCCGTTTGCGCTCGTGAACACCGCGAAGACGATGACGAGCGGAAGGAAGAACAGCGCGTAGTCGCCCGTCGGGAAGCCTGGAATGCGCGCGACCGAGGCGTAGGTGACGCTTGTCACCGCGAAGAAGAAAAGCGGGATGAGGAGCGCGACGACGAAATCCGCGGGCACGCGCGGATACTGGCGGACGGAGCGCGCCGCGAGCGCCCAGGTCGCGGAGGCGAGGCCCGTCACGCGGGCGCCTCCCCGGCGTCGCGCAGGCCCCGCCCGGTCGTGGTGATGAAGAGGTCGTCGAGCGTCGGGTCCGCCACCGTCGTCGCGGAGACCTTCGCGCCCGCCCTTTCCGCCGCCGCCCTCAGGGCGTCGCCGTCCTCGGCCTCTTGATCGAGATGGATCGCGAGCCCCTCGGGCGTCGCGAGGACGCGCTTCACGCCGGGCCGCTTCGCGAGGTCCGCCGCGACGCGCGCCGTCAAGGCCTCGTCCGCGTCGAAGGCGAGCGTCACGACGCTCGAGGCGACCTGCGCCTTGAGGGACGCGGGCGAGCCCTCCGCCACGATCTCGCCGCGGTCGACCACCGCGAGCCGCATCGCGAGGCGCTCGGCCTCCTCCATGTAGTGCGTCGTGAGGAAGATCGTGGTGCCGTCCTCCCGGTTGAGCCGCCGCACGATCGTCCAGAGCTGCGATCGCGCCGCGGGGTCGAGGCCCACGGTCGGCTCGTCGAGGAAAAGGACCTTCGGCCGGTGCAGGAGCGCCGAGGCGAGGTCGAGCTTGCGGCGCATGCCGCCCGAGTAGCCGCCAACGCGGCGGTCCGCCGCCTCGACGAGGTCGAACCGCCCGAGCAGCTCCTCCGCGCGCCGCAACGACTCGGCCTTCGGGAGACCCTGCAGCCGACCATGCAGCGCGAGCAGCTCCCGCCCCGTCGCGAGGTCGTCGAGCCCCGCCTCCTGGAGGGCAAGCCCCATGACGCGCCGGACCGCCCGCGGATCCCGCGCCGGGTCGTGGCCCGCGATGCGCACCTCGCCGCCGTCGGGGCGCAGGAGCGTGGTGAGCATCCGGATCGTCGTGGTCTTCCCCGCGCCGTTCGGCCCCAGCAGGCCGAAGATCTCGCCCTCGGCCACCTCGAGCGACACGCCGCGGACCGCTTCCACGTCGCCGAAACGCTTGCGCAGCCCGCGCGCCACGATGGCCGACATCGGGCCGGGAAACGGTCCGGTCAAGCATCAACGCGCGCCCGTCCGGCGACAGGTTCAAAGCCGGGGGGCCGCTTGCGACGCGCGGTACGATGTCCGCCCTGCCCACGAAGCCCGCGAGCGCCCCCGGGGGCATGCCCGTCCAGACGCCGCAGCAGCAGATGCAGCAGGCGCTCCAGGCCGCGAAGATGCAGGAAGCCATGAAGCTCCGCATGGCCATCGCCGAGAACCTGCGCCACATCAAGCGCAAGTACATCGTGATGAGCGGCAAGGGAGGCGTCGGCAAGAGCACCGTCGCGGTCAACCTCGCGGCGGCCCTTGCGAAGGAGGGGAAGAAGGTCGGCCTCCTCGACCTCGACCTCACGAACCCCAACGTGCCCCTCATGCTCAACCTCGAGGACGCGAAGCCCGGCGGCCAGGCGGACCAGATCATCCCCGTCGCGCTCGGCGACAACCTGCTCGTGATGAGCACCGAATTCTTCCTCAAGGGCCGCGACGCGCCGATCATCTGGCGCGGCCCGATCAAGATGAACATGATCCAGCAGCTCCTCGGCAACGTCGCCTGGGGCGAGCTGGACTACCTCATCATCGACCTCCCGCCCGGCACGAGCGACGAGCCGCTCACGATCGCGCAGATGCTGCGCGACGCCGACGGCGTCATCCTCGTCACGACGCCGCAGAAGGTGAGCGTGCTCGACGTCCAGAAGAGCATCGGGTTCGCGCGCACGATGCACCTCAAGGTCGCGGGCGTCATCGAGAACATGGGCGCCTTCGCGTGCCCGCACTGCCACAAGACGACCGACATCTTCGGCAAGGGGGGCGGCGACGAGCTTTCGAGCGAGTACGGCGTGCCGCTCCTCGGAAAGATCCCCCTCGACCCCGCGGTCGTCCAGGCCGGCGAGAAGGGCATCCCGTTCGTGTGGCGCTACCCCGAGAGCGCGACGGCCGAGGCGTTCCGCGCGGCGATCGCGGAGATCCGCAAGAAAGAGGGATAAATAGCCAACAGGCCACGTGGACTGTCACGTGGTTGAGCCGCGCCGAAGCACGTGACAGTCCACCTGTCCCATGGTTTCGCGCGACCTCGGGACAACGCGCGTCAGCCGTGCGTCGCCCGACCCCGCATGCCCCCGTCACCAGGCCTTGTCCACGCGAAGCGCGCGTTGCCGGCGCGCGATGAATCTCGTTCGGATCGTCCCCAACCGACACCAACGGAGTGTGCTCGTCACCGGGCGGCCCGGAAAGCGAGCGCGTTTGCGGGGTCCAGGGGGCGCGAAGCGGCCCCCTGGCCCACTGCGTCGCACGGAAACCCGTAGCGAGCGCGAAGCGCGAGCGGGGGGTTTTCCGTGTGACGGCGTGTGCCCCGAGCCGTAGGCCGCAGCGACCGACGCGCGCGAGCGGGGCCCAGGGGCTGAGCCCCTGGTCTGGGGGGTCCAGGGGGCGCGAAGCGGCCCCCTGGCGCACGGAGTCGCACGGAAACCCGTAGCGAGCGCGAAGCGCGAGCGGGGGGTTTTCCGTGTGACGGAGTGTGCTCCGAGCCGTAGGCCGCAGCGAGCGTAGCGAGCGAAGGCCGAAGGCTCGGCTAGAAAACACCGCTCCAAGCGCCCTTCTTCACGCTCGCGCCCATCGCGGCGAGCGTCTTCTCGATCGCCATGAACGCGCCCGCGATCTCGACGTGGCTCACGGTGCCCATGTGGCCGATGCGGAAGATCTTGCCCTTGACCTCGTCCTGGCCGCCGCCGATGACGACGCCCATCTCCTTGAGGGCCTTGCGGAACTTCGAGTCGTCCACGCCCGCGGGGTAGCGGAACGCGGTGACGGTGTCGCTGCGGTAGCCGGCCTCGATGAAGAGCTCGAGGCCCATCGCTTCGCCGGCGGCGCGCGTGGCGTCGGCCTGGCTCTTGACCTTCGCGATGCGGTTCTCGAGGCCTTCGTGCTTGATGATGCGGAGGGCTTCGAGGAAGGCGAGGTGGAGGGGGATCGCGGGCGTGAAGGGCGTGTCGGCTTCCTTGCCCTTCGCGATCCAGCGCGGGAGGTTGAGGTAGTAGCCGGCGTCCTTGTGCATCTTCGCCTGGGCTTCCTGGCTCACGGCGAGGGCGACGAGGCCGCTCGGCGCCCCGAGGCACTTCTGGCTGCCGACGATCGCGACGTCGACGCCCCAGTCGGCGACCTTGACGTCCATGCCGCCGACGCTCGTGATGCAGTCCGCGACGACGAGGGCGCCGTGCTCCTTCGCGATCGCGGCGATGTCCTTGAGCGGCCACGTGAAGCCGACGCTGGACTCGTTGTGCGTGAGGAAGACGGCCTTCGGCTTCGTTTCCGCGATCGCCTTGCGGATGGTGTCGAGCGGGATGGGCACGCCGTAGCCCGGGGCCTTCACGACCTTCGTGTCCCCGTACATCTCGGCGAGCTTCGCGAAGCGGTTGCCGAACTTCCCGTTCTCGATCGCGACGGCCTTCTCGCCCTTCTTGAGGAGCGAGAGCGCGGCCGCGTCCATGCCGGCGGTGCCGGACCCGGTCATGAGGACCGTGTCGTGCTTCGGCGCCTGGAAGACCATCTTCAAGAGTTCATGGATCTCCTTGTTGACGGCGGTGAATTGCGCGTCGCGGTGGGCCATCGCCGGGCGGCTCATGGCGGCGAGGACGCGCGGGTGCATCTTCACGGGGCCCGCGAGCAGGAACGTGTTGTCCTCGATGTCGAAGGGCATGCGCGCTCATCCCGGGGTCGACCTTTAAGGATTGTCGTTCGCGGGCGGACGATACAGCATCGTCCCGAGAACGGTTATCCTTGACATGTCGTTTCCGAGGTCATGCGCCGGACCCTCGCCGTGCTCCTCGTGATCCCGCTCGCCTTCGCCGGATGCCTCGCGGCCGCGGAAGGGGATGCCGCCGACGGTTCGGCGCAACGGGAGGGCGCCATCGGACCGGCTTCGGGAGGCGACGCGCCGGCGAGCGCCGCCGCGCCCTCGATCGGGGGCGTCGTGGCGTACGAGCGCCGCTTCACGATGAGCGACGTGGACGGAACGGGTTGGAACCAGGTGCGGTTCCGCGTGGACGAACCGTCGAACCTCACCCTGCGGGAGCGCGGCTCCTACAAGTCCGAGGGCTCGCCGACGGGCTTTCAGTTCATGCTCGTGCGGGAGTCGAAAGGTAAGTTCGGCGGGTCCGGCGGCGGCGGGGGCGGATCCTTCCGCGTCTTCAACGTCGACGAGCGCGTGGCGGGTCAGGACGTCCGCGTCGGCTGCTGCCCGGAGGGCGGTCGCGGGGGCAGCGGCGAATCTTCGGGCCACGAAAGGATCCTGTTCGATGCGGGCGAGATCATCTCGTTCGTCGTCGTCACGCGGAACGTGACCGAGCTGGACTTCAAGTTCCGCCTCGATGGGAACGGGACGCTCACGCTCCTCGGGGAGGAACGGGGGACGGGCAACCGTTACGCGGAGATCCCCCATGCGGCCCATGGCAACGCGACGTATCTGTCGGGGCCGGCCGGCCAGAACCTCGTTCTGCGCGCGGGGCCCGTCCGGCACGTGATCGAAGCATCGGGGCCGGGGATCTTCAATCTCGAGGCCGTCGGGCGGCGCGACGCGAAGTCGTTCTCGTTCTCGCTCGCGCTTCCGAACGGCACGAAGGTCGAGGAGCGCGTGGGGCCGCGCGATGCCGCATTCGTGTCCGGGAGCCTCGTCGAAGGCGGGGCCTTCGTCATCGCCTTCACGCCCGGCAAGGACGGCGACACGTGGGACTTCCCCCCGCTCAAGTTCAGGTTCGTCCCCATCAAGACGGAGACGCCGTCGCTCCGGCGCGATGTCTACCGGGATGAGCCCTGGTGACGTCGCGGGCGGGCCGCGATCGCCTTCCCGCCCCCGCTCGGGTTTAGTCGTATTCAACCGGTGAACTATAAGCGGGCCCCAGGGCATCCGCCCGCATGCGCGGGCTCCCCGTCGTGCTCCTCGCCCTCGTCCTCGCGTTCTCCGGTTGCCTCGGCGCCGTGGCGATGAACCCGATCGAGAGCGCTTCGGACGAGCCGTCGAAGACATTCGCTTACCGGTATCGCATCAACACGTCGAGCGCGGCGCCGCGGACGGGCTTCCACGAGATGCGTTTCGTCGCGACCGAACCCTCGGAGTTGACGGTCACCGCGACGAAGTCCGACACGACGGGCGGCGGGTCGAGTGGGACGGTTTTCTTCCTCATCCGCTCCGACGCGGCGTGGCCCGACGTCTTCGCGGGCGGCGGCGGCTTCACGGTCGACCACGCCCGCGTGCGCGAGCGCGTGGGCCCGGCCGACGTGAACGTGGGCTGCTGTCCGATCCCGGTGGGCGGCCGCGGGAACGGGACGATTGCGTCCGACTACGTTCTCGCCGCGGGCGAGAGCGTCTCGCTCTTCATGGTGGTCCGCAACGTCACGAAGTTCGGCGTCGTCGTCGAGGCCGCGGGTCGGGGCGCGATCGAGGTCGTTGAGCAGAAGGGCGCGGGCGCGAAGTTTGCCGACATTCCGATCGGCGAGCACGGCAATGCCACCTACGTGCGGACGCTCGGCGACCCTGTCGTCCTTCGGGCGGGCCCCGTGACGTACGTGGCGGACGTCACGGAACCCGGCGTTTTCAGTTTCGCTGCCCAGCGGCCCCCCGATGCCGCGCCGTTCACCGTGTCGCTCGCGTTGCCGAACGGCACCACGTACGACTTCGAGGTCGGAGCCAGACCGTTCATGGTCTCGTTGTGGGGCCGGACGGATCCCGGGCGGTTCACGATCACCTACACGCCGAAGGATCCAGAGCCCTCGAGCTTCCCCGTCGTGCGGTGGATGTTCGTCCCGGCCATGGCCTGATTCAGCCCATCCGCGCCGCGAGCACCGGCACGAGCATCTCTTCGGGAGACACGCCGCCGTGATTGCCGGCGAGCGGCCGCGGCCCGGCATCGGGGGCGTAGTGGTAATCGAACTTGTGGTCGTCGCGCGCGACGAGGAGGAATTCGCCTGCGCGCCGCTCGAACTCGGGGTGGCGTTTGCCGGGTCCGAAGCGGCCATCGTTCGCCGCGCGCTCGACCGGCACGAGCGTGGCCTGCTTCGCGAGGCGCCTGCGCACGTAGTCCACGACCGCGCGTCGGCGCCCGTCGCGCACGTGCAGGTAGCTCATGCGGCCCTCTCCCGAGGGCGGCACGGCAAGATTCTCGAGGAGGCCCGGGTGCTCGTTGAGGCGCACGCGACGGTCGGGCGGGATCGTGATGTGCCCGTGGTCGGCGGTCACGACGAGGAGCGTCTTGGGGTCGCGGATCCGATCGAAGAATTCGCGCCCGAGCGCGAAGTCGAAGGCGGCGACTTCCGCGGCGTGCTCGTCGCTCGTTTCGCCGTATTCGTGGGCCACGGTGTCGACAAGGTCCCAGTACAGTCGCAGGAGCGCGGGACGGCCCTCGAGCCGCTCGAGATGACGCCGCGCCTTGACGAAAAGGTCGCCTTGCCCCTGGTAGCCGTCGAGGAGCGCGCCGCGATAGATGAGGCGACCGAGCGGCGAGCGCGTGTATTCGTCGCGTGTCACGACGCAGGCTTCGGCGCCGGCGCGCGCGGCCTTCTCGAAGATGGTCGGGAAGGGCAGCATGGCCTCGAGATCGAAGCCCCGGTCCTCGAGGCGACCCCCGAGGATGCCCATGAAGCGGATCATGTTGGCCGTGATGCCGGGCCGCGGCAGCCACATGCGGTATCCGAGGAGACCGTGCCGGACCGGCGATTCCCCGGTGCTGAGCGTCGCGAGGGCGGTGACGGTCGTGCTCGGGAGCACGCTCGTCGCGGGGGCGAGGTGACCGCGGTCGGCGAGCGCGCGGAGGTTCGGCGCGCCCCCCGAATCCATCGCGCGGAGGAGCTGCCTCCACCCGAGGCCGTCGACGACGAGGGCCACCACGCGCTCCACGCCCGCAAGGAGGGCGGGCGGGAGGACGTCGGGCGCAAGCGGAGGAAGCGTCGCGCGCGCGTTGAAGGGACGCAGGACCGAGGCGGGCAGGTTCGCGATGCCGTAGCCGTCGTAGCGGGGCGCGACCCCCCCGGCGAACCGGGCGGCGAGGAGCTTGCGCTCGACGGGATGGCGCGCGGCCGGGACCACGTGGGGCCTAGGTCCCGACGGCGCTTGAACGCGCCGGGTTCGGAAGGCGGGAGGGCCTGCCACTCCGGCCGGGGGCCGAAACCTCGGGTCGGGGTCGACGGGGGCGTCCCGTCCCCTCGGATCAACCATTGGATGACATTCGTTATCACCCCTCAAGGGATTGGGCCCTTCGGGAGAGGGGCGGTCCGGGCCGGACCGGGGGTATGTATCCGGCCCGGACCTCCGTCATGTTCTGCCCCCACGGGGGGGCTTTCCTTCGGCTCAGCGCGCGCTCGCCCGGACCTCGGGCGGGGCTCCCGACACGGCCGCGACGACGATGTCCACGAGCCGCTCCTCCGTCATGACCGTCGGATGGAGGTCGAGAAGCGGGCTTTCGAGGATCGCCCCGATGGACGTGTAGACCACGTCCTCCTCGAGCCCGAGGGCGCTCAGCGACAGGGGGGCGCCCGCGCGGCGGGCGACCTCGGCGAGGGCTTCCGGGATCCTTCCCGGCTCGCTCCCGCCGAGCGTTTCCGCGAGCCTGCGAGCTTTCGACCTCCGCTCGGCGACGTCGAGCGCGACGACGTGCGGCAGGAGCGCGCCGTTGATCGCGCCGTGCGGCAGGTCGTACTGCGCGGTGAGCGAGAGCGCGATCGCGTCCGCGACGCCGAGGCCAGCGCTGTTGTACGCGATGCCCGCGAGCTGCTCGGCCATCGCGAGCGCGCCGCGGGCCTTTGGGTCGTTGCCGTCGGCGACGGCGCGAGGCAAGTGCTCCGCGACGAGCGCGACGGCGTCGAGCGCGAGCGCGTCCGTGAGCGGCGCGGCGTTGCGGCTGAAGTAGGCCTCGATGGCGTGGGTGAGGAGGTTCATGCCCGCCGCCGCCGTGACCTCCGGAGGGGACGTGACGTGCGTGCCCGGATCGTTGATGGCGACGCGCGGCGTGATGCGCTCGTCCCGGATCATCGCGGGTCGGCCCTTCTCGCGATCGACGACGAACAGGAGTCGGCTCAGCTCGGAACCGGATCCCGCCGTGGTGTTGAGCGCGACGTGGACCGGCGTGTCGACGCGGAGCCGATCCACGCCTTCGTGGTCGGACAACGCCCCGCCGTGGGTGGCGAGAACGCCCGCCGCCTTCGCGAGGTCGTGCGCGCTTCCGCCTCCGATCGAGACGAGCGCGTCCGCGCCCATCGAGCGGAAGGCTTCGGCGACGTCGCGCGCCCTCGCGTCGTCGGGGGGGCCATGGGCCCGCGCGGAGAGCTCCGTCTCGACGCCCGCGCCCCCGAGCGCCGCGAGCGCGTCCTTCACGATCCAGGATCCCTCGAGGCCGTGCGTCGTGACGACGAGCGCGCGCGACGCGCCCACGCGCCGGACGTCCTTCCCCACGCCCTCGGCGGCCCCCCACCCGAGACGGCACGTCGCGGGCATCACGAAGCGCGGGAGCGCGGGCTCCATCAGGGAACCTCCCGGTCGGGCGCCTCGAGGTCGACGTGACCGGCGTCGATGCCGACGACCACGCCGGTGATGGAGGCGTGGACCGGGACGCCGAGCCGGTCGGGGGGCGGCTCCGCAATCACGTCGCCGACCATGACGCGCGCGCCGACGTCGACGACGGGAGCGGCCGGCGCCCCGAAGCGTCCGCCGAGAGGGATGCGGACGCGCGCGATGGAGCCCTCGACGTTTTCGATGTGGTCCGGCAATGCGGGTCCGTCGGTGCGGGGATAGGCTTTCGCGCGCGTCTTCAGCCGCTCCGGCGAGACGAGGAGGAGCCCGTTCGTCGTCTTGCGGATGCCGTAGGGTTCGCGCGTCCAGTCCGGAACCGGCTCGCAGAGGACGGGGCCGCCGTCGAACAGATGGAGCGAGGGATCGGGCTCGTCGAGGCCCGCAAGCGCGAGGAGGTCCGTCGCGAGCGCCCCCACGGGCGCCTCGAGCGCGAGGTGGGCTGGCGTCTCGCCGTAGACGGTGAGGAATTTCGTCGTGACCGGGCGTCCTTCGAAGAGCGCGCGGTACACGTTCCAGAGCGTCTCGTTGTTGTTGACCGTGACGCCGACGTCCGGAGGCTTCTCGGCTTTCGCGACGTCCCGGTCCAGAAGGACCTTGATCAACGCTTTCTCCTGCCCATATTTGTAGAGATTCGGAAAAGTGGCGACCTCGAAGGCGTCGGTGGCGGCGGCCAGGTCCTCGAGGGGCCCCATGAACGGGCGCGCCCCCTCCTCGACGCCCACGATGATGCGCTCGTACGCTTCGATGTCCTTGAGGAAGACGAAAAGGCGCGCGAATTCCCGCGCGCGGTCGCGGAAGAGGAGCTTGTCGCACACGTACCCGGGCTCGCTTTCGGCGCCATTCACGACGAGCAGCGGCGTGGGCTTGCCATATTTGACGTACGTGGGAAAACCGGCGCCCCCCGCGCCCACGATGCCGGCGGCGCGGATGGCTTCGCTCAGGAACGCATCGGTGCGGGGACGGGGGGCGAGCGCTTGCTCCATGGCCCTGCGTCGTCGTCCAACCGATACAAGGCCTCTGATCACGGCTTCAATCGGCGTCGGCCTCGCGCTCCACGTTGCGGACGGAGAGGATGGTGTCGTCGACGACGAACACGAGAGCCGCGGCGAACGAGAGGAGCGCGAGCGCGAAGGCGTAGGGGGCGTAGACGTCGACGGGCGCGCTCACGAGCGAGGAGCCGAGGAGCAGCAGGGCCGTAACCACCGTGAATGCGACCGCAAGGACGCCGAAGACGATGGCGTTGCGCATGATGCGGCCGCGGCGGATGTAAAGGGCCACCTGCGCCCGGTGCCATCCGGGGTCCGCTCCGGGAACAGAGGCCTCGACGCGCAGTTGCCGGAGCCGATCCGTCACGCGGAAGAGCCTCGCTTGGCTGAAGTTCAGGAAGACCGCGGTGCCCGAGATGAGGAAGACGGGCGCGAGCGTCGCCTGGATGAGGCTTGCCGGATCGATCGCCACGCAGGGCGAGACGCGGTCGAGAATCATAAGGTTCCCTGGCCCGGCGGTCGGGTTGCTGCGACGCTCGATCGGCGTCCGCGACGTTCATGGATCGGCGCGGCGAGATTGAGTCGATCGTCATGCCGTGGAGAAAGGACCGGCCATACGCGCCGGGCGAGCTGGAATTCCACCTGACCGGTCTGCGCGAGATGCGTGGCGAGCACGCGGCGCCGGACCTCGACATGGACAGGGTCCAGAAGAAGCTCGCGAAGCGCGAAGCAAAGCACCGGCAATAAGGAAAAGGAGGGCCGGCCCGCCGGCCGGCCCGGGTCGAGCGTTCAGCGGCGGCGCAGGGCGCGGACGGCCACGAGCGCGGCTCCGATCGCGGCGAGCGCGAAGACCGCACCGAAGCCCGGCGTGGGCGTCGGAGCGACCGTCTCGTCGGGGCCGCCCGTCTGGTTGCCGTTCGGGTCGCCGGTCTGGTTCATGGCGCCGTACTGGACCATTCCCTCCATGCCCATGAGCCGGAACGGATCGGACCAGTATTGGCCGGTCCCGGTCGCGTTCATCGGGACCGTCACGTTCATCGTCGCGTTCTTGCCCGCGGCCACCATCGGCGAGCTCACGTTGAGCGGCGCGCCGATCTTCAGGTTGTTCATCTGCGAGCCGTTGTTGTGGAACATGACGGTGTAGTTCTTCCCCGGCTCGAGCATCATGGTGGGGTTGCGCCCCGGCATGCCTTCGATCTCGAACCAGTACTCCGTTCCCTCGTCGTGTGCGGTCACCCGCAGGGTCTTGCCCATTCCCTCGCCCGCGTGCTCAGCGGCGAAGGCGCCGGGCAGGAGCGACGTCGCGATCGCGAGCGTCACGAACCCTGCGAGGAACGTTCGGATGTTGCGTGCCATTTGGGTTCACCTTGGGGGACCTACGGTGGAATCACCGCATGGCGAGCCGGTCGGTTTGAGGATTCTGGAGCAGACTCCCGAGCGCCCCCCCGCCTCCTTGACCGCTCCTGCTCCGAAGGCTTATCGGTGCCTCCGCCCGTCCGCGGCGCATGCGCCCGTCCGCCGGCCTGCTCCTCGCCGTCGCCGCCGCCCTCGCGGGCTGCGTCGCGGCCCCCGAAGCGCCCCGATCCCCGTCCCTCGAAGGCGATGCGGCGTGGGCGGCGCTCGCGGTTCCGTTCGGGGACGGCCATGACCACAAGTCGCGCGACCACCACGCGAACCTGTCGACGCCGAACTTCGAGGTCGTGGGCTGGAACCCGCTCATCAGCGAATCGCTGAAGCGCACCCCCGGAGGCCACTTCTGCGGGGACGCGCAGGACACGGCGAACGGTCGGCGCCTCGCGGCCGTCGAGCAGCGCAACCTCGGCGGCTTCGCGCTCGTCGACGTCACGAATCCGCTCGAGCCCGCGTGGCTCGGCGAGCTCGTGATGCGCAACACGCGCGTGTACGACCTCGCGGTCGTGCCCGACGGGAAGCACGTCGTCCTCGTCACGACGGAGCCGCGCGGAGCGCCCGCGCTCCCCCCTCTTCCGCTCGTCGGCGGCGCCGGGCCGGACCTCGCGTGGCGCCCGTGCGGAGCGCCTTCCTTCCGCGCGGTCGCGGGCGAGGACCTCATCCCGCGCCCTTCGAGCATCATCCTCGTCTCGATCGAGGATCCTGCGGACCCTCGCGTCATCGACCAGCGTCCCCTCGCGGCGGCGGGCCACTCGGTCATGAGCGCGGTCATCGACGGGCGCGTGTGGCTGCTCGTCGCGGCCCACGCCCAGGGTTACTATCATTACGAGTTCCACGAGATCGCCCCGACGCCCGCGGGAACGAAGCTCCGGCTCCTTTCGACGTGGGTCTCGGACGACCATGATGCGGGACGGCCCGTCCAGGAGGCGCTCGGCGGACACGACGGCTGGATCGCGAAGCACCCGGGCACGGGCGCGGTCCTCGCCTACGTCTCGACGTCGTACGGCTTCGCGATCCTCGATCTCAAGGATCCGCACCAGCCGAAGCGGGTCGGGTACTGGAGCGACTGGACGCCCGAACGCAGGGCCTACGCCGGACAGACGCATTCGCTGCTTCCGATGAGCGCGCTCTGGGACGGAAGACACTACACGCTCCTCGGGCCGGAGTTCGGTTCCCGTCCGGGTCCGAACCCCTCGGGAACCGTGTGGATGCTCGATACGACGGACCCTTCCAGGCCCACGCCTGTCGGCGCCTGGATCCTTCCCGTCGAGGTCGAGTGGACGGGGACCTACATGTTCTCGAACCATTACTTCAGCGTCCACAACCGGACCCTCTTCGCCTCGATGTACCACGGCGGCGTCTGGGCCGTGGATCTCGATGCCGGCACCAAGGGGTCCTTCGCGCTCCTTCCCTCCATCGGCGTTTTCGTCCCGGATCTCGTGTCGCCAGCCCCGCCCGACGCGAACGCGCGCTGGGCGCCGACCGTCGAGGATGTCATCGCGTTTGCCGACGGTACCATCGTGCTCTTCGACGGCACGAGCGGCCTCTACGCGGTGCGCTTCGACGCCTCGCGACCCATGCCCGCGCCCGATCCGTGGCCGATCGCGCCGCCGTGAGCGGCAGCCTCATGCGGCCGGCGCGCGCTCGCGGCGCGTGGACGGACGACGCGCGCTCCTTGCGGGCGCCACGGGCCTCGTGGGTTCGCGCATCCTTCGCATCCTCGAGGCCGATCCTCGCGTCGCCGCGATCGAAGTGCTCGCGCGGCGTCCGGTCGAGGGCGGCGCCAAGGTCGCCTCGCGCGCCGTCGACTTCGCGGCGCTCCCGCAGGCCGCGCCCGGCGGGCCCATCGATGACGTGTACGTCGCGCTCGGCACAACGATGGCCAAGGCCGGGTCCAGGGCGGCCTTCCGCGCGGTCGACTTCGAGGCCGTGGTCGCCGTCGCGAAGGTCGGTCTCGCCCGCGGCGCGACGCGCTGCGCGTTCGTCAGCTCCGTGGGAGCCGATCCTTCCTCGCGGGTCTTCTACAGCCGCGTGAAGGGCGAAGCGGAGGAGGCCCTCCGTCGCCTCGGCTTCGCATCGCTCCATCTCGTGCGCCCATCCCTCCTCCTGGGCGAGCGTGGCGAGCGACGGCGCGGCGAACGGGCGGGCATCGTCGTCGCGCGGCTCGCGGATCCCGTACTTCGCGGCCCGCTTGCAAGATTCCGCGCGATCCGGGCGGAGGATGTCGCGCGCGCGATGGTCCGCGCCGTCGCAACGGGCGTCCCGGGCGTGACCGTCCATGAAGGCGAAGCGCTGCGCGCGCTCGCTCAGGCTTAAGTCCCAAGATCCTCGTTCACGCCGCATGACGGGCATCGCCGAAGCGGTCGGCGCCGACCTCGCGCTCCTTTCCGCCGCGACCTCGGGGCTTGTCGCGGCCCTCGCGGGCGTCCTCGCGGTCGTAGCCTTCCGGGCGGCCGCGAGGCGCGCGAATCCCGCGCTGCGGTTCGTGGGGGCCGCGTTCGTCGTCTTCGTGGCGAAGAACGTGTTCAGCGGTTACAACGTCATGACGCACGCGGTCCGCCACGACGAGATCGAGCTCGCCCTCTCGGTGTTCGACCTCGCGATCCTCCTCCTTCTCGTGATGCCGCTCCTGCGCCGGAGGTCCGCCTGACGTGGCCGGTCGCGAGGATCCGGTCTCCACGCGCCAGCGTGTCTACGCGAGCGTGCGGCGATATCCCGGAATCCACGTGCGCGGCCTCGAGCGCGAGCTTCGCATCTCATCGGCGCTCGCGCAATACCATGTGCGCAAGCTCGACGAGGAAGGTTTCATCGAGGGCCGCGAGCAGGGCGGCTACGTCCGCTACTATCCGACCTCGAAAGGCAAGGCCGCGCGCGTCACCGAGAGGGACATCCCGCTCGTGGGCGTCCTTCGCGAGCAGGTGCCGCTCCACGTCGCGCTCCTCCTCCTCGACCGCGGCCCGCTCACGCACGCGGACCTCGCGCGCGAGCTGGGCGTCGCGAAGAGCACGACGAGCTACCACCTCGCGAAGCTCGCGGAGGCGGGCATCGTCGTGCGGGAGCCCGGAACGCCGCGCCTGACGCTCGCCGAGCGCGACCGGATCTACCGGCTGCTTCTCGCGTACCAGCCGACGCCCGATTTCCTCGACGCCTTCGCCGACCTCTGGAGCGACCTCTACGGTTAGCGCGGCCAGGCGGGCGCTCGCGGCGCGGGCATCGTCGCGTCGAAGCGCAGTTGGTAGATGCCGGATCCCGCGTCCCACACGGTGAGCGTCCCGTCGGGGGCGGCGATGACGTCGCCCACGGACGGTCCGGGCGCCTTGCCGCCGATGGGCTTAGGCGAAAGCCTGTCCGGCACGAAGATGCCGATGGCGCGCGGGTCGGACTGGTTCGTGATGTCGATCGCCCAGAGTCCGCCGTGGTAGTTCGCGACGAAGAGCGTCTCGTTCACGACCTCGACGTAATGCGGGCTGAACATGAGGCCGCCGCCCCACTTCGGCTTGATGGGGAGCGTCCAGCGGCCGACTTCGACAGGCTTCGCGGGGTCCGTCGTGTCGAGGATGTAGACCCATCCGCTTGGAAGCTCGACGGGCTCGCCGACCTCCTGGCCGACAAGGGTGTAGTGCCGGCCGTCGCGGAGTTGGGGCAGCGGCAGCGTCGTGTGCACTGCGCCCGCGCGGCCGTCGGCCCACATCCCGACGAGTTCGTGGACGACGCCGCCGATGGAGTAGACATAGAGCGCGTCCCAGTTTGCGAGGTACGCGTACACCTTGTTCGTCATCGGATGCTTCGCGACGGAGACGTCGACGTGGCCGTTCAGTTTCGTCGGACCCGGGTGGCCCGGAACCTGGATGAGGTGGACGGGGCGCAGCGTCCCGCCCGCCGTGTCCTCGACGTGGAAGAAGGTGTAGTAGCTCGCCTCGTGCACGAGGTTGGTGACGGAGGCCATGGCCCAAACCTTGCCGTCGACGAGCGCGCTCGAGACGCTGTGCGGACCGATGACGGGCTGCGGCTTGAAGTCGACGAGCTTCGGGTTCGTCGGGTCCGCGAGGCTCACGAGGATGATGCCGGGCGCAAGCGGGAGCGCCTTCTCGGGGCCCGCCTGACGGAGTTCGCCCGTGCACGCGTCGCGGAACATCGGGCGCACGATCCAGTCCCTGGGGCCGGCTTCGAGCGCGGCGAGCGCGTCGAGGTCGAGGGTCGGCGCCCGCGGCGTCCAGCCGGGCTTGAGCGCGGGCGGGTAGGCGCCGAGAAGCGCGTATTTCCCGTCCGCGCTGATGGTCGCGTCCCAGACATGCACGTTCATGAGCACGAATTCGCCGAGGTACTGCGGCGCGCTCGCGTTCGTGACGTCAGCCACGATGAACGCGACGTCGGTCGAGAAGCTGTGGACGACCGCGAGGCGGCGGCCTTCCGTCTGCGTCGCGGCGCCGCCGCAGCCCATGCCCCGGGCCGTCGTTCCGAGCTCCTTCGTGACGAGGGGATCGTACCCGACGACCTCAAAGTTGGGCGTCGAGAGGTTCGCGTGGTGCGCCGGGTTGCCGTGGTCGTGGCCCTCGCCCCACGGGATGGCCTTCTCCCACCAGCGGTCCGGGACGACGTCGGCGCCGCCCGTCGACGGGATCACGGGATCGGACGTGGAGGGGGCGACGCAGCCCGCAAGCGCGAGGACGGCGACGGCGACGAACGCGAAGGATCGGGCGGCGGGCATGCTCTCGGGGAGCGAGCGCCCCGGGGGCGTCATAACCCTTGCTGTGGCCGCGGCGTCAGCGCTTGAGCTTCGAGGCCCACTTCGAGCGGAACTTCGCGAGCTTCGGCCGCACGACGCCCAGGCAGTAGGGCTGGAGGGGATTGCGGCGGTAGTAGCCCTGGTGGTACGACTCGGCGGGGTAGAACGTCGTGAGCGGGGCCACCTCCGTCACGAGGGGCCGGTCCCAGATCCCTTCGCTCTCGATCTCCTTCATCACGGCCTCCGCGGTCTGCCGCTGGGCATCGGAATGCGTGAGGACGATCGACCGGTACTGCGGACCCACGTCGTTCCCCTGGCGGTCCTTCGTCGTGGGATCATGGATCGAGAAGAAGACCTCGAGGATCTCGCGGTAGGACACGACCGCGGGATCGAACGTAACTTGCACGACCTCCGCGTGGCCCGTTTCGCCGTCGCAGACGGCCTCGTACGTGGGGTTCTCCACGTGACCGCCCGCGTAGCCGCTCACGACGCTTTCGACGCCGGAGAGCTGCTCGTACGCGGCCTCGAGGCACCAGAAGCAACCGCCGCCGAGGGTGGCGGTCTCGCGTCGGGATGGCACATGCGGAGAACGCGCGCTTCGGGTATCAAGGCGTGGGCCGGGTGTTGGGGCGCGGGCGCCGCGCCATCGCAAGCGCTATGATGCGCCATCCGTCTCGCCGGGCGATGTCTCGTTCCGCGCCCGCGCTCGTCGTTCTCGCGGTCGTCTTCGCGGGATGCGCAGGAGCGCCCGAACCCGCGTCTCCGGACGGGCCGCCGCACGGTGTCGCCGAATGGCGCCTCACGCCCGAGCGCGAGCGCGCGGCCGAGGTCACGATCGCCGCGAACCCCGTGGACCCCGCGAACCTCGTCGTCGCGGCCAACTCGATGGGGGGCTTCGCGCTCCACCGCACCGCGGACGCTGGCGCGTCGTGGACGGCCTCGCGGTTCAGGGCGGAGGACGTCGCGCGCCTCGCCGCGGGGGCGCCGCGGTTCCAGCGACTGAGCGATCCCGCGCTCGCGTTCGGCCCCGCGGGGGAGCTGTATCTCGCGGGCCTCGCGTTCCAGCCGACGAGCGCCGTGTTCGTCGCGAAAAGCCACGACGGCGGCGCGACGTGGTCGAGCGTCGGGCTCGTCGACGAGAGCGACATCGTGACCGCCTTCAACGACAAGGAGTGGCTCGCCGTGGGCCCGAAGACGGGCACGATCATCGTCGCGTGGCAGAAGGAGCCCGCGCAGGACATGCTGCGCGACGTCGAGATGCGGACCGGCCTCGACGTCGACATCGGGGACATCGTCGTCTCCCGGTCGACGGACGGCGGCGCGACATGGTCCAAGCCCGCGCTCGCAAGCCGCGGGCGGCACAACAACGGGACGCAGGTCGCGTTCACGCCGGACGGTCGCGCGCACCTCCTCTGGGTTAATTACGAGACGTCCACGCTCGACCACGTCGTGTCCTCGGACGACGGGGCCACGTGGTCCGCGCCGCGCGCCGCCGCGGACGTCAAGATCGCCCCGCCGCTCCCCCGCTACGCGCGCATGCACACGCTGCCCGCCCTCGTCGCCGATCCGGAGCAAAACGTCCTCCACGCGGTGTGGCACGATTTCCGCCATGGCGACGTGGACGTTCTCGCGGCCACGAGCCTCGACGGCGGGGCGACGTGGGCCGCCCCTCGCCGCGTGAACGACGATGCCGTCGGGAACGGCGTCCATCAGCTCTACCCGTGGGCCGCCGTCGATCCGGCGGGCGCGCTCCACGTGGCCTTCTACGACATGCGCGAGGACCCCTCGAAGCCGCGATTCAGGTTCTTCCATGCCTCGTCGGCGATCCCAGGCGGCCCCTTCGGCGCGAACCGGCCGGTCTCCCTCGAGCCTTTCACGGCCTTCGCGAAGGCCGGGGTCGGACCGACCGACGTCGACGACGAGCGGCGGAGCTTCGGCGACTACACCGGGCTCGCCGCGAACGACCGCGGCGTCTTCCCGGCGTGGACCGACGGCCGGCACGAAGTTGAGACGATCTACGTCGCCCGGATCCCGCCGTCCTGAGCCGGTGAACGGTTCAAGTCCCGCGGCGTCGATCGCGAGCCATGGCGACCCCGCTCGAGAACACGCCCGGAAATCCATGTGTGGGTTGCGGCCCCGAACATCCGACCGGCCTCCGCCTCGCGTTCGAGCGGGAGGGAGACATCGTGCGGACGCGGTTCGAGGCGACCGCATCCCGTGAGGGCTGGCCCGACCGTCTCCATTCGGGCCTCCTCTATCTTGCGATGCTCGAGACCGCGAACTGGACGCTCTACGGTCTTGGCGGCCGCGTGGGCATCCCGGCCCGCACGAGCGCGCTCGACGCGAAGCGCTGGGTCGCGACCGGGGAAACCCTGATCCTCGCGGGGCGCGCCGTCGCGCCGCGCGAACGCGAGGCGGCCATCCTCGTCGAAGCCAAGGACGCGACCGGCGCGTCCGTGGCCTCGCTCTCGCGGGAATACGACCTGCCAAGCCGCGCGGAGTTCCTGAGACGCATGGGTTACGAGCGGATGCCCGCAGGGTTCGAGGACGCGCTGCCTCCGTGAGTTGTCCCGCACGCGCGCGCCGCGGAGGGCAAAACGCTTGAGCAGCCCGCGCGCGTCGCGACACCCATGACGCGCATCATCATCGAACACCACGTCAAGGATTTCGACGCCTGGCTCGCCCACTTCCGCGCGCACGCGCCGACGCGCGAGCGCTTCGGAGGGAAGGGCGGCACGGTCCACCGCAACGAGGACGACCCGAACGACCTCATCCTCGTGCTGCCGTGGGAATCGCCCGAGCGCTTCGATGCGTTCATGCGCGAATCCGACGTGCGTCAGGTCATGCAGCGCGCAGGCGTGGTGGACGAGCCGCGCATCACCGTCGTGTCCGATCCCGTTCCCTGGGACCGATGATGCGGACGCGGACGTTCGAGACGGAGGTCGACCTCGCCGTGGACCCCGACGAGGCGTACGCGTTCTTCTCGGCGCCTCGCAACCTCGCGGACCTCACGCCGCCCGCGCTGAGGTTTCGCTTCATCGTCGAGCCGCCGCCCGCGATCGTCCCGGGCGCGTCGCTGTGGTATCTCCTGAGCATCCGCGGGTTTCCGGTCCTCTGGATGACGCGCATCGTGTCGGTGGATCCGCCGCGCGGCTTCGTCGACCGCCAGATCGTCGGCCCGTACCTGCGCTGGATCCACCGTCACAGCCTCGACCCGATCGCGTACGGCACCCGGGTTCGCGACCGCATCGCGTATGCCCACGCGGGCGGCGCGTTCCTCGAACGCCGACTCGTGCGCCCGGACCTCGAGGCCATCTTCGAATTCAGGCGGACAAAGCTCCTCGAGCGATTCGGACCCGTTGTCCCTTAGGAGCCCGACCGTGCGGCTAGGTCTAAATGGCCCCCGGCGCATGCCTCCCCCGGAGAGGCTCACGTGCAGTCCAGGACGTCGCTCGTTCTCGCCCTGATCGCCCTCGTCGCCACCCCCGCCGCCCTCGGCGCGGACTTCAACGACGACAATTACCACATGTACATCCTCAACGACGTCGATACGGCCACCGTCGACGTCATCATCGTGCCCCCGGTCGCCACGGCGCGCGCCGCGCGGCTCGCGGCGATCGAGAAGAGCATCGACGCCTGGGAGGCCGGCATCGACCACTTCGGCGCCCCCTGGCTCGTCGACGGGCTCGAGATCAACCGGTACACGGCAGGGCTCAACCCGATCCCGCAGGAGGTCCTGGAGGACCCCGAGATCATCGTGGTCGCGGGCGAGCTCGTTCCGTTCGTCCTCTTCGGCATCGGCGCCGGCAGCGACAATCTCGTGTGCGGGGAGATCGAATGGTGGCTCGACCGTCTCCCGCCCATCGTCCCGACCGGGATCCTCACCGTTCCCGACATCTTCCACCAGCACCCGGGTTCGAGCTGGGCGTCGGCCATCATCGACTGCGAGCGCGACACGGAGAACGTGTGCCTGGTCTTGGACATGAACTGGCTCCTCGTCGGAGGCGCGCAGCGCAGCATGTACGACTTGAACGCGCACGAGTTCGGCCACTGCCTCGGACTCGGCCATGTGGGGGACGCGCTGGACTTCAGCGCGAAGAACTACCCCAAGGAGGACATCATGTCCTACCAGGAGAACCCCAACCAGGTCCACTGCGTGAGCAACCTCAACGTCCGGGGCCTCGAGGGCACGTTCGCGAAGCCGCTCGGTCGACCCGCGAGCGAGTGGCTCACCGGCGGTCAATACGTGCACATGGGTCCCGCAGCCTACAGCCAGGCTCCGTGCGCCAATCCCTGAGCTCGAAGAAGGCTCGGACGGGGGGCGCGCCATGCGTCTCCCGCGCGCGAGGCGTCCCCCGCGTCAAGGTCCCGGCTCGCCGTTCTCCAGCACGGCGAGACGCGGGATCGCCCGCGGCCCGCGGGCGGGACGGCCGAGGCGCGGCAACCTCGAATCAGGGTCCCGTCCGCGCGGGCGCGCGCGGGGGGCATCAGAGGGCGTGGGAGGCCCTCGGGGAGGCGTCCCGTCCGCGCGGGCGCGCGCGGGGGGCCCGAGGATCACGCCGACTTCGGGGGCGCCGGCTTCCACGCCGCAAGCTGCGTCGCGAGCGTGAAGCCGACGCTCTCATCCTTGCCCACCGGCACGGGGTCGGGGGCGACGCCCGTCGCCTTCTTGAACTCGACCTTGAAGCCCCATTCGCCCGCGCCGGTCGTGACGTGGTCGCGCGCGGGCTTCGGGTTCGCGAGGTCGACCGTGAGGACGATCGTCCCCGAGTCGGAAACCATCGTGAGCGTGCTGTTGGTCGCGACGCCGGGCGGCGGCGTCACCGTGAGGGCGAGCGTGTCCTTCCCCTGGGCCGCCTTCCACGCGAGCGTGAAGTCGATCTTCGTGAGGTTGTGCGTGGTGACGTTCAGCTTCCCCTCCATCGATTGCCCGAGCTTCACGACGCCCTGGGCTTCCGGTCCCGCCAACGAGGCGATTTCGAGGTTCCCGCCGTCCCCGTCGTCGAGGAGCGCCGCCGCGCGGTCGCGCTCATACACGAAGACGCCGACCATCGCCACGATCAAGACCGCCGCGCCCACGATGCCGATCACAGTGTCGCGATTCATCGCATGAACCTCAAGGGAGGGGACGCCCGGGGCGCCCTCTGAGGGAGGCGAAAGCGCCCCTGGCACTTGAACGGATCGGGCCTCCGCGGCCTGCGTCCCATCCACGACCCTCCGGGCACGCCTTGGGTCCCGGTCGCCCTCCCAACCCCGGTCCGGGTCCGCCCGCGCGCTTTATCACGGGTAAGGACTAGTCGGGCGCATGCGCCGTGCCGCGGCGGTCCTCGGAGTCGCCCTCCTCGCGACAGCCTTCGCGGGGTGCCTCGAGGCCGGGGACGGGCCGCGCGTCATCCCCGCCGCAAAGCGGGTGACGGCAACCGATTTCACGTTCACGGCCTTCGACGGGCGCGACCACAACTTGAGCGACTTCCGCGGGCGCACGGTCATCGTGGATCTGATGAGCCAGTCGTGCGCGACCTGCGAGGGCGAGTCGCGCGCGCTCCAGGCCGCGGCCCGCGCGACCCCCGACGGGGGCGCGTCGCTCGTGCTGCTCCTCTTCGACGCGAGCCCGCGCGACCCGCCCGACTGGATGCGCGACTATGCCGAACGGCACGGGTTTGGCGAGGTATACCTCGGCTACGCGCCCGACGCCGTCACGCGGACGTACGGGGCGGTCGCGCTCGATTGGAACCTCGTCGTCGACTCCGAAGGACGCATCGCGTATCGCGACGAGACGACAACGGACGAGGCGGCGTGGCGCGACCTGCTCGCCACGCTCTAACGGCGCGCGAGCGGGGCGATCGCCTCGACGAGCGCGCGCCGCGCGAGCGACCCGCGGTCGAACGCCTTCGCGACCTCCCGCGCCTTGCGGCCGAGGCGCTCGCGGTAAGCGTCGTTCGCGATAAGCTTCGTCAAATGGTCCGCGAACGCGTCCGGATCGGAGGCGAAGAGGCCCACCCCCGCGCCCTCGACGAGGCGGCGCGCCTCGGAGTCGCCGGGCAGGCCGAGGACGCACACGGGAAGGCCCAGCGCGAGATACTCATAGGTCTTTGCGCCGACGGCGCTCCTGTAGGCGGGATGGTTCGCGAGCGACAGGATGCCGACCCGGCTCCGCTCGAGCGTCGCGCGGACCTCGGCGCGCTCGACGCGTGGCAGAAGTCGCACCGATCCGGCGAGACCGAGGGCCGCAATCTTCGCCTTCACGGGGCCCGACATCGGGAGGTCGTCGCGCCAGCCGAGGAACGCGAAGACCGCGTCGGGCTTCTCCCGCTTCACCCGCGCGTAGGCGTCCACGACCTCGAGCGGCCGGCGGCTCGCGTCGAGGTCCGTGTCCACGAGAATGGCGTCGATGTCCTTCGCGACGTTCGACGGCTCCGCGTCGCCGAACGTGTGGCCGTTCGGAACCACGTGGATCTTCCCGCGCGGGACCCCGTAGCGGGAGACGAGGTCGTCGCCCATGATGTCGCTCACGGGCGTCACGGCGGCGGCCCGCGCGAAGACCTCTCGCTCCATCCGGTCGAGGAGCCTGTATGCGAGCCGATCGCCGTTCGCCGCTCTCAGCCCCTCGACGCTGAGATCGCGCACGTCCGCGACGAACGGCACGCGCGCTCGCGCCGCCGCGCGCGCGGCCTGCCAACCCACCGTGACGGCGGGCGTCGAGGCGACGACGACATCCGGCTTGTGGCGTCGGATCTCGCGGTCCAGTCGCGCGTCGCTCCAGGGGAGGCGCCAGAGGTCGGCCTTGTCGTGGAAGAGGCGAACCACGCGCGCGTCCGCTTCCGCGGGAATCGCGCCCCCGCCCGTCGGCGGATGCGCGATGATGGCGACGTCGGCGCCCTCCTCGCGCCAGGCCCGGAGGAACGCGAGCCCGCGCACGCCGCAGGCGTTCGTCGTCTCCAGGTTGGGCCACACCATCAGGATGCGCACGCGGAGTGCGAGGGGCCGGGCGGAGATGACCTTTTCGGACCCGTCATTCCGTGTGCCTCACGGCCATCGCGGGGGCGAGGGCCGCGGCCCGGCGCGCCGGGCCGCGCGCGGCGAGCGCCGCGAGGCCGAGGACGGCGACGGCGAAGCCGGCGATGATGGGGATCGGCATCTCGAAAGGCCCGCCGCCCGCCTCCTCGCGGATCTCGCGCCACCAGACGCTGTGCGCGACGACGATGCCGACGACGAGACCGGAGAGGAGCCCTCCCAGGGCGACGAGGAGCGATTCCATCATGAATGCCCGCGAGACGTCGCGCTCCTCGAAACCGAGGGCGCGCAGCGTCCCGATCTCTCGTCCTCGCTCGTGCACCGCGCGCGACGCGAGGAATCCGGTCGCCGCGAGGCCGACGAAGAGGCCGAGCGCGAGGAAGGATTCGAGCACGAGGACGAACGCCTGCATGCCGGCGGCCATGCGTCGTCCTTCTTCTTCGAGGCTCGTGAAAACGAGGCCGCGCTCCGCGTAATGCGCAGTGAGGGCCCGCGCGACCGTGCCCGAGTCCGCGCCATCCGCGGTCCGAACGTAGGCGCGCGTCGAGAGCATGAAGCCCTGCTCGCGCACCCAGGAATCGGCGACGAGCACCGCGCCGTCGTACCACGTTTCCCCGAGCCATCCGGCAATCTCGACCTCGCGCGGCGTCCCCCCCGGATCGAGCGTGACGCGGCGCGAGCCGCCGAAGTCCTCGAGCGGCAGGTACGCGTGCAGGATGATCGCGCGACCGTCCGCGACGGCGCGCCAGGCGGCTTCGTCGGTGGCGTAGAGCGGCGAACGATCGACGAGCTCGAAGCGCTGGGTCGCCGCGAAGGCGGCCGTGACGCCCACGAACCGGTCGACGTTCACGCCGTCGTCGTTCGCGCCCATGATTGGAATGCCGGTGAGCGACTGGTGGCTCGCCACGATCACGAACGCCTCGACGTCGCGCGCGACCGCGGCGGGCGGGTTCGCTTCCGGGATCAGCGTGCCTGGCATCGTTTCGCCGACGATGTCGTAGCCGCCCTGGTCGGCCATGATCGTGCCGCCGAACAGGAGGAAGAGCGTGCCCATCACGGTCACGACGAGGGTGACGAGCGCGATCATGCTCATCGTGAGGCCGGCGGAGCCGCGCTTCGCGACAAGGTAGCGCAGCGCGATGAACGACGCGCGACGGCGTTTACCCCGGCTCACGAGGCGCGCGAGGGATTCGAGCGGGCGACGCGAGACGACCGCCGTCGCCGCGAGACCCACGGCAAGGATCGCCCCGCGCAGCATCGTGACCATCGGGTCGAGCATCCCGCGGCCGGTCCAATCGTCGAAGGAGTAGAGCGACTGGAGGGTCCACGCCATGCCCGCGAGCGCAACGGCAAGCCCCAGCCATCCGAGGCGGAACGCGGACAGTCCGAGCGCCGCGGCGAACGCGAGGAGCGGTACGCCCGCGAGGTGCCAGGGATCCGAGAGGGCCATCGCCGCGCCGGGAAGCGCGAGGGCGATCGCGCCCGCGAGGCCAGACCGGCGCCGCGCGCGAGGATCTTCCGGGATGCCGCGGATCGCGCGCGCGGGATCGAGGCGCGCAAAGCGGAGGCTCGCGACGCCGATCGTGACCAGCGGAATGAGCGTGCCCACCACGAACGCGAGCCCGAGCGTCGTCGGGGCGATCGAGAGGACGAGCCGCGGCGCGCCCTCGCTCTCGAATGCGGCCGTGAGGCCCGCGAGCAGGCCCGCGACGAGCGCGACGCCCACCGCGAGGCCCACGAGGGCCGCGGCACCCGCGTAGATGGCGCCTTCGAGCGTCATCGCGAGCGAGACGTTGCCGCGCGTGAGGCCGAGCGCGCGGCCGATCCCGAGCTCCGCGCGTCGCGACTCCACGAGGGCGCTGAAGAGCGCGAAGGCCAGGAGGATGCCCGCGACCAATGTGAAGCCGCCCATGACGAGGAGGAATCCCGCGATGCCTGTTCCGGCCATCTCCGCGCGCTCGAGCGAGTCGAGCTTCGCGGCCGAAGCGCGGAAGTTCGCGTGCTTCTTCTCGAGCGCCGTTTCCAGGGCGATCGCGGCCCGCGCGGGATCGACGGGCGCCCGCGCGAGCACGTGCGTCACGACGTCGTCCGACTGGACGGCGGCCTGCAGGTCCGCAAGCGGCACGAGGGCGACAGGCGGGCCCGGCGGTCCCACGCGGCCGCCATCCTCCGCGATGCCGCTCACCGTCGCGTCGAGGACGAGCGAACGGGAGAACAGGTCGGAGGGGATGTAGGCGACGGCTCGTCCCCCGATGTACGGCGTGGGGTTCGTCGCCGTCACGGTGATCACCCACGTCCCGGGCGCGATGTCGCCCGCGATCACAAGTTCCGTCTGCGACGCGGCGCTCGCGTTCGCGTGCACGCGCCCCGACGGGTCCCGGGCGCTGATCGTCACCGTCGTCCCCGGCGCCCCGGTCCACCCGACGCCCACGGCGAGGAGCACGGCGTCCTTCCGGACCTCAACCATGTGTTGCGCGCCGAGGCTCTGCGGGAGGCCCGCGACGCCGGTGAGGTTCTCGCGATCGACGCGGGGTTCGAAGTCGTAGCCCGGAGGCGCGGCGTAGAATCGGAGTTTCGAACCGTGCGTTGCGCCGAGGCGCTTCGCGAGCGTCTCGGAAAGCACGACCTGCCCCGCTCGCGGCTCCGCGACGGCGCGGCCTTCGCGGTCCACGAGCGGTCCGAGGGCCCGCGCTTCCCCCGCCTCGGCCCCGCGGATCATCGCCGTCCCTTCGGCGAGCCCCGCGGCGGGATGCGCCGCGATCGCGCGGGTCGCGAGCGACGGCGCGCCCGCGAAGCCGTAACGGGCGAGCGCCGGATCCGAGAGCGCCTCCGCGACCGCATCGCGACCCGCCGGAGCCCAGCCCTCGGCCACGATGTCGACCGGTCCGTACACGGATTCCGTCGCGCGCTTGAGCGAGGCGGTCATGCTCTCGCCCATGCCGAGGCCGCCCACGAGGACGACCGTGACGACGACGAGACCAAGAACCGCGCGCGCTGTCTGCTTGCGGTGGCCGAGCGCGTATCGCCGCGCGAGCCGCCCGAGCATCGGCAGCTTGCGGAGGCCTTTCAAGCGCGAACGGCCCCCGCGGCGAGGACGCGGCCGGCCTCCATGCGGACGATGCGCGACGCGCGCGACGCCACCTGGGAATCGTGTGTCACGATCACGAACGTCTGCCGATGCTCACGGTTCGCGGCCGAGAAGAGGTCGAGCACGTCCTTCGCGCGCGATGTGTCGAGGTTTCCCGTCGGCTCGTCCGCGAACACGACCGCGGGCCGCGGCACGAGCGCGCGCGCGATCGCGACCCGCTGCTGCTCGCCGCCCGAGAGGTCCATCGGGAGGCGGTGCTCCTTCCCCCCGAGCCCGAGCCGCGCGAGCTCCGCGCGCGCCGCGCGCCGCGCGTCGGCCTCCTTGTCGCCGCGCGTGATGAGCGGCAGCGCCACGTTCTCCTCCGCCGTGAGCACCGGGATGAGGTTGTAGGCCTGGAACACGAACCCCGCCGTCCGAGCGCGGTGACGCGTCACCTCCGGCTCCTTGAGCCGCGCGATCTCGCGCCCATCCAGATGGATCTCACCGGCCGTCGGCCGGTCGAGACCCGAGAGGCAGTTGAGGAGCGTCGTCTTCCCGCACCCCGACGGGCCCATGATCGCGACCATCTCCCCGCGCCGCACATCCAGGTCCACGCCGTCGAGCGCCGCCTGCGCGAGGTCCCCGGCGCCATACACGCGCTTCACGCCGCGGGCGCTCACCACGAGGTCCGAACCGGCCATGCGCTGGCCCGATCCCATCCAGGGGGCATGAAGCTGTCCGGGCCCGCGCCTCGCGCGGCGAGGGTATTTGAAGGAGGGCCCGCCATCGGGACGCGTTCGCGTGGTGATGATGCCGAACGACGTCGCCGAGGGGCCACTAACTCCCCGTTGAGGACGACTGTGCGCTCTGAGCGCGAACCGCTTTTCATCGGTCCACTCCGTGGCGCGCCTCCCATCGGGATCCGCGCGCGCCCTTTCTTGTCATACTTGCTGGTCGCGCGCGGATCCCGAGCGCGCCACTGCGTGCCAGGGAGGGGGTTTCGCACCCCCTCCCTGGACCCTCCC
>Ga0247719_1000359_pt1 | contig 29242 bp, 26 predicted proteins | sample 41E_DmetaG_FD_189046 | JGI IMG/M metagenome (GOLD analysis project Ga0247719, IMG submission 189046) | Soil microbial communities from hillslope of Landscape Evolution Observatory, University of Arizona, Oracle, AZ, United States - 4-1-E_D | ecosystem: Engineered > Artificial ecosystem >...
GGCGACGGGGCGGGCGCCGGCGCCGTGGCCGTCGACACGGCGCCGTCCGGGAACGTCCAACGGATCGAGGCGGTGTACCCGGCGTCCACGGCCGAGACGCGGGCGTCGAGGACGGCGGGTCGGCCGGCGACGGCGAGGCCCAGGACGGAGGGGTGGACCGAGGGGGGAGGGTTCGCCACGCCGACCGCGAGCGAAGCCAGGCCGTGGGCGCCGGGGGCCGCGGCCGCCGCGACGACGCGACGGTCGCCCGCCGTGGCGAACGTGTGCGCGACCGCGGCGGGAAGACCCTCGTAGGCGCGCGGGAGCCGGCCCTCGCCCGTGGCGAGGAGCGCGCGCTCGACGGCGGAAGCTGCGGCGACCCCGAAGGTCGCGGGCAGGCCCGCGGTCGCGGAGGAAGGCCCCGAGAGCGTGAGGCCGAGGTCCGCGACGCCGCGGGCGGGCGGCGCCTCGAGCCAGGGGTCGTACGCGACGGTGCCGGCGACGGTCCCGCCCGCCGCGTCGCCGTCGCCCGCCGGGTTCGCGGGATGGGTCGGGCCGCGCGCGCTGCCCCACCAGTTCCGCTTCGCGTCGAGCGACCACGACGAGGTCGACAGCTGCTCGAGATAGATGCCCCACATATTGCCGCGCACGTGGTTGTCCGCGACGACGTACGCCTTCGCGGGGATCGCGACGTCGCCCTTCGTGCACCAGAGGTACAGGCCCACGGCGCTCCATTCGACGCGGTTCGCGCGCGCGATGAAGCTCGGCGTCGCGGTCCAGCATTCGGGCCTCACGTCGACGAGGCCGAACCCTTGCGCCACGTGCGCCGTGTTGTTCTCGACGCGGATGACCTCGCCGTAGGTCGTGTGGTCGATGTAGATCCCGACGCCGGTGAAGACGGTCGGATGGTCGGCCACGACGAGGTTGCGGTGGACTTCCCCGGAGGCCGAGGCCAGGTTGAGGTAGGCGCCCAGATAGACGCCGATCTCCCCGAAGGAGACGACGTTGTCCCGGATCGTCACGCGGTAGCCGTCCGAGGCGATGCCGTACTTCGCGTCCAGGACGACGTTGTTTTCGACAACGTCCCGGATGCCCCCCGCGTCGACGATGCCCATGTGGGCGCGCTCGATGAGGTTTCCGCGCACGAGACCGTAGGCCGAGCCGATGCTCTTGATGGCGGTCCCCGCGCCGCGGAAGACGTTGTCCTCGACGACGGGCGCGCGAGCGACGCGGAGGTTCGCCCCGACGTGGCGGTTCTCGAAGAGATTGTTGCGGATCGTCGGGGCGTCGGCCCCGATGATCTCGAGCGCCGCGTGCCCGAGGTCCCGCCCCTCCGTCCTCGTGGGATACCAGCCCGGCGCGTCGCGCGAGGTGAACAGGTTGTCCTCGATGACCGCGCGCGCGATCGTGCGGACGGGCCACCAGTCGGCGAAGAAGCTCACGCCGTTCTGCGCGTCGTCCTCGAACGTGTTGGATCGCACGGTGAGGTTGGAGTTCGTCGCGACGACGCTGTTCCAGTTGCCGCCGAAGACGTTGCGCTCGACGACCGCGTCCTTGACGCGGTAAAGGAAGACGCGGTCGCCGCCGTCGCGCATCACCTGGTTGCGCACAGCGACGCGGTCGGCGCGCAGGACGATGACGGCGTGGTACTGCGTGAGGTTGCCGTTCACGTCGACCTCCGAGGCGCGCGTCACGAAGAGGAGGGGTCGTCCGTTGACGACGTTGCTCCCGTCGATGTCGTGGTCGATGTTGCGGTCGGTGTAGAACGGGTAGAACCGGATGCCGTAGCGGACGTCCGCGGCGACGTTGTCGCGAAGCGTCAGGCGCGCGACGCCGAGGAAGAGATAGCCCCAGGTGGAGTTCTCGAAGCGGTTTCGCACGACGAGGTTGTCGTGGACGGTCTCGAAGCGGCCGGCCTCGAACTCGGGCGCGACGACGGCGAGCGCCACGCGGTCGAAGCCCGTGACGAGGTTGTCGGCGAGGACGTGATGCCCGACGACGGGACGGAAGCGGCCGTGTCCATCCCACCCAAGGAGGCGGATGCCGTACCAGTTCGCGCCGAGGAGGGGGTCCCCGACGAGGGTGTTGTTCTCGACGTGACCGCGGTAGCTGAAGTAGAGGAGGACGCCGTCGTCGGCGACGGTCGTCACCGCGTTCGCGGCGATGCGGACGCGCTCGGCGCCGAAGACCCAGACGCCGAGGCCGTCGATGTCGTTGTCGAGGACCTCGACGTCCGTCGCCCAGACGACGTGGACGCCTCCCGCGCGCTCGAGGACGTTCGCTTCGACGAGGGCGCGGCGGACGAGGGAAGCGTACCGGTCGCTTCCGACGAACACGCCGTCCGCCGAGCGCAGCAGGTTCGCGCGGATGGTCGCGTCGTTCCCCACGACGGCGATGCCGCCGTGGTAATCGCGAGCGTCCGGGTAGACCCCGATGTCCCAGTCGAACCGCGTGATGTGGCCGTCCGAAAGGCTCCGTCCCGACCGCGCCCACGTGTGCTCCAGGGTGTTGTTCTCGACGAGGTTGCCGTTCCCGCTGAGCCAGATGCCCCCGGCCCGATGGAAGAGATTGTCGCGGACGTGGGCGCCGTGGACGTTCGATCCGTAGAGCGCCGCGTCGCGCGTCGGCGCGTCGACGAAGGCGTTACCCGCGATGACGAGCCCGCGCCCGGCGACCTCCACGCCCGTGCACCATTCGCCGCCCTGCCAGATGTCCCAGATGCACCCGCGGAGGTTCGTGAGGTCGCTCGACGGGCTCGCGAACATGTCGCGGACGAGGTTGCCCTCGAAACGGACGTTCGCGGGAACGACGTCCCCGCGGGCGAACACGCGGCCGGCGTGGCTCGTGTGGAGCACGATGTTGCCCTCGAAGGCGAGGTTCGCCACGTCGGCGAGGTCGAAGCCGAAGAAGGCCGACGTGGGCCGATCGTGGACGCTGCGGATGAGGAGGTCCCGGATGATCACGTGCGCCGTGGTGTTGCGCACCACGATCGCGGTCGTGTTCTCGCCGCCCACGATCTCCCACCCTTCGATGACGTAGGGGTCGACGGCGGTGCCGCGTCCCCGCACGACGCCCGAGGAGGGGGACGCGAACCCCGCGTTGTCCGCGATGACGATGGGCGGATGGAGGCGCCGCGGGGTGGTGGAGGCGGTAACTGGCGGCAGGCGTTCGGGGTCGACCGGTTCCGGCTCGACGGGATCCGCCCGCTTCGCGGGCCGGGCCGGGGCGATCGAGGCGACTTCGTCGCCGAAGGGGGCCTTCTGACCCGTGTGGGAGACGTTCTCCCCCAGGAAGAGACCCTCGCGGAGGCTGCCGAGCCTCGACGCGTGAGGACCGAGCGTGACCGATTCGGCCTCCAGCGCGATCGCGGGAAGCCCGCCGGCCGCGAACGACGAGCTCACGGAAGGGGAGGCCGCGAGCACGGCGAGAACGATCGGGATCAGGACCTTCTGCGGGACGTTGGCTCGTGCGCGCAATGATAGCCCCCCTGGAGAGAGCCGGACCGCGCGCTTGCGTCTTGATCCTTTCCCGGGCCCGTCGTCAGAGGCGGCCTTCGGCGTGGAAGAGCTCCGCGTTCAGGATGCTGCACCCCGCGGCGCCGCGGATCGTGTTCGCGCTCGTCAGGAAGAATTTCACGCTCGCGAGCGGATCGGCACGGACGCGCCCCACGCTCACGGCCATGCCGTTGCCTTCAAGGATGTCCCGCCGGGGCTGCGGACGGTTCGCCTCGAAGCGCACGACGAGCGGCGATCTCGGCGCGCTGGGGAGCTTCAGCTCCTGGGGTCGGCCTCGCCAGGCGGCCATCAGGGCGGCGACGTCCTCGCTCTTCGCCTTCTTCTTGAGCTGCACATGGGCCGCGAGGGAGTGACCCTCCTCGACCGGAACCCGGACGCACGTCGCGCTGATCGCGATGGGGGCCGGGACGACGCCGCGCGACCCGAGCTTGCCAAGCATCTTGAGCGGCTCGGTCTCGACCTTCTCCTCCTCGTTGCCGATGTACGGGATGACGTTGCCGAGGATGTCGAGGCTCGGGACCCCGGGATAGCCGGCGCCCGAGACGGCCTGGAAGCTCACGACGTTCACGCGCTCGACGCCCCACTTGTCGTGGAGGGGCTTCAGCGCCATCGTGAGCGGGATGCCGACGCAGTTCCCGTTCGTGACGATGAAACCGTCCGTGCGCTGGCGCTCGACGAGCGCCGCGTGCTCCGGATTGACCTCGGGGATGATGAGGGGGACATCCGCGTCCATGCGGTGGTCCTTGGCGTTCGAGAAGACCTTGTAGCCGCGCGCGGCGAGATCGGTCTCGACCTTGCCCGCGATCCCGGACGGGATGGCGCTGAAGCACACGTCCGCGTCGAGGTCGTCCGTCGCAAGCCGCACCTCGCGGTCGCGCGCGGCCTTGGGCATCGGGGACGCGAGGATCCAGTTCGCGGCCTCCCCGTACGTCTTGGACGCCGAGCGCTCGCTCGCGACGAGCTCCGACACCTGGAAGACCGGGTGGTTCTCGAGGAGCTCGATGAATCTCTGGCCCACGGCGCCCGTCGCGCCGAGCACGGCGACCTTCACGCGCTTTGTCATGGCTTGCTCGCTCCTTTCCTGCGGGGCTCCTTCTTCAAGAACGTGTCGTGGATGGCGACGAGGCATCGCTCCGCGTCGCGCGACCGGATCACGAAGTTGAGCGCGATGTCGGAGGCGCCGACGCCGATCATCTCGATGTTGACGCCCGCGTTCCCGACGGCCGTGAAAACGCGACCGGCCGTGCCGTGCGTCGACCCGATGCCGCGGCCGACGACGCAGACGAGGGTCATGTCGCGGATGCCCTCGACCGACTGGATGATGCCCTCGTGCATGGCCTCGAGCGCCTTGACGCCGCGGTCGAGGTCCTCCTCGTTCACGAGGAGCGCGAAGCTCGCCTGGCTCGCGGCCATGTTGTAGACGTTGACCTTCGCGTCGCCGAGCGCCGCGAAGACCTTCTTGCCGATGCCGGGCGTGTACGCCATGCCGGGGCCGTAGAGGCGGATGATCGCGAGCTTGCCCTTCGTCGCGCAGCTGCGGAGGGACAGGGCCGTCGCGGGCGTGTCGGAGGTGATGAGCGTGCCTTCGCCCGCGGGATCGAACGTGGCGCGCACGTAGATGGGGATGCCGCGCTCCTTGACGGGCTCGACCGTCCGCGGGTGCAGCACCTTCGCGCCGACGTAGGCGAGCTCCGCCGCCTCGTCGTACGTCATGACGTCGATCGGCGCGGCTTCCTTGATCACGCGCGGGTCCGCCGTGAGGAAGCCGTCGACGTCCTTCCAGACCTCGAGCCGCTCGGCGCGGAGCGCGGCGGCGACGATGCTCGCCGTGTAGTCCGACCCGCCGCGGCCGAAGGTCGTCACGTGACCGAGGGGGTCGGCCCCGAAGAAGCCGGTGACGACCGGCGCGACGCCCCGCTCGACGAGCGGCGTCACGGTCCTCGCGAGGTTGCGCTCGACCTCCGGCATGATGGGGCTCGCGTTGCCGAAGACGCCGTCCGTGACGACGCCCGCGGCGTCCGCGTCGAGCGCCTCCGCCGGGGTCCCGCGGGATCGAAGGGTCGCGGCGAGGGCGCGCACCGCGAGGCGCTCGCCGAAGGAGACGGCGAGATCGCGCGACTTGCCCGTGAGCTCCTCCGTGTAGGCGATGCCGTAGAGGAGGCGTTCGAGTTTCTGGACGAGCTCGTCGATCTCGCGTCGCGCGCGGTCCGCCTCGACGTCGGAGACGCCCGCGTCCTCGATCGCCTTGAGATGGCGGTCGCGCAGCGAGGCCAGGAAGGGATCGATCGCGCTCTCGTCCCGGCGGACCTTGTCGAGCGCCGCGAGGATGGCGTCGGTGACGCCGCTCATCGCGCTGATGACGACGACGCGGCCCCCGGGGGACGCGGCGACGATGTCCGACACGCGGACGAGCATCTCGCCGGATCCGACGCTCGTGCCGCCGAACTTCATGACCCTCACGGCGTCACCCCCGCGTGGAAGCGTCGCGCATCCTCCATGATCGCGCGGAAGGCGGCCTCGTCATCGAGGCTCGCCTCGAGGCGCGCGAGGGCTTCGCGAAGGGCCGCGTAGACGTCGGGCGTGCGGGCGTTCAGCTTCTGGATCTGCCGGTAGAGCTCCGCGTTCTCGTGCGCGACCTCGGCCGCGACGCGCGTCTGCTTCGTAAAGGTCGGGCCCCCGAGCGGGGCGAGCGCCGCGAGGGGGTACGGGCTCGATCGGGCGGCTTCGCTGAAGACGATGTTGAGCGCGTGGGGCAGGCCGAGCGTGTACGCCATGTAGGTGTCGTGCTCCTCGAGCGGGACGTCGACGAGGTTCGCCGCGGTGTCCTCGAAGAGGGCGCGGGCCGCGCGCGTCGCGTCGGACGCGCCGCAGTCGCAGAGGACGAGGTTGCGCGAGGCGAGGAGGTCCGTCGAAGGTCCCCACATCGGGTGCACGCTCGTCACGTTCATGCCCTTTGCTGCGAGCCGTCGGAGCGCGCCGGCGAGGGGCGACTTGAGGCTCGCGATGTCGAACACGAGCCCTTCGGTCGCGCCCTCGAGCCTGTCAAGGACGTTCGCGGCGGCGGCCGGGGGAACCGCGACGACGACGACGTCGAACGAGCCCGCGGCGTCGCGGTAGTCGCCGACCGCGGCGTAGTTCGCGTGCGCGCCGCGCGGGTCGCTCACGGCGACGCTCATGCCCTTCGAATCGAGGAACTCGCAGAACCAGGAGCCCATCGCGCCGCGGCCGCCGACGACGAGGGCCCGCGAGCCGGTCGCCGACGCCTTCGAGGCGCTCCGGCGGTCCCGCTCCTGGGCGCGGAGGGCCTCCGCGATGAGGAGCTTCATGGTCTCCTCGGCGAGGCCCGGGTCGAGGCCGAGCGACGTCGCCTGGGCGCGCGCGTCGGCGATGACCTCCGCCTCGACCGCGTAGTTGCGGATCGGGAGACCCATCGCGCGCTTCGCCTCGCCGATGGAGCGGGCGAGCGCCACGCGGCCGGCCGCGAGGCGGACGATGTCCGCGTCGAGGCGCTTGATCTCCTCGCGCATCTTCGCGAGGTCGCCGGGCGCGGTCACGCGACGCCCTCCGACGCGCGGCGCCGCAGGACGAGGTCGGCGAGGACGCACCTCGCGACGGCCTCGACGACCGGCACGGCGCGCGGGACGATGCAGGGGTCGTGGCGGCCCTTCACCTTGAGGGTCGCGGGCTCGCCGGTCGCGAGGTCGACGGTGGCCTGCTCGCGCGGGATCGACGAGGTCGGCTTGAAGGCGACGCGGAAACGCAGCGGCATGCCGGTCGTGAGGCCGCCGAGCGCGCCGCCGTTGTGGTTCGCGCGCGTGCGGACGGCGCCCGCTTTGTCGACGACGTATTCGTCGCGGACCTCGCTTCCCCTCCGCGCCGAGATCGCGAAGCCGTCCCCGAACTCGACGCCCTTCACGGCGGGGACGGCGAAGAGGGCGTGGGCGAGGAGTCCTTCGACCGAATCGGCGACGGGCTCGCCGAGGCCCACCGGGAGACCTTCGACGACGCATTCCACGACGCCGCCCACGGAATCCAGGTCGTCGCGCGCGGCGAGGACCTCCGCGACCATGCGCTCGGCGACGGCCGGGACGGCGCAGCGCGCGGGGGTCTTCTCCACGTTCTCGCGGATCTCGCCCACGCCGAGGGCCGCGTCCGTCGCGACGGCGCCGATGCGCACGGCATGCGCCGCGGCCTCGATGCCCGAAGGCTCGAGGACGCGCCGCGCGAGCGCGCCCGCCATGACGGCGCAGGCGGTGAGCCGGCCGGAGAACATGCCGCCCCCGCGCGGATCGTTGAACCCCTTGAACCGGACGCGCGCCGGGTAGTCGGAATGGCCGGGTCGCGGCGTGTCGCGCGCCCGTTCGTACGCGGCGGACTCCTTGTCCTCGTTCGCGAGGGTCATGAGGACGGGCGCGCCCGTCGTTCGGCCGTCATGCACGCCGCTCAGGATCTGGACCTGGTCCGTTTCGCGGCGCTGGGTCGTGAGGAGGGATTGGCCCGGACGGCGCCGGTCGAGGTCGGGCTGCACGTCGGCCTCGCCGAACGGGAGTCCCGGCGGGACGCCGTCGACGAGCACGCCCACGATGCGGCCGTGGCTCTCGCCGACGATGGACCACCGGAAGAGGCCGCCGAGCGTGTTCACGACACCACCTCAAGGCGCGCGCCGAGACGCGCGAACTCCTCGAGGAAGCGAGGGTAGGAGACGGCGTGGCTCTCGTGGTCGTCGACCACCGTCGCGCCCTCGGCCGCGAGACCCGCGACGACGAGCGCCATCTCGATGCGGTGGTCGCCGAGGCTCGTCACCTTGGCGCCCGAAAGCTTCCGGCCGCCGCGGATCACGGCGCCGTCGGGACGCTCGTCCGCGTCGACCCCCATGAGGCGCAACTCGCTCACCATGGCCGCGATGCGGTCGGATTCCTTGTAGCGGAGGTGCGCCGCCCCCGAAAGGACCGTCTCGCCGCGCGCGTGCGCGGCGACGGCCGCGAGCGCCGGAAACATGTCGGGCGTGTCGGAGAGATCCCAACGGATGCCCCGGAGGTCCCCGCCCCTCACGGTCGCGATGCCGTCGCCGGCCTTCACGTTGCAACCGAAGGCCTCGAGCGCGCCGAGGATCGCGCGGTCGCCTTGGCTCGAAGCCATGTCGAGGTTGGTGACCGTGACCTCGCCGCCCGTCACGGCGGCCGCGCACCATGGGAAGGCCGCGGACGACCAGTCGCCGGGGACGCGGTAGACCGCGCCGGCAAGGGCCTGTCCGCCGGGAACCGAGAAGCCGTCCGGCGTGGCCGCGGCGGCGCCCCCGAAGCGCGCGATCATGTCGAGCGTGATGTCGACGTACGGCCGGCTCTTCAGGGGCGTCGTCAGGATGAGGTCCGTCGCGTGCTCGGCGCGGGTGGCCGCGAGAAGGATCGCGGACACGAACTGGCTCGAGACGTCCCCCGCGATCGTCGTTTCGCCGCCTTCGAGCGTGCCGCGGACGACGACGGGCGCGCACCCGTTGCCGCGCGTCGAGTACGCTTCGACGCCGAGCGGGCGGAGCGCGTCGAAGAGCGGCTGCATGGGCCGCCGGCGCAGGCTCGCGTCGCCCGTGAGCACCGAGGTCCCGGGCGCAAGAGCCGAGACGGCGGTGAGGATGCGGAGCGTCGTGCCCGAGTTCTTCGCATCGAGCACGTCCGCGGGGGTCGCAACGGCGCCGCCTTCGAGGCGCACGCGGTCCTCGAAGCGTTCGACCTTCGCCCCGAGGCGCTCGACGCACGCGAGCGTCGCGAGCGGGTCCTCGCTGAGGAGGGGCTCCACGACCTCGGAGCGCTCCGAGAGGAGGCCGAGGACGAGCGCGCGGTGCGTGTAGGATTTCGACGGCGGCGCCGCCGTCGTTCCCGAAACCGTGCTCGGGGCGACCTTCAGCACGATATCACCTCGGCCTTGGAGGAGACGAGCGGGACGGTGACGACGCGCGCGTCGCCGCCCGCAAGCGCGCGCGCGACGGCGTCGGCCTTGCCCTCGGGCGCGATCGCGGCGATCGCGGGACCGGTGCCGGAGACGCTCGCGCCGCGAGCGCCCGCGGCGAGCGCCGCGAGCGCCGGGGCCGGGTCGATCCCGTAAAGCGCGCCGTATGCGAGGCCGTTCAATGTCATCGCCTCGGCCCACTCGTTCGAGCGCGCGAGCGCGTGCGCGCGGCGCGCGACGGGGGCGATGGCGTCGTACGCGAGGTCGCGCACGGCGAGGGTCCTCACCTTGCGGTCGGGCACGCGCACGACCGCGACGTGGCCCGCGGGCGGAGCGTGCCGGGCGTAGACCTTGCGCGCGCGATTGTCCGTGACCGAGAGGCCGCCGTGGAGGCTCGCGGTCGCGTCGTCGAACGCGCCCGTGATCGTGACCTTCGCGGCGAGGGCCGCGTCGATCGCGCAATCGAGCAGGTCGCGCTCGGGGAGTCCCCGTCCTTCGAGGATCTTGAGCGCCTCGTTCGTTGCAAGCGCGACCGCGTTCGCCGCGGCGGAGGAGGACTTGAGGCCGCGCGACACGGGGATGTCGCTTTCCGTCGCGACGCGCGCGCCGTGCGCGACGCCCGCGCGGACGCACACGCGGCGCACGACCTCGCGCGCGAGCGTGGGATCCTCCCCAGGGTCGCCGCCGATCGAGACCTCGATCGCGTCCGTCTCCTCGATGAGCTCCACCGTCGCCGTCGTGGAAAGGCCGACGGCCATCGAGGCGCCCTCGCCGGTCGCGATCCCGTTCACGACGGAGACCGCGCCCCAGGCGCGCGCCCTTCCGACGCTCATGCCTCGACTCCCTGCGCAAGGAGCGCGCGGCGCATGACGTGGAGCGGCGCGGGGAGGTCCGTCCAGAGCGAGAACGCCCGCGCGCCCTGGTAGAGCAGCATGCTTTCGCCGCGCACGACCTTGGCCCCGGCCTTCTGGGCCCGGCGGACGAGATCCGTGCCGCCCGTGCGGTAGGGCGCGTCGAGGAGCGCGAGGCTCTTCGGGATCGGGATGCCCGCGAGCGGATCCTCGCCGGGTTCGAGGCCGAGAGGCGTCGCATTCACCACGAGGTCCGCCTCCGCGACGAGCGTCTCGAGGTTGCGCCAGGACGCGGTCGCGACGCCGAGGACCTGGGCGGCCTCCTCCGCGCGACGGGGCGACCGGTTCGTAAGCGCGACGCGCGCGCCCGCGTCGGCGAAGGCGCGCCCGACGCCGCGCGCCGTGCCCCCGGCTCCGAGGATGAGGACGCGCGCCCCCTCCACGCCGATGCCGGCCGCCGCAAGCGCGTCGAGCGCGCCCGCGCCGTCCGTGTTGTGCCCGACGAGGTGGCCGTCCGTCGGGACGAGCGTGTTCACGGCGCCCGCCGCGCGCGCGGAGGCGTCGAGACGGTCGAGGAGGGGCAGGATCGCGGTCTTGTGCGGCACGGTCACGTTCGCGCCGAGGAGCGACCGCTTCGCCGCGAGCCCCTGGATGGCCCGCGGGAGGTCCGCGGGCGCGACGTGCCAAGGAACGTACATCGCGTCGATGCCGGCGGCCTTGAACGCCGCCGTCTGGAACGCGGGCGAGAGCGAGTGGTCGACGGGGTCGCCGAGGATGAACGCGGTCTTCGTCGAGCCGCGCACGCGCGTGAGCGCGGCGTGGACGCTCGCGATCTCGTCCGCGGGAAGCTGGCCGGGCGCCGCGAGGGGCTCGCCCGGGATCGCGGCGTAGACGAGCCTCAATCCGAGCGTCGGCGCGAGGAGGCGGAGGGCGGCCTCGTTCACGGCCATGACCGCGGCCGGGTAGCCGCGGCGCCGCGCCTCGAGGCTCGCGTGCACGAGGGCCGCGAGATCGCGCGGCGACTTCGCTTCGATCGCGACCTTGCCGCACCACGCCCCGCGGTCCTTGCACTCCTTGAGGAAGGCGAGGATCGCGTCCGCGTCCGGCGCGGGCCCGTCGAGGACGTGCCGGGAGAGGATGACGTGCGCGCCGCGCCGGTGGGCCTGCGCGATGAGCCCGTCCGCGAAGGACGCGTCCGCCTCGACGTCGAGGTATTCGAACCCGATCTCGAGGCCGTGGATGAGGAGGTCGCGGCGCTCGGTCTCGCTGCCCTTGAAGGAGCCGCCTTCGCGCTTCGGCCGGATCGTGAGAAGCGCGGGTCGACGCACGTCGCGCGCGAGGAGCTCAAGCACTTTCCCGTCGAGCTTGTCGAGCCGATCCGCGCGGACCTCGAGAAGATCGGCCGCGTCGCCCGCGCGGCGCGCGGCGGCGATCATGGCTTCGGGCGTGGCTTGGGCGAGCGAGACGACGACCAGGGTCATGGTTTTCAGCGCTCCTCGATGGTTTCGGCGATCGCGGTACCGAAGTGGCGTCCGCCCTCCTCGAGCCGCACGAGGACGCGGTCGCCGGGTTTGAGGTCGACGACGCTCACGCCGTCGCCTCCGGGGCGGACGAGCCGGATGGTTTCGGCGTTCTGGAGAAGGGTCGTGAAGCGGCGGCCGTACGCCTCCGCGGCCACGAGGACGAGCGGTCGGGTCTCCATCTTCACGCGGCCGAGCACGACGCGACGCGCGCGACCGTCGGACGCGACGACGAGCGTCTCGTCGCCCGCGCGCATCTCGGAGAGGTACCGCGTCTTCCCGCCCGGCAGGAGGGCGTACGCGTGCACGGGTCCGGCGTTCACGCGGAAGGGGCGCGCGTTCACGTAGCCGGAGTCGAGCGTCTCGGCGTGGACGAGAAAGAGCGCGGAGGAGGAGCTGCCGACGAGGATGCCTTCGCCCGGTCTGAGCACGCTCGCGGTGTCGAGGCAGACGCGGTCCCCGGAACCCACGGGCCTGATCTCGGTCACGGTCGCCTCGACGAGGTCGACCGCGTCGCCCGCGCGGGCGGCGAGCGCGTTCGCGAGCGCCACGACGTCGCCGGCGTCGCGCGGCGCGAGGACGACGGCGTCGACGCCGACCTCGAGGGCGTCGAGCGCGAGGGTCGCCTCCTCCACGGTCGCGGCCTCGACGAGGAGGCGCGTTCCGCGGCTTCGACAGGCGGCGATCAGGTTTTCGTACGGGATGATCTTCCAGTCGCGGGCGGCAACCAGCAGGCCGGGCTCGCGGCCGACGAGCGCGAGGGCGCGCGTCTGGTCTTCGGGCGTCGCGATCTCGACGCGCGCGGCCACCTTGCGGCCGTCCTCGAGGAGGGCGTCCTTCGCGAGGGTGAGGAGCCGGAGGTGGCCGAGCGACCTGAAGTCGGCTTCGCGACCGTGGTCGACGACGAAGGTCGAGAAGCCGCGCTCGAGCGCGGTCGTGAGGAGGCGCTTGGCGTCGGGTCCGGCGACGCGCACGAGGGCGCGCTCCCCCGCATCCGTCCGCGCGTTTGCCGACATGACACCCCACCTCACGCCTTGAGGGCCCTGAGGGCGTCGTCTACGCTCGCCCCTTTGAAAACGATTGCGGAGATGGCCCTCGTCATGGCCTCCGGGGAGGCGTGCTGCCACACGTTCCGTCCCACGGAGACGCCCGCGCCGCCCGCCGCGCGCGCGTCGGCGACCATGCGCAGGAAGGCCTCGGGAGACTCGCTGCGCGGTCCCCCTGAGATGACGACCGGCATGGGGCACCCGCGGACGACCTCGCGGAAGGTCTCGACGGAGCCGGTGTAGGGCGCCTTCACGATGTCCGCGCCGAGCTCGGCGGCGAGGCGCGTCACGTGCTTCACGTTCTCGACCGCGTGCGGGTCGCGGATGTCCTTCCCCCGCGGATACATCATGGCGAGGAGCGGCATGCCGAGACGCTCGCAGTCGGCCGAGACGCGGCCGAAGTCCTCGAGCATGTCGCTTTCGCGCTCGTCGCCCACGTTGACGTGGATGGAAACGGCGTCGGCCCCGAGGGCGACGCACTCCTCGACGGTGCCGACGAGACGCTTGTCGTTCGGGCGCGGATTGAGCGCGGTGGAGGCCGAGAGGTGGACGAGGAGCGGGGTCGCCCCGAGCGCGCCGTCGATCGTCCGCACGAGGCCCTTGTGGACGATGACGCCCGTCGCGCCGCCGCGGGCGACGGCAGCGACGGCCGCGCGCGGGTCGACGAGGCCGTCGACGGGACCGTTCGAGACGCCGTGGTCCATCGGGATGAGGACGGCCCGGCCCGCGGCGTCGACGAGACGTCGCAGCCGACGAGCCTTGCCAATATGTGTCATGGGGTGATCCCGGCTTGAGAGTGAAAGCTCCCAAATTTAAGCTTTCCTTTCAAACGCCTGGAAGCGTGGATCGCTCCCCACATATGTACAATGCGCTGTCCCGAAGTGCACCTTCCTGCGCAATCTCCATGGTCCCTTGCACGAATCTGGGCATCATGTGGGACCTCCTGACGCGCCACTTCGCCCGTTTTCCCGCCCAAAGCCGCGTCGCCCAGGCGCTCCTCGCCCACGGTTTCGCGGTTCGCGCGGACGGCATCTTTGCGGGCCGCGTCGCGGTCTCGGACATGGCGCTCGCGCGCGCCGTCGGCGTGGACCGGCGCATCATCGGCGCGACGATCGAGACGATCCGCCGCACGCCGGACCTCGCGCGCGTGTACGAGCGCCTCCTGCCGACTTGCCACCTCAAGGACGCGGCGCCCGCCCTCGGCTGGGGCGCGATCGAGATCGTCCCGAGCGACGCGCGAAAGCCGGGCATCCTCGCGGACGTCGCGCGCGTCCTCGCCGAGCACGGCCTCTCGATCCGCCAGGCGATCGTGGACGATCCCGACCTCGTCGAGGAGCCCCGCCTGCACGTCGTGACGGAATCCGCCGTCCCGCTCGACGCGATCGCGGAGATCCGCCAGGCCGTCGGCGTGAAGTCCGTCGTGATCCACTGAGCGCAACGCTTTCAAAGCGCGAGGCCCTCCCGCGCTCGTGCCCGCCCGACCCCGCGCGCCGCGCGCCCGGTTCACGCTCGCAACGCTCCACGTCCGACGCTTCGCGGAATGCCGCGCCTTCTACAAGGACGTCATCGGCCTCCCCGAGCGCCGCGCCCTGCCCCGCGCGAAGTGGGCCGAGTTCGGTCCCGCCCGCGGCGTCGCGATCGCGATCCACGAGCGGCAGGAGGGCGAAGGCGGCCGCAGGGTCGGCGGCCCGAGCGGCCTCTTCCTCGACGTCGCGGACGCGGAGAAGGCCCACGCGGCGTACGTCGCGCGCGGCGCGCAGACGTCCTATCCGCCGGCGCGCGCGCCCTGGGGCGGCGTCGTCTTCGGCCTGCTCGACCCCGACGGCAACGAGATCAACTTCACGGGACCCTAACGCAGGGACGCGGCGAAGCGGGCGAGGTCCGCCGGCGCGACGCGCTCGGCGACCCGCGAGACGAAGGCGCTCCCGACGATGACGCCGTCCGCCCCCGCTTGCGCGAGCGTCTTCACGTGCTCGGCCTTCGAGACGCCGAATCCCACCGCGACCGGCGTCTTGCCGGCGGCGCGCTTCGCCGTCCGCACGAGGTCGGAGACGCGCGGGTCGAGGTCGCCCCGCGCGCCCGTGACGCCGTAGCCGCTCACGAGGTAGAGGAAGCCGCGCGTCGCCTCGGCGAGCTTCGCCATGCGCGCCGGGGGCGTCGCGGGCGAGGCGAGCTGCACGAGGTCGAGGTCCGCCGCGTCGAAAGCCCTCCGCGCGGGCCCCGACTCCTCGAACGGGAGGTCGGGCACGATGACGCCGTCGAGGCCCGCCGCGCGCGCGTCGGCCGCGAAGCGGTCGAGGCCCGCGCGCAGGATCGGATTGTAGTACGTCATCGCGACCATGGGCTTCGACGAGGCCTTGCGCAATCGCGCCGCGAGGGCGAGCGCGTCCGCGGGCTTCGCGCCCTTCGCGAGGGCGCGGGCGGCCGCGGCCTGGATGGTCGGCCCGTCGGCGATCGGGTCGCTGAACGGGACCCCGATCTCGAGCACGTCGACGACGTCGAGAAGCGCGCGCATGTATGCCTCGCTCGCCGCGAGGTCGGGATCGCCCGCGACGAGATAGCCCGCAAGGAGCGGGCGGCCGCCGCGGTCCGCGAAGGCCTTCGCGAGCGCGCTCACGCGCGGCCCTCCAGCTCCCTCATGAGGGTGTGCACGTCCTTGTCGCCGCGGCCGGAGAGGGTGACGACGACGTGCGCGTCGCGCGGAAGGGTCGCGGCGAGCTTCATCGCGTGCGCGACCGCGTGCGCGCTCTCGAGGGCGGGGAGGATGCCTTCGAGGCGCGCAAGCGCGAGCGTCGCGTCGAGCGCCTCGCGGTCGGTCGCGCTCACGTATTCGGCGCGGCCGGTCTCCTTGTAGAGCGCGTGCTCGGGGCCGACGCCCGGATAGTCGAGGCCCGCGGAGATGCTGTGCGTCTCCGCGACCTGTCCCGCGTCGTCCTGGATCATGTACGAATAGGCGCCGTGGAGGACGCCGCGCGAACCCGCGCCGAGCGTCGCCGCGTGGCGGCCCGTGGGCACGCCGTCGCCGCCCGCCTCGACCCCGACGAGCCGCGTCGCCAACTCGTGGCGGAAGGGGTAGAAGGTGCCGAGCGCGTTCGACCCGCCCCCGACGCACGCGACGAGCGCGTCGGGGAAGCGGCCGAAGCTTTCGACGGACTGCCGCCGGATCTCCTCGCCGATCACCTTCTGGAAGTCGCGCACGATCTTCGGGTAGGGGTGCGGGCCCACGACGGATCCGATGCAGTAGTAGGTCGACTCCACGTTCGTGACCCAATCGCGCAGGGCCTCGTTCACGGCGTCCTTGAGCGTCCTCGCGCCGGACTCCACCGGGTGGACCTTCGCGCCCATGAGGCGCATGCGGAAGACGTTGAGCGCCTGGCGCTCGACGTCCTTCGCGCCCATGTACACCTCGCACGGGAGGCCGAGCACCGCGGCGGCCATCGCGCTTGCGACGCCGTGCTGGCCCGCGCCCGTCTCGGCGATGAGGCGCGTCTTCCCCATCTCGGCCGCAAGAAGCGCCTGGCCCATGACGTTGTTGAACTTGTGGGCGCCGCCGTGCACGAGATCCTCGCGCTTGAGCCAGATCGCGGCGCCGCCCGCCTTCCCGGTGAGGCGGCGCGCGGGGTAAAGCGGCGTTGGCCGTCCGCCGTAGCGCGCGTTGAAGTCGGCAAGGCGCGCGCGGAAGGCGTCCGACGAGGCGATGCGCCCGTACGCCTCCTCGAGCTCAAGGAGCGCGGGCATGAGCGTCTCGGGGACGAAGCGGCCGCCGAACGGCCCGAACTTGCCGTCGGCGTCCGGCTCGTCGGGGAGAGGCTTCACGCGCCGGCCCCCCTCGCTGCGGCGATGAAGGCGCGCACGCGCGCCGCGTCCTTGCGCCCCGGCGCGCTCTCGACGCCGGAGGCAACGTCGACCGCGTAGGCGCCCGTCGTCTGCACGGCCGCCGCCACGTTCTCGGGCGTGAGACCGCCAGCGACGATGACGGGCGTCGGCGCGAGGCGCTCGACAATGCGCGCGGCGCGCGCGAGGTCGAGCGGGCGGCCCGTGCCGCCGTAGCCGCCTTCGGCGCGCGCGTCGAGGTGGAGCGCGTGGAAGCCCTCGGGGACGCCCGCCTCGTGCTCGACGCCGCGCGAGAGGACGAATCGGAGCGCGGGGTTGCGCCTGCGCAAGCCCTCGACGACGCGCGGCTCGACGCGGCCGTGGAGCTGCAGCGCCTGCGGACGCACGGTCTCGACGATGGTCTCGAGCACCTTCGGATCCTCTGTCACGGTGACCGCGTAGGTGACCTGGAAGGGGGTCGCGAGGTCCGCGAGCGTGCGCGCGCGCTCGAGGCCGACCTCGCGCGGGCTCTCGGGGCTCGCGACGACGAAGCCGACCGCGTCCGCCGCGCGCGCGGCGTGGACGTCCTCGGCGCGCGTGAGGCCGCAGATCTTCACGCGCGTCATCGCGCGCCCTCCACGAGGCTCCGCGCGAGCGCCGCCGGGTCCGGCGCGCGCATGAGCGCGGTCCCGACGAGAACGCCGTCCGCGCCGGCCGCGCGGGCGCGGGCGACGTCGGCGGCGGTCTCGATCGCGGAGAGCGCGAGCACGGGGCGGTCCTTGCGCTCAGCCGCGAGCACACGCGCCGCGCGGCCTGGATCCACCGCGAGCGTCGCGAGGTCGCGGTTGTTGATGCCGATGACGTCGGCCTTCGTCGCGCGGGCGCGGCGGAAGCCCGCCTCGTCGGCGACCTCGAGGAGCACCTCGAGGCCCCGGCTGTGCGCGTAGGCGACGGCCTGCGCGGGGGCTTCCCACGCGGTGAGGCCGCGCTCGAAGAGCGGCATGAGGAGGAGCACGGCGGAGGCGCCCGCGCGCGCCGCAGCGTCCACCTGCGCGGGGTCCACCACGAAGTCCTTCATGAGCACAGGCAGGTCGACCTTCGCGGCGACGTCGGCAAGCGACGCGAGCGAGCCGCCAAACTCGACGGGCTCCGTCAGCACGGAGACGCCCGCGGCGCCCGCGGACGCGAAGCCCGACGCGAGCGCGGCCGGGTCCGCGACGTCGCGAAGCTTCCCCGCCGAAGGCGAGGCGGGCTTGATCTCCGCGACGAGCCCCGGCGGGCGCTTGAAGATGGAGGCCTTGAGGCCGACGGAGGCGCGCCGCGCGGCGCGCGGGCCCGCCGCGTAGAGGCCGCGCTCGACGGCCTCCCGGGCGCGTGCCGCGAAGCGCGCGAGATGGTCGGCCACGCGATCAGCCCGCGAACTTCCCGCCGGTCGCCTCGATGAAGCTGCGGAGCTTCCCGAGCGCCTTCCCGGATTCGATGCTCTCACGGGCGACGGCGATGCCTTCCTTCATCGTCGAGGCGCGCCCGCCCACGACGGCCGCCGCGGCCGCGTTCATGAGGACCGTGTCGAGGCGCGGGCCGGGCTTCGCGGAGAGGACCTCGACGAAGACCCGCGCGCTCCCTTCCTTGTCGAGGCCGCCGACATCGTCGGGGGTCACGCGCTTGAAGCCGAACTCCTCGGGGTTCACGGTGTAGAAGCTGACCTTGCCGTCGATGACGCTTCCGATGCGCGTGGGGCCGAGCGGCGAGACTTCGTCGAGGCCGCCTTCGCCGTGCACGACGAGCGCGCGCTCCGCGCCGAGGTTCGCGAGCACCTGCGTCATCTTGGAGACGAGCGCGGGATGGTAGACGCCGACGACCTGGCTCTTCGCGCCCGCGGGGTTCGTAAGCGGACCGAGGACGTTGAACACCGTGCGGATGCCGAGCTCGCGGCGAGGGCCTGCCGCGTGCTTCATCGACGGGTGGAAATTGGGAGCGAAGAGGAAGCCGACCCCGACGTTCTCGATGACGCGCTGGACGCGCGCGGGCTCGAGGCTCAGGTTCGCGCCGAGCGCCTCGAGGACGTCCGCGGACCCGCAGCGGCTCGTGACCGCGCGGTTGCCGTGCTTCGCGACGGGGATGCCGGCGCCCGCCGCGACGAAGGCCGAGAGCGTCGAGACGTTGAACGTCTTGAGCGGCGCGCCGCCCGTGCCGCAGGTGTCGATGAGGTGGCCCTTCACGTTCGGCGAAACGAGCGCGCACTTCTCGCGCATGACGCGCGCGAAACCCGTGAGCTCCTCGACCGTCTCGCCCTTCATCGCAAGCGCGGTGAGGAGCGACGCGATTTGCGCGCTCGTGGCCTCGCCTGACATGATCGTCTCCATCGCGGACGCCGCCTCGTCCGCCGTGAGGCCGCGGCCGTCCACGACCTTCGCGATCGCCTCCTTGATTCCGCTCATCGCCGACACGTCTCCAGGAAATTGCGCATCATCGTCTTGCCGTGGTCCGTAAGGATGGACTCCGGGTGGAACTGGACGCCTTCGATCGGGAACGCGCGGTGGCGCGCGCCCATGATGACGCCGTCGGCGGTCCGCGCGCTCACCTCGAGCGCCGCGGGGACCGTCGCGGGATCGATCGCGAGGCTGTGGTAACGTCCGACCGAAAGGGGCGAGGGGACGCCCGCGAAGACGCCCTTGCCGTCGTGCTCGACGAGGCTCGTCTTGCCGTGCATCACGCGCGGCGCGCGGACGACCTGGCCGCCGAACACGTGCCCCATGCCCTGGAGGCCGAGGCAGATGCCGAGCGTGGGGGTCGTCTTCGAGAGGCCGAGGAGCAGGTCCGCCGAGACGCCGAAGTACCTCGGGTCCGCGGGGTGGCCGGGTCCGGGCGAGATGAGGATGCCGTCGGGCGCGAGGGCCTCGGCCTCCTTCGCGGTGATGGCGTCGTTGCGCTTCACGACCGGGTCCGCCCCGAGCTCGCCGAGGTACTGGACGAGGTTGTAGGTGAAGCTGTCGTAGTTGTCGACGACCAGGACCCTCGTCACGGCGACCCCTTACCCCCTCCACGGCTTGAAGGCTCCGGACCCGCCCGGAAGCGCTCCATGACCTTGACGAGCGCGCGGGCCTTGGCTTCCGTCTCCTCCCACTCCTTCATCGGGTCGGAATCGTGCACGATGCCCGCGCCCGCCATGACGGTCGCGCGGCCGTTCTCGCCGACGAGCGTGCGGATCGCGATCGCGGAGTCCGCGTTGCCGTTGAAGCTGAAGTAGCCGACCGCGCCCGCGTAGGCGCCGCGCGCCGCGGGCTCGAGCTCCCGGATGATCTTCATCGCCTCGACCTTGGGCGCGCCCGAGACGGTGCCCGCCGGGAAGAGCGCGTGGAGGGCGTCGAACGCGCTCATGCCCGGTCGAAGCCTTCCCTCGACCTTGCTCACGAGGTGCTGCACGTGCGAGTAGCGCTCGACCCTGCGCAGCTCGGCGACGCGAACGGTCCCGAACTCGGCGACGCGGCCCACGTCGTTGCGGGCGAGGTCGACGAGCATCGCGTGCTCGGCGGCCTCCTTCTCGTCCGCGAGGAGCTCCTTCGCGAGGGCATCGGTCTCCTCCGGGGTCGCGCCCATGCGACGCGTGCCCGCGATGGGGAAGGTCTCCACGCGACCGCCGTCGAGCCGCACGAGCATCTCGGGCGAGGCGCCGACGATCTCGCGTCCGCGGGCAAAGCGCACGTAATACATGTAGGGGCTCGGATTCAGCCGCTTCAACTCCTCGTAATACGCGAGGAGGCTGCCCTCGTAGTCGGCCTCGATCTTGCGCGCGAGGACCACCTGGAAGATGTCGCCGCGCCCGACGCGCTCCTTCGCCTCGACAACCATCTTCTCGAACCCGGCGCGGTCGAGGTTCGAGCGCGGCTCTCCGATCGCAAGCGAGGGCGCGGGCGTCTCGGCCCGCATGGCGGCCTCGAAGCGCGCGCCGCGGTCCTCGCCGTGGCTGAAGTAGAGCGTGCGGCGCGTGAGCCGGTCGAACACGACGCCGTCGAGGTAGAGGCCGAACTCGAACGCGGGTCCCGCCTCGCCGCGCCCGCGCGCGGGGACGGAGGGCTCGAGCGTCGCCGCATACTCGTAGCCGATCGCGCCCACGAGGCCGCCGAGGTACCGGTAGCCCTGGTCGAGGACCGCGCGCGAGTCGATGAGCCGCTTGAGGTACTGCGTCGGCTTCTCCCCGGCCTTCGGGTCGGGCGCGTCGCCCTCGACCTCGAGGCGGCCTTCCGCGAGGCGAACCTCCGCCACGGGGTCGACCCCAAGGATGCTGTAGCGCGCAAGACGCTCCGGTCCTTCCGCGGATTCGAGGAGGAATCCCGCGGGACGGTTCGCGAGGAGCCGCGCGAAGTCCTTCGCGGGGTCGAACGGGACGTCGAGCGCGCGGAGGATCATGGCCCATCTCCAGTATTCGCTGTCTTATTTATGCCCTTGGTGTACATTTGTGGGCATCACGTCGGGGGTTCGATCGCGAGGACCGTGACCTCGAAGAGCCGCTCGTGGCCATCCTGGAAAGCGCGTTCGGGCGCGAGGCGTACGGTCGCCGTTTCCCCGACCTTGAGGCCGAGCGTGGCGTCGCGGAAGCCGGGGATGACGTTGATGTAGCCGGCGGGCGGCGCGCCGTCCCCGAGCCACACGGCAAGCGGCTCGAACTGGGGCCGGTTCTTCGACGGGAAGACGCGCACGCTCTTCGGAAGCGGCACGTTCGAGTCGAAGACGGCGCCGTTGCCGTAGAGGCCGACGTAGGCCACCTTGACGCGGCCGTTCGCGCCCGCGTCCGCCGCCGCGCCCGAGACCTCCGCCACGCGGTACGTGACGACGTGGCGCGCGACGAGGGCGCCGGCCTTCGCCTCCACCGTGACGTTCGCGACGCCGGCCGTCGCGTTCTCGGCCGCGAGGCGAAGGATCACGGGGAGCCACTCGCGCGGGGCGACCCGGACCGTCGCGCGCTCGAAGGCCGCGACGATCGCCGGATCGCTCGGCGTCGCGGAGAGCGTCACGTTCTCCGTCGCATTTCCGAGGTTCTTCACGAGGATCGCGAGCGAGAGACGACCGTCGGGGTCGATCTTGTAGCCCTCGTGGAGCGAGGCGACCTCGAGGTTGCGCTGAGGCGCGACCGGCGGATGGACCGTCGCGCGCCGGAGGGTGACGGTCTCCGCGGGCACGTTCGCGTGCGGCTCGCGCGCGACGGTGGGGAGCCCCTGGATGCGCTTCACGACGTCAAGGCCTTCGACGACGCGGCCGAAGATCGCATAGCCCGGGGCCCGGTCGAGGCAGGTCGAATCCTGGGCGTTGATGAAGAACTGCGTCGTCGCGGTGTTCTCCTCCTCGAGCCGCGCCATCGCCACGGTGCCTTCGACGTGGCTCACGTTGCGCGGCCGCTCGAGCGGGATCGGGCCGAGGTTCACGCCCTTCGGCTTGAGGTCCTTCGTGTACCCTCCGCCCTGGACGATCCCGATGCAGCTCTCGTTCGAGCGCACGACGGCGCGGTGGAAGATCGTGTTCTCGTAGAACCCGTTCTCGGCGTACTGGACGAAGTTCGCGACCGTCACAGGGGATTTGTCGAGAAGCATCTCGATCGCGATCTCGCCGTGGCTCGTGTCGAGCACGACGGTCAGGTTCGCGAAGCGAACCTCGAGCGGAATCTCGATGTCGTCCTCGCCGTCGCGGGCCCCGGGCGCGGGCCCGGACCCGAGGCACCCGGCAAGGAGGATGGCGGCGGCAAGCGCGAGCGCGAGGGGCGCGGACGGGCGCATCGGCCGGGGATGGTCCCGGTCGCCACTAAAGCGCTTCGGTTCCTCCGACCGGGCGCCGGGGGGCCCCGCGCCGGTCCGCGAGGCGCCGGAGCACGTCGCGGGGCGTCACGCCCTCGGCCTGCGCGGCGACGAGCGTGTGGTAGAGGACGTCGGCGGCCTCGTCGGCAAGGCGGGCCCGGTCGCGGTCCTTCGCGGCCATGATGAGCTCCCCCGCCTCCTCGGCGACCTTCTTGAGACGCAGGTTGGGATCCGAAAGCAGGCGCGTCGTGTGGCTCCCCTCGACGGGCTCCGCGAGGCGCTCGGCGACCACGCGTTCGAGCTCGGCGAGGCCCGCCTCGCCCTCGCCCGCGAGCGCGCGCTCGAAGCAGGTGGGCGTTCCCTCGTGGCACGCGGGGCCCGTCTGGCGCACGCGCGCAAGGAGCGTGTCGCCGTCGCAGTCGAGAAGGAGCGCGACGAGCTTCTGGACGTGGCCGGATTCCTCGCCCTTGCGCCAAAGCCGCCCGCGGCTCCTCGAGCGATAATGCATCTCGCCCGTCGCGAGGGTCGCGTCGTAGGCTTCGCGGTCCATGTAGGCGAGCATGAGCACGTCGGCCGTCGCTGCGTCCTGCACGACCACGGGCACGAGGCCGCCGCCCTTCGCGAAGTCCGGGACCGCCGTCATCGACGGGAGAGGGCGCGCTCCGCCCTATGGGGTTTTCGGGGTCGGCCGCGGGGCGGGGGTCGCCATGAACCTCTTATAGCGGCAAGCCGTCGCGTCATCGAGGCGACCCCGTCATGCAGACCAAGCCCGCCCTCCTCGCGCTCGTCCTTCTCGCCGCCGGCGCCCTCGCCGGATGCATCCAGGCCGGAAACGGTCCCCTGGACGCGGCTTCGAACGCCCCCGCCTTCGACCCCGCGACCGCGCCGCGCCTCCTCGCGCACGAGGGCGTGAACCGCACGATCGACCCGGCCGTTCTGTTCGACCCGCTCCTTGCGCCGGGAGCGAACGGGAGCGCGCTCTTCGACGTCGCCCCGAGCCTCCTCCACGTGAGCGTCGGCGTGCCCGGCGCGGAGCCTTCGATCGGCGTCACGTCGAACGGCATGATCTTCTTCCAGGGGATCGGCGGCGAGGGCCCGACCGGCATGCAGCCCGCGACGATGCGGAGCGTCGACGGCGGACGAACGTGGAAGAACGTGATCCAGCTTCCCGCCACGATGCCGATCTCGCTCGACCCGCTCCTGTGGGTCGACCCCGACACGGACCGCGTGTTCGTGAACCATCTCTACGTCGGCTGCTCGTGGCTGAGCTGGAGCGACGACTTCGGAGGCTCCTGGACGACGAACCCCCTCGCGTGCGGCAACACGCTGAACGACCACCAGAAGATCGCGACGGGGAAGTTCAAGACCCTCCCGAACCCGGGCGTGTACAAGAACGTCGTTTACTACGGCTACAACCAGATCGGCGGCAACCCCGCGACCGGCGCGAGCCGCGTCTCGGCGAGCCTCGACGGCGGCCTCACGTGGCCGATCAACAGCAAGGCCGTCGAGCACGGCACCTGCTCCGGCGGCCTCCACGGACGCCTCCGCACCGACTCCGAAGGCAACGTGTACCTGCCGAAGCGCGACTGCGGCGGCGTCGTCCTCGCCGTGAGCAAGGACAATGCGCTCACGTGGACGCAGACCAAGCTCGGCGAGGACGTCGGGAGCGCCCGGTTCCGCAAGAACCCGGACCTCGCGATCGACCGCGAGAACAACCTCTACATGGTCTGGCCCGGCGACGACAACCGCCTCTACCTGAGCGTCAGCCGCGACCGCGGCGCGACGTGGAGCAACGAGTCGCTCCTCGCCTCCCCGCCCTCGGTCACGACCACGACGATGCCCGCCATCGTCGCGGGCGACGCGGGCCGCATCGCCTTCGCGTACTACGGCGTCGAGAACGGGAACGGCAAGTCGCCCGAATGCGTAGGCGACGAGACGACCTGGAACGTGTACGTCTCGTGGAGCCTCGACGCGCTTTCGGAGAACCCGCGGTTCGTCACGACCACCGCGAACGATCCCGCGGACCCCGTCCAGGTGGGCGGGATCAGCACGAACTCGGGCACGCCCGAGGGCGGCTGCAAGTACCGCCGCAACCTCCTCGACTTCATCGACATGACGATGGACAAGGAGGGCCGCGTGTACGTCGCGACCGCGGACGGCTGCGTGAACTGCACCGGCCAATCCGACAGCAACAACCGGCTCGGCATGGCCTCGACGCAGCTCACGGGCCCGAGCCTTCTTTTCGGGACGCCCGCGTTCCGCGAAGGGCCGACCGGGAAGGCCGCAGCCGCGCCCGCGCGCCCCGGCGCGGGCCCGCTCGGGCTCCTCGGCTAGAGGCGCACCGGGACGCCGCGCGCGTGGATCGCGCGCTTCGTCTCCGCGACCGAGACCTCGCGGTCGTGGAAGATGCTCGCGGCGAGCGCCGCGTCCGCGCCGGAGGCGAGCGCCTCCGCGAGATGCTCCGCGCGGCCGGCCCCGCCGGACGCGATGACCGGGATGCGGACGGCTTCCGCGACCCCGCGCACGAGGTCGATGTCGTACCCGTCGCGCGTCCCGTCGCGGTCCATGCTCGTGAGGAGGATCTCGCCCGCGCCGAGCTTCGCGCCGCGAGAGGCCCACTCGATGACGTCGACGTCCGTCGCGCGCGTGCCGCCGTGCGTGTGCACGAGCCAGCGCTCTCCCACGCGCTTCGCGTCGATCGCAAGGACGATGCACTGCGCGCCGAAGCGCTCGCTTGCCGTCGAAAGGAGGGACGGATCCGCGATCGCCGCGGAGTTGATGCTCACCTTGTCGGCGCCGGCATTGAGCGCGTCCTGCACGTCGTCGGCCGTGCGGATGCCGCCGCCGACCGTGAGGGGAATGAAGAGGTTCTCCGCCGTGCGGCGGACGGCGTCGAGCGTCGTCGCCCGCGCCTCGCGCGTCGCCGCGATGTCCAGGAAGACGATCTCGTCGGCGCCCTCCGCTTCGTAGCGCTCCGCGAGCGCGGCGGGGTCGCCCGCGTCGCGGAGGTTCTCGAACTTGACGCCTTTCACGACGCGCCCGCCCTTGACGTCGAGGCAGGGGACGACGCGCTTCTTGAGCATCAGGCGCCCTCCCGCCGGAGGGCGACCGCGCCCTTCGTCGAGAGCCGCTCCGCGCGCGGCTTGGTCGCCTCGCGGATCGCGACCGCGGTCGCCTTCACGGCGGCCTCGACGACGTGGTGCGGGTTGCGGCCGCGCACGACGACGAGGTGGAGCGTCATGCCGCCCTCGGTCGCGAAGGAGCGCATGAAGTGGTCCATCATCGGGTCCGGCAGGTCCCCTTCGTAGAACGGCCGCTCCACAAGGTCGACGGCGGCGAGGACGAGCGCCTCGTCCATCGGGACGTAGGCGTGGCCCACCCGGGCGATCGCGCCGGGATCGATCGCCGCCCGGAAGGCGCGGCCGAGCGTGATCGCGACGTCCTCGACAAGGTGGTGCTCGAGCCCGTCCTTCGAGCGGGCGTGGACCTTGACGTCGTAGCCGCTCCACTTGGCGAGCGTCTCAACCATATGGCGCGCGAACGCCGCGGAGGCGCCCGCGGCGCGGCCCGGCTCGCTGCCCGCGAGGGCGCCCTCGAGCTTCACGTCCGCGACGCCCGCGCCGAAAGCGACGGTGACGACGATCGAGGTCTCCTTCGTCTCGCGCTCGAGCGTCGCCATCAGCGTTTTCCTCCCTCGCCCGCGAGCGCCGCGCGCATGTCGACGGCGCCCGTGTACGCGGCCATGCCGACGACCGCGCCCCAGGCGCCCGTCCCGCGGAGCGCGTCGAGGTCGGCGCGGTCGCGGACGCCGCCCGAGGCGACGACGGGCGTCGAGACCGCGGCCGCGAGGCGCCGCACGCCCTCGACGTTCGCGCCGCTCATGCGGCCCTCGCGGTCCACGTCCGTGTAGAGGATGCCGCCGACGCCGAGCCCGTCGACCTCGCGCGCGAACTCGAGGACGTCGCGGCCGGTCGATTCGGTCCAGCCCTTCGCGACGACGTGACCGCCCTTCGCGTCGAGTGCGATCACGACGCGGCGCCCGTACCGCTTCGCGATCTCGTGAAGGAAGACGGGGTCGGTGACGGCCCGCGTGCCGATGACGACGCGCGCGGCGCCCGCGTTGAGGAGCGTGTCGATGTCCTCGACGAAACGGACGCCGCCGCCCACCTGGACCATCATGCCCGGGAGCGCTTCGAGGATGCGCGTGACGACGCGGAGGTTCGATCCCGTGCCGAACGCGCGGTCGAGGTCGACGACGTGGAGCCACGCGGCCCCCATGTCGCGGAAGGCCTGCGCCTGCGCGACGGGGTCCGGGACATTCACGCGTTCCTCGCGCGGGTCGCCGCCCACGAGCTGCACGCACGCGCCGTTCCTCAGATCGACCGCAGGAATCACCCTCATCGCCACGCCTCCGCATATCGCACGAAGTTATCGATCATCTTGAGCCCCGCCGCGCCGGACTTCTCGGGATGGAACTGCGTCCCCCACGCGTTGCGCTTGCGCACGACGGCCGTGAACGTGCTTCCGTAGGTGGTCGTCGCGACCGTCACGGGCTCCTCGGGGGCGGGCGCGAAGGAGTTCACGTAGTACACGTGCGTGCCCTCCGAGAGTCCCGCGAAAAGGTCGTCCTCGCGGAAGGCGAGCACGTTCCATCCGATGTGCGGAAGCTTGTCGTGGGCGAGTCGCTTCACCTTCCCCCGCATGTAGGCGAGGCCCGGGTCGCCGGGACTCTCCTCGCTCGCCTCGAAGAGAAGCTGCATGCCGAGGCAGACCCCGAGGAGCGGCGTCCCCTCCTCGAGCCGGGCCAGGAGCGGTTTCGCGAGCGGCTTGAGGCGCGGGGCGGCCTCTCCGAAGGCGCCGACCCCGGGAAGCACGATGGCCTCGGCCGCGAGGACGTCCTTCGGGTCCTTCGTGACGTGAACCTCCGCCCGCGCGCGCTCGAGCGCCTTGCGCAGGCTGTGGATGTTGCCGACGCCGTAGTCGAGAAGCGTGACCCTCACGCGCCCGCCCCCAGGATCTCGCGGAGGGCGGCGAGGAGGCGCTCGCTCGCGGCCGGCGGCGCGACCGTGACGCGGAGGTAGGCGGCGAGCGGGCCCGCGAAGTCGCGGACGTACACGCCGCGCTCGCGCAGCGCCGCGGCGAGGCCGTGGGCGTCGACAGGCGGCTTCACGAGGACGAAGTTCGCGTCCGACGGGAAGACGTCGAACTTCAGGTCGGCGAGGGCGCGGGAAAGGCGCGCCCGTTCGACGCGGACGCCCTCGACGACGTTCTCGACCCATGCGCGCTCCTCGAGCGCCATCGCGGCGACGAGCTCGCTCGCGGTGTTCAGCTTGAAGGGACCTCGGACCTTCGCGATCTCGCGCGCGACGTCCGGGTGCGCGACCGCGTAGCCGACGCGGAAGCCCGCGAGACCGTACGCCTTGCTGAAGGTGCGGAGCACGACGAGGCGGGGGTTGCGCGCGACCTCGGGCAGGAAGCTCGACGGGCCGAACTCCGCGTAGGCCTCGTCGACGACGACGAGACCGCCCGCGGCAGAGACCACGCGCTCGACCTCGGGGCGCGGGAACGCGTTGCCGGTCGGGTTGTTTGGCCGGCAGACGAACGTGACCTTGGCGCCCTGCGCGGCGCGCGCGAGCGCGGGGGCGTCGAGCGCGAAGCGGGGGCCGAGCGGCACGGCGACGGTCTTCGCGCCGGCGAGCCGCGCGAAGGTCGGGATCATGGAAAAGATCGGCGCGTGGTGCGCGACCGTCTCGCCGTCCTCGACGAATGCGCGCGCGAGGGCGTCGATCATCTCGTTCGACCCGTTGCCGAGCACGATCGAGGCCGGGTCGACCTCGTGGTGGCGCGCGAGGGCGCGCCGGAGCGTTCCCGAGGCGTTGTCGGGATAATCCCAGAACGCGTCGGGGCGCAAGCGCGCGATGGCCTTGGCGATCGCGGGGTTCGCGCCCCAGAGGTTCGCGTTGTTCATGAGGTTGAGGCCGCCCTTCGGCGCCTCCTCCTCGTACGCCTCGGTCGCGCGCACGACGGCGCGCGCGAGGTCCGCGGGTCCCTTCGTCATGGTCGCCTCGCCTCCACGGAAGCCGCGTGGGCGTGTAAGCCTTCCGCGCGGGCAAGCGTCGCGACCGTCGGCGCGAGCGTGCGGAATCCTTCACGGTCGACCTCCTGATGGGTGGGCCGCCGCAGGAAGTCGTCCACCGAAAGCCCTGAAAAGGATCGCGCGAGCCCCGCGGTCGGGAGCACGTGGTTCGGGCCGCTCGCGTAGTCGCCGAACGCGACGGGCGAGTAGGGGCCGAGGAAGGCGCTCCCGTAGGTCCTGAGGCGCGCGAGAACGGCGCGCGGGGCCGCGGTCTGGATCGAGAGGTGCTCGGGCGCGAAGGCCTCGGCGAAGGCGACCGCCTCGTCGAGGTCGCGGGCGAGGAGGAGCGCGCCGCGCGCGGCGAGCGCCTCGCGCGCGATGGCGGCGCGCGGCGTCGTCGCGAGCGCGCGCTCGAGGGCGGTCCGCGCGCGGGCGAGGAGCGGCGCGTCGGTGGCGACGAGCACCGCCGAGGCGGCCGGGTCGTGCTCGGCCTGCGCGAGGAGGTCCCAAGCGACCGCGTCGGCGTCCGCCGTCGCGTCCGCGACGACGAGCACCTCGCTCGGGCCCGCGGGCGCGTCGATCGCGACCTCGCCCGCGACGAGCGCCTTCGCGGCGGCGACGTACGCGTTCCCGGGGCCGACGATCTTGTCGACGCGGGGGACGCTCGCGGTGCCGTAGGCGAGCGCGAAGACGGCCTGCGCGCCGCGTAC
>Ga0247719_1000360_pt1 | contig 29135 bp, 30 predicted proteins | sample 41E_DmetaG_FD_189046 | JGI IMG/M metagenome (GOLD analysis project Ga0247719, IMG submission 189046) | Soil microbial communities from hillslope of Landscape Evolution Observatory, University of Arizona, Oracle, AZ, United States - 4-1-E_D | ecosystem: Engineered > Artificial ecosystem >...
CGTAGAAGAAGTAAGCGAGGATGATGCCGACAACGCCGGCGACGGCGAGCCCACCGAGGATTCGGAAGGAAACGCCGGCGAGCGCGAGCATCGCCACCCACACCGCGCAAAAGATGATCGTGCTTCCGAAATCGGGCTGTTTCATCAGCAGCACGGAGATGGCGCCGACGAAGAGGACTGTCAGCGAATAGATCGGCAGCGATTTGTCCGCGTGCTTGAGGCTGAGCAGCCAGGCGAGGACGATGACGAAGAAGGGCTTGAGGAACTCGGACGGCTGCACCTGGCCGAGGCCGAAATTCAGCCAGCGGCGGGCGCCGTTCACTTCGGGGCCGAAGATCGGCACCAGCACCATCATCACGACGAAGATCGCGGCCCCCACCAGCGACAGCCGCCGCGCCCGCTCCCGCGGCATCATCGAAATGGCGATCATCACCGGGATGCCGATCGCGATCCAGGCGATCTGCCGCCAGAAATAATAGAGCTCGGGGAAGCGCACGCTTCCGCCGGAATAACGATGCGCGGCGGCGGGGGACGCGGCGGCGACGGCGATCAGGCCAATGCCGATCAGAACGCTGACCAGCAGCAGCAGGACCTTGTCGATTTCCCAGAACCAGCGGCCGATCGCGCTGGTGTCGGAGCGACCGTAGCGGTCGGGGTCCATCACCGCGACGCGCGCCTTGATCCTGCCCGAGATGCTGCCGATCATAAGTCCTCCACCAGCCGCCGGAACTGGTCCCCCCGGTCCTCGAAGTCGCGGAACTGATCGAACGAAGCGCAGGCCGGCGACAGAAGCACCGTATCACCGGCCTCGGCATCCGCAGCGGCTTCGCGCACCGCGCACCCAAGTTTTCCACAATTTTTGACCGGCATGTGAGGACTTAACAGCCGCTCGAACAAATCGGCGGCTTCGCCGATGGTGTAGGCGGTGCGGACGTGGCCGAAATGGGGCGCACATTCATCGAGGCTATCGGTCTTCGCTTGGCCCCCGCAGATCCAGCGGATCTTTTCGAACGCCGCGAGCGCGGGGGCGGTCGCGGTCGGGTTAGTCGCCTTGCTGTCGTTGACGAAGGCGACGCCGTCCTTCTCGCGCACCCGCTCCATGCGGTGGGGAAGGCCGGGGAAGGTGCGGAGAGCTTCAGCAACGTCATATTTGTCGACGCCAAGAGCTTCAGCGGTCGCAGATGCAGCTGCCACGTTTTGCGCGTTGTGAGGACCTTGTAGGGCTGGCCATGCGATTTGCAGAGCGATGTCGCGGCGAGACACTCGCCTGGGGTCGACCAGTTTATTCGCGATTAGCGTGGTGCAGGGGTCATCATCTGCAATGATAGCTGAGTGCTCAAGCCACTGCATGCTGAACAAACGCGCCTTCGACGCCGCATAGGCCTCAAAGCTCTCATACCTATCGAGGTGGTCCGGGGTGATGTTGAGCAGCACCGCGACGTCGCAATCGAGGCTCTGGGTCAGGTCGATCTGGTAGCTGGACAACTCCAGCACATAGACGCCACCTTCCGGCAGCGGGTCCTGGGCGAGGATGGGGAGGCCGATATTGCCGCCCATCGCCGTCGGCACGCCGGCGGTCTTGAGGATGTGGTGGACGAGCGCGGTGGTGGTCGACTTGCCGTTGGTGCCGGTGATGCCGACCACCTTGTGCGGCGGAAGCTCGGGGCGGGCGCGGGCGAACAGCTCGATGTCACCGATGATTTCGACCCCGGCATCGCGCGCGCGCCGGGCGATCGGGTGGCGGTTGAGCGGCAGGCCAGGGGTGACCACCAGGGAGTCGAATTGGCCGAGGTCAGTTTCGTCGAGGTCGGCGATCTGCGTACCTGCCGGCGCTCTCGCCCGCGCTTCCTCTTTCGCATCCCAGGCCGTGACCTGCGCGCCGCTGGCGAGCAGGGCTTCGACCGTGGCCAGCCCGGAGCGCGCGAGGCCGTAAACCGCGTAATGCTTGCCCGCGAAGGCGCGCGCCGTGATCACCGCAGCTTGAGCGTCGCGAGGCCGGCGAGGGCGAGGACGAAGCTGATGATCCAGAAGCGGATGACGACCGTCGCCTCCGACCAGCCCTTATGCTCGAAATGGTGGTGGATCGGCGCCATCAGGAACACCCGCTTGCCGGTGCGCTTGTAGACCGCGACCTGGATCACGACCGACAGCGCTTCGACCACGAACAGGCCGCCGATGATCACCAGCACGAACTCGTGGTGGGTCGCGACCGCGACCGCGCCGAGCGCGCCGCCGAGCGCGAGGCTGCCGGTGTCGCCCATGAAGACCGCCGCGGGCGGGGCGTTGAACCAGAGGAAGGCGAGGCATGCGCCGACGATCGCCAGCAGCAGCACGGTCAGGTCGCCCACGCCGAGGATGTGCGGAATCCCGAGGTAGGCGGCGAAGCGCGCATTGCCGACGAGATAGGCGATGAGCAGGAAGGCGAGCGAAGCGATCACCACCGGCATGGTGGCGAGGCCGTCGAGTCCGTCGGTCAGGTTCACGGCGTTGCCGAAGGCGACGATCACGAAGGCGCCGAACAGGACATAGAGCCAGCCGAGGTCGGCCACCGGGCCCTGGACCAGCGGCAAATAGAGCCCGCTGTGGCCGGCGCGGACGATCAGCCAGGTTGCAAAGCCGGCGATCACGAATTCGAGCGCGAGCCGGGTCTTGCCGGAAATGCCGGCATGGTGCGCCTTTTTGACTTTGTCATAGTCGTCGAGGAAGCCGATCAGGCCGAAGCCGACCACGACCAGCAGGCACGCCCACACATAGGGGTTCCTGAGGTCCATCCACAAAAGGACCGAGATCGACACCGAGATCAGGATCAGCAGCCCGCCCATCGTCGGCGTGCCGCGCTTGGCGAGATGGCTCTGCGGGCCGTCGGCGCGGATCGGCTGCCCCCTCCCCTGACGCTCGCGCAGCCAGCTGATGAACCAGGGGCCGAGCAGCAGGCCGATGGCAAGCGCGGTGGCGCTCGCCGCGCCGGCGCGGAAGCTGATGTAGCGAATGAGGTTGAGGATTCCGGGGAAGCCGAGCTGCTCGGCGATCACGTAGAGCATGCCGGTTCCCTCACCATACGCTCGACCAGCTTCGCAAGCCCGACCGAGTTGGAAGCTTTCACGAGAATTGCGTCGCCCGGCCGAATGAAGCCCATCAGCGCGTCCGCGGCTTGGTCCACGTCGGCGGAGTTCTGGGTCGGTATTGCGCCGCCTAACGCGTCGGCGAGCGGGCGCATTTCCTCGCCGATCAGGATCAGCCGGTCGACCTTGCCTTCAAGGACCGCCGGCGCGAGGCCCGCGTGCAGCGCCTCGCTATGCTCGCCAAGCTCGCGCATCGGGCCCAGCACCGCGATCCGGCGGGCCACGTCGCGCTCGGCGCCGAGGCTGCGCAAGGTCGCGGCCATGGACGCGGGGTTGGCATTGTAGCTCTCGTCGATCAGCAGCAGCTTGCCGCCTTCGACGTTCACATAATGGCGCTGCCCGCGTCCCTTGATCCCACCCATGTCGGCGAGCGCGAGGCCGGCGATCGCGACATCGGCGCCGACGGCCTCGACCACCGCGAGGACGGCCAGCGCGTTCGACACCCAATGGTCGCCGCGCTGCGAGATGGTGAAGGTCAGCTCGCGCTCGAGCAGCGCCGCGCTGATCAGGCTGCCGCCGCCCTCGGCCGAGACGGCGTGAACCGCGTGGATATCGGCATCGCCCCCTCCGAAGGTGACGATGCGCTCGGCCAAGCGGCCGGCGGCCTTCACCAGCCGGTCGCGGTGCGGCGTGTCGTTGGGAACGATGGCGGTGCCGCCGGGCTCGAGCCCCTGGAAGATTTCCGCCTTGGCGTCGGCGATCGCCTCCTCCGAGCCGAGATTTTCGATATGCGCGGGCGCAATGGCGGTGATCAGCGCGACATGCGGGCGGACCTGCCGCGTCAGCGCCGCGATCTCGCCGGCATTGTTCATGCCCATTTCGAACACCGCGAACTCGGTGTCGCGCGGCATCCGCGCGAGGCTGAGCGGCACGCCGGTGTGATTGTTGTAGCTCTTGACCGAGCGGTGGACCCTGCCCGGCCGATTGCGATCGAGCGCAGCGAAAATGGCCTCCTTGGTACTGGTCTTCCCGACCGAGCCGGTCACGCCGATGACCGTCGCGGCGGTGCGCTCGCGGGCCGCGCGGCCGAGCGCCTGAAGCGCCGCGAACGTATCCTCGACCAGCACATGCGGCCCGTTCACCGGCTGGGCGACGATTGCGCCGGCCGCGCCGGCCGCGAAGGCGGCGTCGACGAAGCGGTGGCCATCGTGAACCGATCCGGGCATGGCGATGAACAGGTCGCCCGGCCGGGCCTCGCGGCTGTCGAAGGTGACGCCGGCTGCTTCGAACCTCGCGCTGACCGTGCCACCGGTCGCCGCGGCGATTTCATCGCTGGTCCAGAGCGCACTCATGCCGCGCACTCCCGCGCGACCAGCGCGTCGTCGAACGGCAGCACGGTGTCGCCGACGATTTGGCCGGTCTCGTGGCCCTTGCCGGCAACCAGGACAATGTCCCCGGCGCGGGCGATGCGGATGGCTTCGGCGATCGCCTCGCGCCGTCCGGGAACCTCGATCGCGCCGGGAGCCGCGGCCATGATCGCGGCGCGGATGCGTGCCGGATCTTCGCTGCGCGGATTATCGTCGGTGACGATGGTCACGTCGGACAGGCGGCTGCCGACCTCGCCCATTTCCGGGCGCTTGCCCTCATCGCGGTCGCCGCCCGCGCCGAACACCGTGATCAGGCGCGCGCCCTCCTGTTTGGCGACGTGCGGGCGAAGCGCGGCGATGGCCGCTTCGAGCGCGTCGGGCGTGTGGGCATAATCGATATACACCGGCACGCCGTCGCGGCTGATCACCGCGCGCTCGAGCCGGCCGCGAACCGGGGCGACGCGCTGCATCGCCGCGAAGGTCGAACCCCATTCGCCGCCGGTGGCGAGGACCAGGCCCGCGGCGGTGAGCACGTTGGCCGCTTGGTAGAAGCCGATCAGCGGCAGCGCGAGGCGGTAGGATTGTCCGCCATGCTCGAGGGTGAGGGTTTGGCCGAGCGCGGTCGGCGTCTGCTCGACGAGGCGGATGAACTCGCCGCCGCGTCCGACGCTCAGCACCTGATGGCCGCAGCTCCGCGCGCGCGCCATGACTTCGGCCGACTTGGGGTCGTCGCTCCAGACGATCGCCGGGCGCCCTGGCGGCAGAAGCGTTTCGAACAGCCGCATCTTGGCTTCGAAATACGCCTCCATCGTGCCGTGATAGTCGAGATGATCGCGGCTGAAGTTGGTGAACGCCGCAGCGGCAAGCGGGACGCCTTCGCAGCGGCGCTGGTCGAGGCCGTGCGAGGAGGCCTCATAGGCGACGTGGCTGACGCCCATGCGCTTCAGCCCCGCCATATTGTGCAGAAAGGTGACGATATCGGGCGTCGTCAGCCCGGTCTTGACCTGATCGTCGGCGGTGGTGACGCCGAGAGTCCCAATCGAAGCCGACCGCTGCCCGGACATGCGCCAGATCTGCCGCGCCATCTCGACCGTGGAGGTCTTGCCGTTGGTGCCGGTCACGGCAACCACCGTTTCCGGGTAAGGCGCATAGAATCTGCCGGCGAGCTCGGCGAACAGGCGGCGGGGATCCTCGTCCGCAAGATGCGCGACGCGCGCTACCTCCGCTTCGGGCCGGGCGACCACTGCGACGGCCCCGCAGTCGACCGCGGCCTCGATGAAGTCTTCGCCGTTGAAGACCGATCCGCGAAAGGCGCCGAACACGCTTCCGTCCACCACCTTGCGATGGTCGATGGCGAACCCCGTCACCACGGAATCCGCGTCGATGCCGGCAAGCTCGCTCAGGCGCACGCCGTTCAGTGCTCCGCTGCTGCACGAACGAAGGGCAGGACCTCGGCCATGTTCGGTTCGCGCGCCTTGTCGGGCCGGACGCCAAGCATGGGCGCGATGCGGCTCACGGTCTTGCTGACCACTGGCGCCACGTTCCACCCCGCGGTGCGAAAACCGTAGGTTTCGGCGGTGCCTTTGGGCTCGTCGAGCATCACGACGATGACATAGCGGGGATCATCCATCGGGAAAACGCCGGCGAACGTCGTCACCAGGAGCGTCCGATTATGATATTTCTCGGCCGACCCGGTCTTGCCGCCGACGCGGTAGCCCGGCGCATCGGCCTTGCGCCCGGTGCCGTTGGTCACGACCAGCCGCATCAGGGAGCGCATCCGGTAACTGGTGTCCGCTGTGAACACGCGAACGCCCGGCGAGCGCGGCTTGCGCGGATCGACCTTGAGCAGGGTCGGCGCGCGGTAAATGCCGCCGTTCAGCATGGTCGCATAGCCGCTGGCGAGGTGCAGCGGAGTGACGGCGATGCCGTGGCCGTAACCGACGGTCATCGTTTCCAGCGGCCCCCAATTGTTGCCGGGGGCGAGCGTGCGCCCCTTCTCCCTGATCTCGATTTCCAGCGGCGAGAGAAAGCCCATCTTCTGCAGGAACTGCTTCTGCCGCGCTCCGCCGAGCTGCGCGGCGATCTGGGCAGTGCCGATGTTCGAGCTTTCCTTCATGATCTCGGCCACGGTGCACGGCCGCCCGAAGGGGTGGGTGTCGTTGATCGTGCGCCCATGAACGTGAAGCTGTTTGGGGCAGTCGTAGACCTGGCCGAACGAGCTGATGATGTCGGCATCCATGGCCATGGCGACGGTGAATGGCTTGAAGGTCGATCCAAGCTCGTAGACGCCGAGGGTGGCGCGATTGAACCTGGCTTCGCTCGACCCCCGTCCGGCAGCATTGGGATTGAGCTGCGGAAGCGAGGTCAGGGCGAGCAGTTCGCCGGTATGGATGTCCATCACCACGCCCGCCGCGCCGATCGCCGAGAATCTGTTCATGGCGTCGAGCAGCTCATGCTCGAGCGCCTGCTGCAGCCGGCTCGAGATCGACAGCGTCAGCGGCTCGCCCCGCGTCGCCGGGTCCGACAGGCGCTCGTCGAACGACAGCTCCATCCCCGCCACCCCGTGTCCGTCGATGTCGGTGTAACCGATCACGTGCGCGGCAAGGCTGGTTTGCGGATAGAGGCGGTCCGGTTCGCGCTGGATGGCAAGGCCGGGCTCCCCAATCGCGTTCACCGTCTCAACCAGTGAGGGCGAAGCGCGGCGGCGCAAATAGAAGAACGGCCGTCCCGATTGCAGCATCGCCAAATATTCGGCCTCGCTGCGTTCGGGCATCAGGGCTTCCAGGCGCCGCGCAAGAGCTCGACGGTCGCCGATCACCTTCGTCGGCTGAAGCGCGATGGTCCAGCCGTCGATGGTGCGCGCCAGCGGTTCCCCGTCGCGGTCGAGGATGTCCCCGCGATGCGGGAGGAGCGCCGTCAGCTCGCGCTTCGCCCCGGCATGGTCGCCGAACGCGGCGAGGTAGAGGATGCGAAGCGCGATCAACGCGGTGACGCCGGCGAAGACGAGCATGCCGAACATCAGCCGCTGGTGCATGACCGCCAGCATCTGCCGGCGCTGGCCGACGAGTCGGAGCCGCTCGGGCCGGGGTGCGACGAGAGCGGGCGACGGCGCGTTCATCGGTCGGTTGTGGAGTCCTTACGCTTTGCGGAATGCTGGTCCGGAAGCGGTGCAAGCGGATCCGTCTTTGCAAGGCGTACCGGCTTTGTCACGGGCTTGGCGGCCTCCGCGGCGGGCTTATCCACGGATTTCTTGGCGCCGGTTTTTTCCGTCTCCGCCGCTTTGCCTGGCACCGCTTTTTGTGCAGGCGGGTGGGCGGCCGCGAGGCCCGGCTCATCGGCCGGCTTGGGAGCTGCCGGCTTCGCCGCCGTAACCGGCTTGCCGGCCGCTGGAGGAACAGTCGCCGTGGGCAATTCGGCAACTTTCCGCGCCGGGACCTCGCGCGTTTCGATTTTCAGGCTGGCCTCGTGAAGCAGGGTCGGCCGTTGCGCCGGACGGGCCTCGTCGGCAGCTTCGTCGTTGCCAAGCGCCTGCGGACGTTCCGCGGCGGGAGCGGCAGCGAGAACCACCGGCGCCTCGAATTGAACGGCGCGATCCGGCTGCGTCAGACGGGCAAGCTCGAAGCTGCCTTTGAGGAACTGCTCCGCACCAGGTGCGGACAGTGCGAAGGCGCCCGCATTCCAGCGTTCAAGCTGCGACAGCCGTCCGCGCGTGCCGATCTCCGTCTCCAGCAGGCGAAGGTCGCGCTGGGCAAGGACGATGCGGGTCTCGACGCTTTCGAGCGCAGCCCGCTCCGACGCGACGCGCAAGGAGACCATGTAGCAGCCGAGCGCCGCCGCGGCGCAGCTCGCGACCATGAACACCGAACGGAAGCTGCGTCCGCTCATTGCAGGCCTGCCTTCCACGCCGGTGCCGACGTCCGCACCGCGCTGCGCAGCCAGGCCGACCGCGCCCGCGGGTTGGCCGCCAGCTCCGCTTCCGACGGAGCAACCGGCTTGGCGACGCGCTCGAACGTCGGCTGACGCGGATCGGCGATTGCGGGGCGATGACGCGAGCCTGCGGGAGTCCCGCCGCTGCGCTCGCGGAAGAAGCGTTTGACGATGCGGTCCTCGAGGCTGTGGAAGGTGACTACGGCCAAGCGTCCGCCGGGGCGCAGCGAACGCTCGGCCGCAGCCAACCCCTGTTCGAGCTCGTCGAGCTCGGCATTGAGATGGATGCGGATGGCCTGGAAGGTCCGGGTCGCAGGATCGCTCTTCTGGCCCGGCCGGAAACCGGCGGCGCGGCGGACGATCGCGGCCAGCTCGGCGGTCCGCTCGACCGGACGCGAGGCGACGATTGCGCGGGCAATCGCCCGGGCGCGCGGCTCCTCCCCATAGTCGCGCAGGACCCGGGCGATGTCGGCCTCCTCGGCCGAGTTCAAATATTCGGCTGCAGTCAGGCCCGACTTGCTCATCCGCATGTCGAGCGGTCCGTCGGCCTGGAAGGAAAAGCCGCGGTCGGCGCGATCGAGCTGCATCGAGCTGACGCCGATATCGAGCGCAATCGCGTCGACAGGCCCGATCCCCCGCTCGGCAAGCACGCGGTCCATCTGGCTGAAGCGCTCCTCGACCAGCACCAGCCTGCCTGAATCGACGGCGTCCGGGACGAGTGACCGGCCCGCTTCGATCGCATCGGGGTCACGATCGAAGCCGATCACTCGTCCCGCCCCCGCCGAGAGCATGGCGCGCGTGTAGCCGCCTGCTCCGAATGTGCCGTCGACGGCCGTCTCGCCGCCGCGAATCTCGAGCGCGCCAATCACTTCGGAGACCAGCACCGGCACATGTGGGGCCGTGTTCGCGCCGGTGCTGGTCATGCCGAAGCCCCCCGCTCTTCGAGGCGGAATCGGGCGATGTCCTTGAGGTCCTCGGGGATGCGCGAGTCATCGAGGAGAAGCTGCGGGTTCCAGATCTGGAACGTCTCGCCGGTGCCGAGGAACAAGGCGAGGTCGCCGATCTGTCCCTTGCGCCGCATCATCGGCGGAAAAAGGATGCGCCCCGAACTGTCGTAAGGCACTTCCTCGGTCGCGGCGAAAGCCATCAGGTTGCGCTGCTGATATTCGAGCTGCGCGTCCGCGTTGGTCTCTTCCTTCTCGAGCAGGCGCTCGAGCTTGGCGTGCTTCAGCGCCGCGTAGGCGGGGTCGTAGGCGCTGAGGCACGGGAAGGCCTCGTGCTTGGCAAGGACGATGGTGCGCGCGTCGCCGCGCCGTTCGATCACCGAGCGCAGGAATGCGGGAATGGAAACGCGGCCCTTCGCGTCGACCGCGTTCAGTGCGCTGCCCTGGAACAGATGCTCAAGCGCCACGTCCACATCCCCTTCGCAGCGCGCGAGGCGTCGTTCACGGACGCGCGCCATGCGCGCGCCGCGTCAGGTTCGAATCAAAGGGTTAGCCCCCCGCGCTACACCCTGTGTTGGTAACTCAATCGCAGACGGGACACAATGGGATTTTGTGGGATTTCATGGGACTAGGTGGAAAATCTCGGAAATCCGCGGTTTTTCCAAGTTGCGCGCGAGGCATGGACAGGCGCGCCGCCGCGCCAAGAACCCTGTGGATAAGCCTGTGGCTCGTGCGAATCAGCCTTGCTCCAATTTGCCAAGTTCCGCGAGCAAGGCGTTGAGATTGCGCCTCGCGCCGGAATCATAGGGGTCGGCGCGGATGAAGTCGGCGTCGGCGATCACGACCGCACGGCCGTTGCCGATGCCGCAGCGCGCCGTCAGCCGGTCCGGCGCAATCGCGCATCCCCCGTAAAGCATCCCGGGCGACACGGTCTCGATCGGGCTGCCATCGAGCATCCGAACCGCCGGTCCGCGTTCCGCCGGCGCATCGAGGCGCAGCGCCCAGTGCCCAAGCAGGCCGGTGTCCGCGAACATCGGTGGCGGCCGCAACACATCGCCGAGCGGCCGCTTGCTCGGCCATTCGAGCATCGGGTCGGCGAGCAGCAGGACCCCCCCGCCGGCCCGCACCCAGCGATCGAGGGAGACCAGATTGTCGGGCGTCTGGGCGTGCGGGTGCGCCATCAGCAGCAGCCCGCCTTGCCCGAGGGATCGGGAATCGCTGGTGCTGATCGGCACCACTCGATAGCGGCCGCGAAGCGCGGTCAGCGCCGGCGCCGGCTCCGGGTCGAGCGAGAATTCTTCGCCAAAGACGATTGGCAGGCTGGTGAGGAGGAGGAGGACCGGCTTGTCCGCCTCGGCGCGCGGCCGCGGGCTGTTCCCGCTCGATGCGACGATTGCAGCAGCAGCCAGCAGAAGGAGGAGCGCAATCGCGGCGACCAGTAACGCGCGCCGGCGCGCGCCGGTCATTTCTTCGCGCTGCTGTTGTTCGTCGCTTCGGAGGCGCCCGGGGCGACGCCGAGCTGCGCGAGCGGCTCGCTCGGCTCGTTCACCGCTGCGTGCTGGACATCGTTGGCCTCTTCATCGTGGCTCGAACGGCTGATGATCGACCCAAGCAGCACCAGCAGAAAGGCAAAGGCGAGTCCGGTCAGACCGATGCGGATGCGCTGAGCGCTGCTTCCGGCCTCGTAGTGCATCAGCGCGCGGACCTCATGATCGACGAAGCTATGGCTGGGTTCGACAATATGCAAGCGCGGCGCTTGACGGCTGCCAACGCGCCCGCAAAGGCGCCGTCCATGACTCGCACCCCAACCATGCTCGCCCTTGCGGCGGCCGCCGCGCTAGCCGGCTGCAGCAACAACAATCCGTCAACCGGCGCAGCCGACGCCGCCGATGCCAGCAACGCCGCGGCTCCCATCGAGCTTCCGCCGTCGATCACGGCTGCCAAGGCCTACCGCTGCGCGGACAATCGCGTCGTCCAGGTCGACTGGCTCTCCGACAACAAAAGCGCCAACATCCGCGTCGACAAGACCGCTGCGCCGGTCCACCTGACCGCGCCGGAGCCCGGCCAGCCGATGACCGCCGAGGGCGGCTATGAGCTGAGCGGGACGCCCTCTGACGCGAGCGTCCGCATCACCGTTCCGGGCAAGGCCGCGCAGAGCTGCAAGGCCTGAGCCACCGCACATCCGCTTGACTTGGCCTCCGCACCCTCCTTTCAGGGCTGCGGAGGCCGTTTTTCCATGACATTGAGCAGGCGCGCGTTCCATCTCGGCGCGCTCAGTATCGCCGCTTCGACGGCCCTCGCCTCCAGGGGCTTCGCGCAATCGCCGCGAGCTCTCGATGCGGCGATCGGCGCGATCCGCGCTTATGGCGACGCGCATCTTCGCCACTTCTCGCTGCCCGGAATGACGCTCGGCCTGACGGCGCCCGGCGGCTTCGCCACGGTTCTCGACTTCGGCTTTGCCGACATGGCTTCGCGGCGGCCGGTCAGGCCCGACAGCCTGTTTCAGATCGGCTCGATCACCAAGCTGATGACGGCCGCGCTGATCCACCAGCTCGCAGGCGAAGGACGGCTGCGGCTGGGCGACCGGGTCAGCGACCTCATCGCCGGCGTGCCATTGCCCACGGGAAGCGCAATCACCGTCCAGCAGCTGATCGACCATGTCGCCGGGCTGCCGAGCGACGCGCCGCTCTTCCCCGCGGGCGGCCTGTGGACCGCCTACGAGCCCGGCCGGCAATGGCATTATTCCAATACCGGCTACGAGATCCTGGGACTGATTGCTCAGCGCGCCGGCGGCAAGCCCTTCGCGCAGCTTATCGAGGAGCGGATTCTCCGCCCGCTCGGCATGGACCGCAGCCGCGGCGCGATCATCGCCGAGGATCGGCTGCTTTATGCCCAGGGCTATGCGCCGGCGGACGGAAGCAGTTATTTCGCGCGGGGCGCCGCCTTGGCCCCGGCGGCGTGGATCGACGAGACCAGCGGCGCCGGCAGCGTCGGCTCGACCGCCGAAGACATGATTCTGCTGCTGCGCTCGATCGCGGATGCGGCGCAGGGGCGCGGCGGGCTCGGCCTGCCGCCCGAGGCGGCCAAAGTCTTCACCACTCATGCGGTGCAAACCGACACACCGGCGATGCGCTACGGCAACGGCCTGATGCACGTCGCGGAAGGCGGTCGCTCCTACCTCCATCACACCGGCGGAATGGTCGGCTTCTCCTCATCCTTCCACGTTGATGTCGCGAGCGGCGCCGGGGCCTTCGCAAGCGCCAATATCGGCTTTGGCGCCGAATATCGGCCGCGGCTGCTGACCCGCTTCGCGGTCGATGTTTTGACCGCGGCTCTCGCCGGCCGGCCGCTGCAGCCGCCCCCGCCCCTCGCCGTCGCGCTCGCCAATGCCCAGGCGTATGTCGGCCGATACGCCGGGCCGGCAGGTTCGTTCGAGGTGCGCGCCGGAAGCCCGCTGACCATCATCGCCGACGGCCAGGCAGCCGAACTGCAGCCGTGGGGCGGCGAGCTGTTCCGGACGCTGCACCCGAGGTTCCGGCGCTTCAGCCTGCTGTTCGAGCGCAGCGGCGCGGCCGTCACCCGAGCCCATTGGGGTCCCTCGACGTTCGTCCGGCAGGGGACCGCCTCCTCGCCGCTCGCTCCGCGCAATGCCGAGCTGGCACGGCTCGCCGGCCGCTACGTCAACGACAACCCCTGGCTCGGAACCTCCTGGGTGGTGGAGCGCAGCGGGCGCCTCTGGCTCGGCACCGAGGTGCCGCTGACCCCGCTCGGCGGCGGCCTGTGGCGGATCGGCGAGAAAGCCTGGTCGCCCGAACGCGGCAGCTTCGCCAACTTCATCGACGGCCGCCCGCAGACCTTCCTATTCTCCGGTCAGACGTTCCAGCGCCGGGATGTCTGAGGCGCAGCTCATGCGGGCTCGGGCTGCTGCTTGCTCGAGCCGAACTGCTCCATACGCCGCTGCATCTCCTCGGGCGAGACCTCCTCGACCGCGCTCGCAAGGCTCCACCTATGCCCGAACGGATCGGTCAGCGTGCCCATCCGGTCGCCCCAGAACTGGTTTTCCAGCGGCTTGAACTCGGTCGCACCCGCATCGATCGCGCGCTTCCAGGCAGCATCCACATCCTCGACATAATGGAGCAGGCTGACGGTCGTGCCGCCGCGGCTTTTCGGGCTGAGATGACCCATCTCGGGAAATTCGTCGGCAAGCATGATGATGCTGTCGCCGATGTTGAGCTCAGCATGGCCGATGCGGTTGCCCATTGGCAGCCGCATCTTTTCCGTCGCTCCGAAAGCCCGGCCGTAGAAATCGATCGCGGCCTTGGCATCGTCGACGATCAAATAGGGGGTTACGCTGTGGTAGCCATCCGGAATTGGTTTCACCATTGCGGCTCTCCTTGGATTTGATGCGCCAACGGCCTCCTAATGCTGTTGGCGGAGTCGCTCCAAACCCGCTGGTCGAGCCCTAGCCGCGCTTCGCCGAGGCGGCTAAGGGCGCGCCCATGGACGTCCTCGAAGCTTCCCGCATCACGCCCGAAATCGTCGCCGATCACGGGCTTAGCCCCGAGGAATATGATCGCATCCTGAAAGCGCTCGGACGCGAACCGAACCTGGTCGAGCTCGGCATCTTCTCGGTCATGTGGTCGGAGCATTGCAGCTACAAGAGCTCGCGCGTCCATTTGAAGAAGCTGCCGACCGACGGCCCTCACGTGATCCAGGGGCCGGGCGAGAATGCCGGTGTGATCGACATCGGCGACGGCGATGCGGCGATCTTCAAGATGGAGAGCCACAACCACCCGTCCTACATCGAGCCCTACCAGGGCGCGGCGACGGGCGTCGGCGGCATCTTGCGCGACGTCTTCACGATGGGTGCCCGTCCCGTGGCCAATCTCAACGCCCTGCGCTTCGGAAGTCCCGATCACCCCAAGACTCGCCACCTCATCGCCGGCGTGGTCGCCGGCATCGGCGGCTACGGCAATTGCGTCGGCGTTCCGACGGTCGGCGGCGAGGTCAATTTCGACGAGGCTTACAACGGCAACATCCTGGTCAATGCGATGACCGTCGGCGTCGCCAGGACCGACAAGATTTTCTATTCGGCCGCGGCGGGCGTCGGCAATCCGGTGGTCTATGTCGGTTCCAAGACCGGCCGCGACGGGATCCACGGCGCGACCATGGCCAGCGCGGACTTTTCCGAGGACAGCGAGGAGAAGCGCCCGACCGTGCAGGTCGGCGACCCGTTCACCGAGAAATTGCTGATCGAGGCCTGCCTCGAGCTGATGGCCAGCGATGCGATCGTCGCCATCCAGGACATGGGTGCCGCGGGCCTCACCTCATCCTCGGTCGAGATGGCGTCGAAGGGCGGCGTCGGCATCCGCCTCGACATGAACCGCGTGCCCTGCCGCGAGGAGGGCATGACGCCCTACGAGATGATGCTCTCCGAAAGCCAGGAGCGGATGCTGATGGTGCTGAAGCCCGGCCGCGAGTCCGAGGCCGAGGCAATCTTCCGCAAATGGGAGCTCGACTTCGCGGTGATCGGCGAAGTGACCGAGACCGGCCGCATGGAACTGGTGTGGAACGGCGAGACCGTCGCCGACATCCCGCTGGGCCCGCTGGCCGACGAGGCGCCCCTCTACGAGCGCCCGCACATGAGCCGCGAGGAGTATAAGGCCTGGGCGCAAGTGAAACCGCTCAAGGACGTGCCCGAGAGCACCGACATCGGGGCCGACCTGTTGAAGCTGATGGCGTCGCCCAACCTCGCCAGCCGGCGCTGGATCTGGGAGCAATACGACCAGTCGGTCGGCGGCAATACCGTCCAGCGCCCCGGCGGCGACGCGGCGGTGGTTCGCGTCCACGGCACCAAGAAGGCGCTGGCGATGACCACCGACGTGACGCCGCGCTATTGCTATGCCGACCCGTACGAGGGCGGCAAGCAGGCGGTCGCCGAAGCCTATCGCAACCTCTGCGCGGTCGGAGCCAAGCCGCTGGCGATCACCAACTGCCTCAACTTCGGCAACCCGCAGCGGCCCGAGATCATGGCCCAGATCGTCGGTTGCTTGCGTGGCATGGCCGACGCCTGCCGCGCGCTCGACTTCCCGATCGTTAGCGGGAACGTCTCCCTCTATAACGAAAGCAAGGCGACCGGCGGCGGAAGCGCGATCCTGCCGACCCCGGCGATCGGGGGGGTCGGGCTGCTCGAGGATTGGCACCAGGCGGTAGGCATCAGTTCCGGAGGATGGCTGATGCTGGTTGGCTCCAGCCCGGCCGACCTCCACCTCGGCCAATCGCTTTGGGCCCGGGAAATTCACGGGCTCAAGGCCGGCGATCCGCCCGCGGTGGATCTCGAGCTGGAAAGGCGTCACGGGGAGTTCATCCGCCATCTTATTTCGGAAGGCATTGCGGAGGCGGTTCACGATATTTCCGACGGGGGACTTTTGATTGCAGCCGCCGAGATGGCGCTCGCGGGCAATCTCGAACTGGAACTCTACACCGAGCGGGCGGATTACTTCCTCGACCGCTCCTCTTCCTTGGAAGCAAAGCTCTTCGGAGAAAAACAGGGCCGATACCTGGTTTCGGTTCATGACGATCGCCCTGCGCTCGATGCCGCCCGCAAGGCAGGCGTCGATTGCGAATGCATCGGTACGCTTCGAGACATATATGCGGATCCTGCCGTCACGCCGGAGGACGGCGAGCCCCATATCACCCTGGAGGATTGGGATGAGCGGGGCCGCATCTCCCTCGCCGACCTCCGCGCCGCGCATGAGGGCTTCTTTCCCAAACTCATGGGCAGCGAGCTGACGCCGGAATTCTGATGACCGCCGGCTATTCCGGGACGCCGCTCGCGAAGAAGCTCTCGCTCAAGGACGGCATGCGCGTCTGGCGGGACGGAATGCCCGACAGCGTCGCCGAGATCATGGCCGAAGGGCTGCAGCTCGAGCTTCTCGCCACGCCCGAGGCGCCGATCGATGCCGCCCATATCTTCATCACCCGGCGCACCGACCTGGAAGCCAAGCTCGACCAGCTGATGCCGCTGCTCGCACCGCAGGGCTTCATCTGGGCGAGTTGGCCGAAAAAAGCCGCGAAGCTGCAGACCGACGTGACCGAGGACGTGATCCGCGAAATCTGCCTGCCGATGGGCCTCGTCGACATCAAGGTCTGCGCGGTGGACGCGACCTGGTCCGCCCTGAAGCTGACGCGTCGCCGAAAGTAGTTGCGAACGCTTCGCATTATCGACTATATCGATCTCCATGATCGTCTGCCTCTGCAACAGGATCAGCGAGTCCGAGGTGCGCGAGGCTGCGCGCCAGGGCGCGCGCACGCCGGAGGCTGCCTATGCGCGGCTAGACTGCGAACCGCAGTGCGGCTGCTGCCTCGATTATGCGCAGGAGCTGATCGACGAAGCCCGGCCGCGGCCGCGGCTTCGACTGGTCGCCGGCCGCGCAGCCTGAAGCCCCTTCTGCGACTGACTATCAATCGCAAGTTTTTCGCAGATTTCTGCGGTTTTTGAACCTTCCCTTCGATCCTTCGTTCGGCTAAGGCGCGCTTTCGACGCGACGGAGAATTTTCAATGAAGGGTGACCCCAAGGTCCTCGAATTGCTGAACGAGGCGCTGAAGGCCGAGCTGACGGCGATCAATCAATATTGGCTGCACTACCGGATGCTCGACAATTGGGGCGTCAAGAAGCTCGCCGAGCATGAGCGCGAGGAATCGATCGACGAGATGAAGCACGCCGACCGGTTCGCGGAGCGCATCCTGTTCCTCGAAGGCCTGCCCAATTTCCAGGCGCTCGGCCGACTCCGGATCGGCGAGAATGTCGAGGAGATTCTCAAGGCCGACCTCGAGGCCGAGCTCGAGGCGGTCGACATGTACAAGAACGGCGCGGCCTATTGCGAAAGCGTGCACGACTTCGTCAGCCGCGACCTCTTCGTCGCCGTCCTCGCCGACGAGGAGAAGCACGTCGATTTCGTCGAAACCCAGTTCGAGATGATCAACCGGATGGGCCTGCAAAACTACATCCAGCTGCAGAGCGAAGCGGCCGAGGATTAAATCCTGCCGAATCCCTGATTGGTGACCTTGCGGCCGAAGCCGCCAGGCGCGACCGCGCGGGTCATCAGCGGATTGGTCGCCTTGTCAAAGGCGGCGACGGTCTGGTTGAACAGGGTCCGGAGCTGCACGACCTCGGGCACAAGCTCGTCGGGAAAGCGGTGCGATTCGATGCAGAAGCGCGCGGTCGTCTCGATCAGCTCGGCGATCTTCGCCAGCGGCTCGGCGCCGAGCTGGCGCGATTCCCCTTTCAGCGTGTGCGCAGGCATGACCAGCGCGGTCGTGTTCTGCTCGCGCATCGCCTGCTCGATCTGGTCGATCGACTTCACCCCATCTTCCTTGAAGTAGCTGAGGATACGGATGAAACCTGGGCCGAGCTCCGCCCGGCTCTTCTCGAAATGCGCCCAGTCGACGATGTCTCGAGCCAGGTCCGACACGCTTTGCTCCTCCGCGCCGGCCCTAATCCGGCGATAGTCCACGCTGAGCGATCTAGCTGGAAAAGGGTAAAATTTGCCTTAGCGGGTGCCGCGGTCGAACGGGTTGGCGCGGCCGCGGAAATTGAGCCGCAGCGGCACGGCGCCCAGGCGAAGGTCCCGCCGAAGCGCGTTGACCAGATAGCGCCGGTAGCTCTCGGGCAGCTCGTCGGTGCGGTTTCCGAACACGACGAAGGTCGGCGGGCGGGCCGACACCTGGGTGACGTAGCGCAGCTTGATCCTTTTCCCTTTGGGTGCCGGCGGCGGATTGGCCTCGACCGCCTGCTCGAACCAGCGGTTGAGTTCGCCCGTCGGCACGCGCCTGCTCCACGCCTCGCGCAGATCGAATGCGACCTGGAGGATCGTGTCGATCCCTTTGCCGGTGATCGCGGAGACGGTCAGCAAAGGCACGTCGCGAAGCTGCGCCAGCCCTTCGCCGAGCGCGGCCTTGACGCCGTTGAACAGCGACGACGCATTGTCGGCGACATCCCATTTGTTGAGCGCAATGATCAGCGCGCGGCCTTCCTCGATCACCTGGCTCGCGATCTTCAGGTCCTGCGCCTCAAGGCCTCTGGTCGCGTCGAGGAGCAGGACGACGACTTCGGCATAATCGATCGCCCGCTTGGTGTCCGCCGCGGACAGGCGCTCGAGCTTGTCGTCGACCTTGGCGCGTTTGCGCAGGCCGGCGGTGTCGACGAGGCGCACCGCGCGCCCCTGCCATTCCCAATCGAGGCTAATCGAATCCCGGGTGATGCCGGCCTCGGGCCCGGTGATCATCCGTTCCTCGCCGAGCATCCGGTTGACGAGCGTGGATTTGCCCGCGTTCGGCCTTCCGACGATCGCCAGCTTGAGGGGGGCGCCTTCATCCTCGCTCTCCGGCTCGGCCTCGGCTTTGTTCTCGACATGGGGCAACAGCGCTTCGAACAGATCGGCGACACCCTCGCCATGTTCGGCGCTGATCGCCACCGGTTCTCCAAGCCCGAGGCGAAACGCGTCCAGGATGCCGCTCTCTCCGGCGCGCCCTTCGGCCTTGTTGGCGACGACGATCACCGGCGTGCTCTCGGCGCGCAGCCAGCGTCCGATTTCCTCGTCGAGCGGGGTGACGCCTTGCCGAGCGTCGATCAGGAATAAGGCCGCATCGGCGTCGCGCACCGCGGCCTCGGTCTGCTTGCGCATCCGCCCCGGCAGGGTCTGCGCATCCTCGTCTTCGAAACCGGCCGTGTCGATGACCCGGAACTCGAGCCCCAGCAGGCGGGCCTCGCCTTCGCGGCGATCGCGCGTCACGCCCGGCCGGTCGTCGACCAGCGCGAGACGCTTTCCGACCAGCCGGTTGAACAGGGTCGATTTGCCGACATTGGGGCGGCCAACGATGGCGACGGTGGGAAGGGGCATAACAGGGCGTTAGCGCATTGAGCCTTTCTCCACGAGCGCGGCTCGTGGCGAACGGTCAATCACCGGAACGCGTGCAGGCGCCCGCGGTCGTCGAAGATGTAGAGCGTCGAATTGGCGACCACCGGGGGGACGCTGATCGGTGCGCCGACCGTGGTCTGGCTCTGATACGAGCCGGTGACCGGATCGATATTGATCACAGTGCCATTGGCGCCGGTAATGATCAGCCGGCCGCCGGCAAGAACGGGGCCGCTATAGTCGAGCTCGCCTTTCTTGGTCTTGGCGCGCGCGAACTGGGGCAGCTGGTTGATCCAGCGAACCTTGCCCGATTGGCGGTTGACGCAGATGATCCGTGCATCGTCGGTCACGACGAAGATCCAGTCGCCGGCAACCCAGGGGGTTGCGATCCCGGCGACGTTGAGTTCCCACTGGCGCTGACCGGTGATGAGGTCGAGCGCCACCATGCGGCCGCCCTGGCCGATAGCGATCACCTGACCGCTTTCGATCACGGGATCGGCATCCACGTCCGACAGCGAGGACACGCTGGTGCGAATGCTCGTCCGCTGCAGCGAATCCTGCCAGACCTGCCGGCCGTTTTCGTAGCGATAGGCGTTGAGCTCGCCCGAGGAGAAGCCGGCGACGACGGTGCCCTGGCCGACCGCGGGCGACGCCGATCCAAACACGCCGGCGATCTCGAGCGAGGCCGATTGCGACCAATTGGTCTGCCCGTTGACCTCGCTCAGCGAATAGATCTGGTTGTCCTGGCTCATCACATAGACCGAGCCGTTGGCGACGGTCGGCGAGCCACGCAGCGGCCCGCCCGGCCGAACCTGCCAGAGAATTCCGCCGTTCTGCTCGCTCAGGGCCGCGACGAAACCAAGGCCGTTGGTCGCGAAAATCCGGCCGTTGCTGTAGGCGATCCCGCCGCCGAACAGCGAGCGTTCGTTGCCGCGCTCGTTCGGCGTCTGGCTTGCCCACAATTGCGCGCCGGAACGCGCGTCGAAAGCCCGAACCGCGCCGAGCGAATCGATGGCATAGACGCGGCCGTTGGCGACGATCGGTGCGGCCGTCAGCCGCATCGTCAGCGAGCTTCCATGGCCGGCCTGGACCGTGAACGCATTGCCAAGCGCGGTGCCGAGCGCGAGGTGGCCCATCGACTTGCTCGCATTGCCGCCCGGCTGGGACCATTCGGCATTGACCATGGGGGCCGGGAGAACCATCGGCATGGCCGCGGTTTCGGGATCGACCGTGGCATCCCCTTCATTGGTCAGCACGGCGATACGCTCGCCGATCACCGGAGTCGTCGGCGCCTTGCCTCGCTTGAGTAGGCTGCAGCCGCTGGCGGCAGCCGCGGCGGCAAGCATGAGGGCGATGCGGATATGGTGAACTTTGCTCATCTTGGTCCTACTGGGCCTCTATCTGTACGCCGCTGATATCTGCGCCGAGGCTGCCGGCGATCTGCAGCGCGCGGGAGCGCAGCGACGGCGACCCGGCCTTGTCCTTGGCAATTTCGAGGAACAGGCGCGCGGCCTCATCCTTCTTGTCCTGCTTGAGAAGTGCGAGCGCAGTCATCTCGCCAGCGCTTCCGAACCAGGGCTCTCCGGGCTTGGCCAGCGGCGCCATGCGGGAAATGACCTCCTGCGGCTGAAGCTGATCGAACTCGAGCGCCGTCTGGCGGATCAAAGCGGCATTGCGATAGGGCTCAGGCACATCCCCATCGTTCGCAATTTCGCGATATTTTTGCGTCGCCAGCTTGAGGTCGTTTTGCTGGATGGCGACGGCAGCGCGAGCAAACAGGGCCGAGGCACGCACCGCGCTGCTGTTGCCCTCCTGCGCCAGCGTATCGAGCTGCTGCGGCGCCTTGGCCAGATTGCCGGCGCCGACGTCGCGATAGATCTGCGCCAGCTGCTCGACGTCCCCTTCGCGCTGCTGCAGCTTGTAGTGATTCCACCAGATGAAGCCGCCGCTCGCCGCGAGGAACAGGACGACCGCGGCGATCACATAAGCGCCGTTCCGCTTGAAGAAATCGCGCATCTGGTCGCGACGGAGATTCTCGTCGACCTCACGGAGAAAGGTGTCGTTGATGTCCGGGGGCTCAGCCAAAAACGGTCCTCAGTCGGCTCGGTCGGGGAATTCCAAAGGCCGCGCTTCCCTTCCCCACCCTTGATGAACGGAAGCTGGCGGCGCTTCGTCTAGCGGGTGGAGCGCCAAACGCAAAGGGGGTGATACCGTCGAAAACTGCAGACCGGGTTATGGCTTGGGGCGGTAGGTCTGCTCGGGGGTCGGGAAGCTGCGGCTTCGCACTTCGGCCGCATAGCTCGCCGCCGCCTCGCCGATCTCGCTGGCAAGGTCGGCGTAACGCTTCACGAACCGCGGCGTGCGCTCGAAAAGTCCCAGCATGTCCTCGGTGACGAGAACCTGCCCGTCGCATTCCGCCGAAGCGCCGATCCCGATCACCGGGATGTCGACGCTCTGTGCGATCTTGGTCGCGATCGCCTCCATCACCCCTTCGACGACCAAACAGAAGGCGCCGGCGCGAGCCACGGCGCTGGCGTCGCTGACGATGCTTGCCGCTTCGAGCTGGTTGCGGCCCCGGGGTCCATAGCCGCCGAGCGAGTTGACCGCCTGGGGCGTGAGGCCGACATGGCCGATCACCGGGATGCCGCGCTGCGTCAAAAAATTGATTGTCGGCGCCATCGCCTCGCCGCCTTCGAGCTTCACTGCGGCGCAGCCCGTTTCCTTGAGGATCCGCGACGCGCAGTCGAAGGCCTGCTCGGGTGAGGCTTCATAGCTTCCGAACGGCATATCGACCGCGACCAACGCGTGCCAGCTTCCGCGGACCACGGCCGCGCCGTGCGCGCACATCATGTCCATCGTCACGGGAATGGTCGAGGGCAGGCCGTAGATCACCTGGCCGAGGCTGTCGCCAACCAGGAGCATGTCGCAATGCGGGTCGAGCAATTGCGCCATGCGCATGGTGTAAGCGGTCAGCATCACGATCGGCTGTTCGGTGCTGCCGTCGACCTTGCGGGCGCGGATCGAAGGGGCTGTGACACGCTTTCCGGGGACGGGCGACGGCGTTGCCCGGCTGGTGCTCGTGTCGATGGTGAAGGTCGACATGGCGCGGCTTCTAGCGAGCGAGCCGTTCGCCCGCCAGAGCGAGAGCGTTACGGAAACGTAATGCTAGGAACTCGGGACGCTTGCGAAGCGTCGGGCATGCAGGTGCGTCGGCTTGCGCCGGCGTGATAGAAAAGTGGAGTTTGAACATGCTCGATCGCCAGTGGCTTGGCGACCTGGCGCTTGCGTTGCTGCTCGCGGTACCGACCGCAGCCGTCGCAGCCAGCGATCCCGTCCTGACAAAGGGGACAACCCCGGGCCTCGTCGAGGCCGATGCGGCCAGCACGCCACCGGTTTCGAGCGGTGACCGCGTCAGCCTGATCGCCCGAAGCTAACGCAGCCAGCCGCGCTGCCGGGAGTGGCGCGCAAACCAGAAGATCGTCCAGGCGACAGCGACCAGGGCAGCCGCGCCGGCAATTTGTCCCGTCGCCAGCAGGTCGCGAAGCGGACTGACGAACAGGCCCACGAACCACAGGGCCGCGCCGGCCAGCGCGACGAGCAAAAGCGGCTCAGCCGCGCGTCGCCGCAGCACGAGCATCAGGCCACCGGCCGCTCCGGCGACGGCGGCCAGCGCGAAAAGGACGACCAGCCACATCGGCTCGGCCTGGACCTGCGCGCGCTCGTCCAGCGGAAGCGTCGAAGGATCCGTCGCGAGGCGCATCGCCGAGGCGGCAACCGCGAAGGTCATCAACGCCAGCGAAAGCACCGCTCCGGCCATGTACCAGCGCGAGACCGGCCGCGGGGTATAAGCGTCGTCCATTGGCTCTCCCTGTCTATTTGGCGGCGCCGAGCCGTTCCTCCCATTCGGCGCCCTGCGCAAGCGAGATCGAATCGAGCACCGCGGTGCTCTGGTCGCGAAGAATCGCAAAGGCGCGGCGGATCGCGCACGTCGCTTCGTCGTGGCAATCGCCGCATGGCGCGTAAAAGTTGACGCTCGCGCACGACACCAGTGCTATCGGACCTTCCATCGATCGCACGATCTCACCGAAGGAAATCTGTTCTGCCGGACGCGCCAGCCGGTACCCGCCCTTCGGCCCGCGGGCGCTTTTGACCAGCCCGGCCTTCTTCAGATCGAGCATGATCAGCTCGAGATATTTGGGCGGCACCCGTTGCGTTTCGGCGATCCGGCTGAGCTGGACCGGCTCGTCGCCCTGCGCCTCGGCAAGGAACAGCAGCGAGCGAAGCGCATAGCGGGTCTTCTGGGCGATCATTCAGGCGCCACCGTAGCGCCAGCTCAAGCCGGCTGCAAAGCCGCACCTTGGCCGCGAATCCGGCGCGAATACGGCCTTGCGGTGCACCAGCGCGACAAACCTCCCCAGCAGCGCCGCAGCAGCGCATCCCCAACGCAGCGTCGGGCGTTGAATCAGGTGGCCCAACGACGGTCCACTCAATCAGTTTTCGAGGGAGCAATCGATGGCACAGCATGGCTATTTGCACGACAGTTATGACCGCGACGACCGCGACGACGACCGCCGCGGGCGCCGGGGCGACAGCTTCATGGCCGACCGCGAACGCGGCTGGCGCGAGCGCGCCGACCGCGACGAGGACCGCGGCTTCTTCGAGCGCATTGGCGATGAAGCGCGCTCCTGGTTCCGCGACGACGAGGATGAAGGCGGCCGCTGGAGCCGCGGCAGCGAGCGCGGATCGGACAGCGACGAATGGTTCGGCGGACGCAGCAACCGCAGCCGCGGCATGAGCCATTACGGCCGCGAACATGGGCGCGGCGGCTTCCAGGGCGATTATGGCTCGAGCGGCCGCGACCAGGGCGGCTTTGGTGGCCGCGGCGACTGGGAAGGCGGCCGGCGCAGCTACAGCGCCAGCCCCGACGATCATTATCTCAGCTGGAGGCAGAAGCAGATCGACGCGCTCGACCGCGACTATCAGGAATATTGCCGCGAGTGCGAGGAGAAGTTCGACCGCGACTTCGAAAGCTGGCGGCGAACCCGCCGCCGGCAGTCGGCCAGCCTGCAGCAGCCGATCGCTCCGGGCGAGTCCGACGAGCTCTTTCTGAACCGCCCGGCGATGGGGGCGACCACCGCCGTCGCTCCCCAGGCGCCGACGACCACGGTCGACCCGGCGAGCACGGCGACCATGGGCGAGGCGGAGCCCCAGCCCACGGAATCGACCGGGCGCGGCCGGCGCCGCTAGAAGCTGGGGATGAACGCAGCGGCAGCCGGTGAGCTGGCCGCGCCCTCAGCCTTCCCTGACCATGCTCGGGATAGTCGCTACAGGGTCTTCTCGAAGACCCTGTAGCGGTGGTTGACGCGCGCGCCGGGAAGCTCAGCGATCGACAGCATCCCCTTGTTGTCCTCGAGGATCCAGCCGAACTCGCCCATGCCGATGCCGAACTTGCCGACGCAGTCGCGGCGGGTGAACTCGATCATCATGAAGGCGAGCATGCTCGCCATCCGCGTGTGGTGGAGCTTTTTGGCGACCCCCATCAGCGGTACGCGGGCGCGGCTCACCCGCGGCTTGCGCAGCCGCCACAGCAGCTTGACGAACCCGAACGGGAACAGCTCGCCGTTGAGGTCGCGGATCAACTCGTTGATGTCCGGCAGCGTGATCATGAAGGCAACCGGTTCGCCGTCGAGCTCGGCGACCCGCACGAGGTCGTTGAAGATGATCGGCTTCAGCTTCTTGCCGGCGTAGGCGATTTCCGCCTCAGTCAGTGGGACGAAGCCCCAATTGTCCGACCAGGCGTCGTTCAGCAGATTGAGGATGATTCGCGCCTCTTCCGCAAAGCGCGACTTGTCGACGCGGCGGATGCGGATGTGCGGGTTGCGCTCGCCCATCGCGATCAGACGGTTGATCTTGGGATCGTCCCAGTGCGCGATATCGACCTCGTAGGTGAGCAGGTCTTTGGCCTTGGCGTAGCCCGCCGCCTCGACCCAGCCGCGATATTCGGGCCGGTGATGCCCCATCATCGCCGTCGGCGGCTCGTCGAAACCTTCGATCTCCAGGCCCGGTTCGTCCCAGATCGACAGGCTGAACGGGCCGAGCGCCCGGGTCATCCCCTGACCGCGCAGCCAATCCTCGGCGGTTGCGATCAGCGCGGCGGCGGCCTCGCCGTCGAGCGCCTCGAACATTCCCCACTGCCCGGTGCCCTGGCCCATATGCTGCTGCACCAGGTCATCGACCTGCGCGCTGATGTGGCCGACAATCCGGCCATCGCGCTCCGCCAGCCACAGCTGCGCACGCGCATGCTCGAACCAGGGGTTCTTGCCCGGCGTCAAAAGCGCATGGACCTCGGCTTTGAGCGGCGGCACCCACGCCCGATCGTCCTTGTAGACGTCCCAGACGAAATCGACGAAGGCCTTGCGGTCCCGCTTCGACCGGACCGGCCGGATGATCAGGGGGCTGCTGTTCATCGCCAAGCGCTAGCGGCTCCGGTGGTTCAGCACCAGTGAACCTACAATCGCCCAATTGACGCCACTATCTATGGCCAGAAGTCCGGCTTCAAAGAAAGACGATGAGCAAAACCGCGATCCTCGAGCGCACGACCGACGCTGCCGCGCCGCAGCGCGCGCCCGTGCGCGCGTCAGACGACGCGGCGATGCTCAAGGCGGCGGCGAACCTGACGCGCGACCTCAACGCCCCGAAAGCCCTCATTTACTGGGCGGACATGCTCGGCTCCGCGCTGCTCGGCTATTCGTCCCTGATCGCGGCAATGACCGTCCGTCCCACCTGGGCAGCGATCGCGGCCGGCCTCGTCGCCGTGCTCGCCCTCTACCGTGCCGGCTCGTTCATCCACGAGCTGACCCACATCAAGAAGTGCGCGGTCAAGGGCTTCCGCTTCACCTGGAACCTGGTCGTCGGCGTTCCACTGCTGGTGCCGAGCTTCATGTATGAAGGCGTCCACAACCAGCATCACGCCAAGCGCTATTACGGGACAATCGACGATCCGGAATATCTGCCGCTGGCGCTGATGAAGCCCTGGACCCTGCCGATCTTCCTCATCATCGCGGCGCTGGCGCCGATCGGCATGCTGATTCGCTTTGCGGTCCTCTCGCCGCTGTCGCTCTTCTCCACGAAGCTGCGCGCGCTGGTCGTCGGCCGCTATTCGGGGCTGCAGATCAACCCCAGGTTCGTGCGGCCGGCGCCGGAGGGCGACTTCGCGCGCGAATGGGCGTGGCAGGAAGCGGCGTGCAGCGTCTGGGCGATTACGCTGCTCGCGCTGGTCGCGACGGGCGTGATCCCGCTCAACGCGTTCCTGATCTTCCTCGCCGTCTCGTCCGGAGTCATGTTCCTCAACCAGGTCCGCACCTTGGTCGCGCATCTGTGGGAGAATGAGGGCGAGCCGATGAGCGTTACCGCCCAGTTCCTCGACAGCGTCAACGTGCCCCCGCCAGGCACCCTGCCCGCGCTGTGGGCGCCGGTGGGCCTGCGCTATCACGCGCTGCACCATCTGCTGCCGGGTCTTCCCTACCACAACCTCGGTGAGGCGCACCGCCGGCTTTGCAAGGAGCTCGACACGCGCTCCGTTTATCACGACTCCAGCCACCGGCACCTGTCGATGCTGGTCGTTCGGCTCGCCCGCAGCACTATGGGCCGCGGCGCCCAAACTTGACTAACCGCCGCATTTCCGCTTGAGGGCGCCGCTCAGCGAAAGCATCGGAAAAAGGGCGGCTCCGTAAAGTCCGCCTGGCCGGGTCTACCTCACACGGGACCCTGACGAACGAAAGGACTGACCCATGCGCCACCGTGTTGGCCATCGTAAGCTTCAGCGCACCTCGAGCCACCGCGCCGCCTTGTTTCGCAACATGGCGGCCGCGCTGATCAAGCACGAGCAGATCACGACCACCACCGCGAAGGCGAAAGAGCTTCGCCCCTATGTCGAGAAGCTGGTCACGCTCGCCAAGCGCGGCGGCCTTTCCAACCGCCGCATCGCCCAGTCGCGGCTGATGGATGAGGCCCAGCTCGCCAAGCTGTTCGACGTCATTGCTCCGCGCTATGCCGACCGCAACGGCGGCTATACGCGGGTCATCAAGGCCGGCATCCGCAGCTCCGACGCGGCCCCCATTGCCGTGATCGAGTTCGTCGACCGCGATCCTTCGGCCAAGGGCCAGGACAGCGGCCCGGTCATGACCGAGGAAGAGTTCGAAGCGGCGTAAGACGCCGCCGCGTTCGGCGCGCGGACGAGCCGTGTGGATTCCCGGACGAGGCGCAGGGTCGCCGGGCGCGACTCCTCTCGAAAGCCTTCTGACCGTTTGGACCGCTCGTTCATCCCCTTGAAATCTAAAGGAAACCTTGAGCGGTCTTCGTCGTTTGAACCGCGCAATGAAAACGCGACGCGACGATAAGGACAATAGCGGCACTTTCGGCGACAAGGTGCGGGAGGCGCGCTCGCATCTCCTGGTAGAGGCGGTCGAGAAGCTCGCCGGATCGGGCGAGATGGACGACGTGGTCGCCACGCTTCGCTCGATCGCCCGCTGCCTGATCGGCGCGGACGGCATCGCCGTCATCCTGCGCGAGCGCGAGCAATGCTGGTACGTCGAGGAAGATGCGATGGGCCCGCTGTGGAAGGGCGGGAAATTCCCCCTCGCCTCCTGCATCAGCGGCTGGGCGATGCTCCACAAGCAGACGGTTGTTATCGAAGACATCCGCGATGACGACCGCATCCCGCAGGACCTCTATCGCGATACGTTCGTGCGCAGCCTGCTGATGGTCCCGGTGCGCTCCGACGACCCGATCGGTGCGATCGGCGCCTATTGGAGCGAACCCTACCGGGCCTCGGCCGAACAGGTCGGAATGCTCGAGCGCCTGGCCCGGGCAACGGCCACGGCGATGGAGAATGTCCGGCTGATCGCGGCGCTTTCGAAGGCGCTTGCCGACGCCGAGCTCGCCCGCGACGAACTTCGCCACCGAGTCAAGAATGCGTTCACGGCCGCCCAGGCGCTGGCCACACTCACACTGCCGCGCGAACATCACGAGGCACTCAACGCGCGGATCGCCGCTCTCGCCCGTGCGCATGAACTGCTCGACGACAAGCTTGCGCATCAGGATTCGATTACCCTCGCCGATCTCGTCGATGCGGAGCTCGAACCTTATGCGACCGAGAGCCCCGGACGGCTCGACCTGGCAGGGGACGAGATCCGCCTCGGCAGCGCCCAAGCGGTGGCGCTTGGGCTGGTCATCAACGAGCTTGCGACGAACGCTCTCAAATATGGCGCGCTTTCAACGCCGAGCGGGCGACTGCAGGTGACATGGCGGGAGGCCCGCCACCGGCTGATCCTCGAATGGCGCGAATCCGACGGCCCGGAAGTGCGCGCTGCCGCGATGGAGAATTTCGGCTCGCGCCTGCTGCGGCGCCTCGTTGAAAGCCAGCTAAACGGCTCATTGCGGCGCGAGCTTGGAGGTGCCGGCGTCACCTGTATCGTCGAATTTCCGATCCTGAACGGCAACGTTGGTGCTGCGGAAGCGGGCGATGCCGTTACTAGCCCCACAAATTAGGTGAACCGCAGCAAACGACCGGTTCAGGGGCCATGCAATGGCGTAACGATATCGCCGCAAATGGGTCGTCGTGCGTTGTGCCGGCGAGTCGGGAAACCTTGTTAGGAGTTCGGCCATGAAGGCTATCACGAAGGTTCTGGCGGGCGGCGTCGCGATCGCTGCAATGGCCAGCGCGGCGCCCGCTTCGGCGCAATATTATCCGGGTTACGGTTATGGCGGCGGCGACGTCCTCGGCCAGGTCATCGGCAGCGTGCTCGGCGGCGGTTATGGCTATGGCGCTCCGCCGGTGAACAGCCAGGCGGTGGTCAACCAGTGCGCCAACGCGGTCCAGGCGCGGCTCAGCGGCGGCGCCTGGACCGCGTTGGCGC
>Ga0247719_1000361_pt1 | contig 28942 bp, 26 predicted proteins | sample 41E_DmetaG_FD_189046 | JGI IMG/M metagenome (GOLD analysis project Ga0247719, IMG submission 189046) | Soil microbial communities from hillslope of Landscape Evolution Observatory, University of Arizona, Oracle, AZ, United States - 4-1-E_D | ecosystem: Engineered > Artificial ecosystem >...
GTGGAGGAGGGCGCGGCGGCGCCTTCGGCGGCGGCAACGCCGGGCAGGGAGCCGGGGCGCGCGAGGCGGCCGGCTTCGGCGTGCGCGTGATCCACAGCGGCGTCTGGGGATTCGCGAGCAGCCCCATCGTCACCGAGGACGAGATCCGCCGGATCACGCGGATCGCCACGGAGGTGGCGAAGGCGAGCGCGATCGCGAAGAAGACGGACGTGCGGCTCGCGCCGGTGCCCGCGTACACCGATTACTGGGTGACGCCGGTCGTCAAGGATCCGGCCGCCGTGCCGCAAAGCGAGAAGCAGGCGTACGTGCAGAAGGTGGTGGATCTCGTCGCGGCGAACAAGGACGTTCTCACCGTCAACGCCTCGGTGTCGCTCGAGCACGAGTGGAAATACTTTGCCTCGACCGAAGGGTCGTACATCGAGCAGGAGATCTACACGACGACCCCGAGCTTCACGGTGACGGCGCGCAAGAACGGCGAGACGCGGTCGCGGACTTACGTCGGCGAGCCGAAAACCGGCGGCTGGGAGGTGGCAGAAGCGTCCGGCATGGTCGAGAACGCCGAGAAGACGGCCTCCGAAGCCGTCGAGTACTGCATGGCGAAGCCGATCGACATGGGGATGAAGGACCTGATCCTCACACCGTCGCACGCGATGCTGACCATCCACGAGATCATCGGGCACGCCACCGAGCTCGACCGCATCCTCGGGTACGAAGCGAACTACGCCGGCACCAGCTTCGTGAAGATCTCGGATCTCGGCAAGCTGAAGTACGGCTCGAAGATCTTCAACGTCACTGCCGACCGCAACATCCCCGGCGGCGTGGCGACGATCGGGTACGACGACGACGGCGTGAAGACGCAGGAGTGGCCGATCGTGCGGGACGGCATTCTCGTGGGCCTGCAGACGAACCGCGAGTCAGCGCACTTCATCGGCGAGAAGGAGAGCCGGGGCTGCACGGCGGCGAACTCGTGGCGCGACTATCCCTTCCTGCGGATGCCGAACGTGCACGTCGATGCAGGCCCCAAGGGCTCGCCGACGCCAGACGAGATGATCGCCGACACGAAAGACGGGGTGCTCATCGACGGCCGCGGCAGCTACTCCATCGACCAGCAGCGCTACAACGGGCAGTTCGGAGGCAACGCGTTCTGGGAGATCAAGAACGGCAAGATCACCCGGATGGTGACCAACGTCACCTACAACGCCATCACGACGGACTTCTTTGCCAACCTCGACGCCGTATCCGGCAAGGAGCACTGGCAGATGTTCGGCACCGGCGGCGACGCGAAGGGGCAACCGACGCAGACCAACAGCATCTCGCACGGCTCTCCCTGGATGCGGATCCGGCGCATCATGGTGGGGGCGGCCTTCGCCTGAGACGCCGTTCGCCGTGCCGCGTACGACGCCGGTGAAACACGGGTTATCGGTCCGCCTCGCAACGGAACCCTGGGAGTTCGAGGCGATTCACCGCCTGAACCACGACACGTTCGCCGGTGAGATTCCACAACACCCGGCAGACCCGTCCGGACGGCTCGTCGATCCCTTCCACGCGGAGAACACGTATCTGATCGCCCTCCGCGGACGCGAGCTCGCGGGTATGCTCGCCGTCCGCGGCAATCGTCCCTTCTCGCTCGACCACAAGCTGCCGAACCTCGACTCCTATCTCCCCACCGGCCGCTCCTGTTGCGAGGTCCGCCTGCTGGCGGTGGCCAGGGCGTACCGAAGAGGGCGCGTGCTCCTGCGCCTGCTGACCGCTCTCTGGGAGTACGCGACGGCGCAGGGGTTCGACGCCGCCGTCGTTTCGGCGACCACGCGTCAACTGAGGATGTACAGCCGCCTCGGCTTCGTGCCGTTCGGTCCGCTCGTCGGGCGGCCGGAGGCGCAGTTCCAGCCGATGTTCGTCACGCGCGAACGCGCGGCAGCGGCCTTCGCGCGGCTCGGCAGTGGACGCCGCTAGGCTGGGGGTCCGCTTCCATGAGTGCGGCGGGTGCGCCTGTCGAATGCGGTGAGCGCACCGACCCCGGCCAGCAAGCCGGCCAACGCCAGGAGGATGAGCGGGCGACGCCGCGGGTACTCGAGGCTGACCACGCACGTGCCGTCCGCCGGCGCGTCGAAGGCGAGCTGACCGCTCGCCGCTGTCAGCGGGATCTCGCGCCCGGCGGCGTGCGCGCGCCACGCGGGGAAATAATTCGTCCGAACCACGACGCGGTCTCCCGCCCTGACGTCGGCGAGGTGGACCTCGCCTCCGAGCAGGTGGAGGTTCTCGAGGCGGCCGGCTCCCGACTCGGTGACGACACTGCGCGGGTCGGCGTCCACCAGCTCGTATTCGACCCAGGGGCCGCTCGTCCACTGTCGGCGAAAACGGGCGGGTGCGGCATCCAGGTAGGCACGCGTAGGCGTGCTCCACACCAGCAGATGGCGCACGCCCCATTTCCGCATCTCCGCGACGAAGGCATCGATCGGCGTGAGCCCGATCGCCTGTCCCCGAAACGAACCGGCGGCGACCACCTGCCCGCGGAAAGGCGTCCAGTGCCAGCCGTCCCATGTCTGTCCGTACAGCCGCTTGCCGGTGGCTTCCGCGACGAGCGACTCGAAATGGACGCCGAATGGCGTCCGCTCGGTTCGCCGCTCCGGGTGCTGGTCGAGATCACGATGCGGACTGTTCTCGAGCAGCACCAGGTTGCCGTCGCGCGTCGCGAGCCGCTCGACCAGCAGTGGATCGAACTCGCGCGGGTGCTCGACGTGCGGCACGCGGTGGAACGTCGCGTACGGGTACAGCCCGACGATCGCGACGAGTATCCATGCCAGCCGGCGCGACCCGGTGTAGTCGATGACGAAGGCGGCAAGCGGCGCCGGCAGTACCGCCACCATCATGTGCATCTGACGGGCCATGAGATAGCCGGCGTCCACGACGTTCAGCCGCAGCAGCCCCAGCGTGAGGAGCGCCATCCAGGCGTGAAAGCGCGCCCGCGACCCGCCGGGCCGCAGCGCGATCCATGCGAGGAGCGGCAGCGTCACGTTGGCCAGCGAGAGGTAATCGTTGAACCACCGGTGCGGGTGGAGCAGGATCTCCGTGTTGTAGAAAAGGCTCCGCCCGATGCGCCCCCAGTCGGCCGCCGGTGCATAGAGCAGGTTGTTGGTAATGAAGTACTCGGGATATGCGATCAGCTCGACGTACAAGGGCAGCGAAGCGAGTCCGCCCGCAGCGCCCGCCACAGCGGCCCGGAGGGCCATCCGCCAATCGCGGTAGAACACCGCTTCGAGCAGCAGGTAGAGCGCGGCGTACAGCAGAAACCCGAGGTGGGTATACGCCGTCAGCGTGACGCCGGCGACCAGGAGAACGGCACCCGCCGTGTGCCCCTGCCGCGCCAGGCGGCTGCCGGCAAGCGCCACGAGCACGGCGAACACCCCGGCGATTGAATTCGTATCGCCGCTCGGCATGATCGTGCCGTACATGCCGACCGTGAAGATCGTCGCGAACAGGGCCGCCACCAGTGCGAGCTCACGGCGCCCATCGGACGCGGCGTCGCGATAGACGAGGACCGGGATGCCCGCGACGACGAGAGCGTGCAGCAGGTGATAGCCGACGCGGTCTCCGAACAGCAGCATCGGCAGCGCGCCGAGCGCGACGAGACTCTGCGAGAGATCGGCCGACGTCTGGTGGCCTCCGAGCATCGCCCACTGCCAGCCGACCACCGCGCCCTGCCGGAGCAGGCGGAGACCCTCGACCGTCGCCTGGTACCGCGGCGCCCAGTCGTCGTCGAACGGAATCAGGCTCCAGGTGGACGGAGGCAGGATGAGGAGAAAGCCGCCGGCCAGCGTCGCCCCTGCCGCTGCGACGAGCAGGCGCAGCGCGGGCACGCCCAGCGCGACCGGGCCCTCGGTGCGCCGCCCCCAGATGGTGAGGATTGAAGCTGCCAAAAGAGCCGCGGCGTACCACGGCCGCTTGGATCCGTTCAGCGCCCCGGGGATGTACGCCCATTTCTGGGTGAGCAGGAAGTTGAGCCAGGCAACGACCAGCGTCACGCCGAGCACCAGCCGCGCGGCGGAGGGGCGAGAAAAACGGTCGAGCATGCGGCGGGGAATGCGGCGCATGATAGCACGCGCGCGCTGCTGCCCTGCGCGCCGAATGCCATAATGGGCCTTCGTGAGTGAGGCTTCCATGACCGACATCGCAGACCGCGGCTACGCGCACCCCGAAGTGCTCGTCAGCACCGCGTGGGTGGAACAGCACCTGAACGACCCGGGGATCCGGCTGATCGAATCGAACGAGGACACGCTGCTGTACGCGTCGGGCCATATTCCCGGCGCCGTCCACGTCGACTGGACGTCGGATCTGAACGACCAGATCCGCCGCGACTACATCACCCGCGCGGGCTTCGAGGCGTTGATGTCCCGCATCGGCGCAACGAAGGACACGACCGTCGTGTTCTACGGCGACAAGAACAACTGGTGGGCCTGCTACGCCTTCTGGGTGTTCCAGCTGTTCGGCCATGCGAACGCGAAGGTGATGGACGGCGGGCGCGTCAAATGGCAGAAGGAGAACCGCCCGCTCACGCGCGAGGTGCCGCACTACGAGCCGACGCAGTACGTCGCCGCCGAGCGGAACGACGCGACCCACCGCGCGTTCCGCGACGAGGTGATGGCGCACGTCGAGCGCAAGGGGCAGCTCGTGGACGTCCGCAGTCCGGAGGAGTACGCCGGCACGCGGATGCACATGCCCGACTACCCGAACGAAGGGGCGCTGCGCGGGGGCCACATCCCGGGTGCGAAGAGCATCCCCTGGGCGAAGGCGATCGATCCCGAAGACGGGACGTTCAAGCCGGCCGACGAGCTCCGGCGGCTCTATTGCGACGAGAATGCGCTGAGTCCGGCGGAACCGACGATCGCCTATTGTCGAATCGGCGAGCGCAGCAGCCACACCTGGTTCGCGCTGAAGTACCTCCTCGGGTTCGACAACGTCCGCAACTACGACGGCTCGTGGACCGAGTGGGGCAACATGGTGAACGTGCCCATCGAACGCTGAAGCGACGCGATGCCGTACCCGGCAAGGCTGCAGGCGGTGATCGACATGTTCGCGATGTTCGACACGGCAGACCGCACGAACATGCTCCTGGGCTACGCGGACCAGTTCCGTGAAGTGCCGCCGGACGTCGCGACGCGGCCGTTCGCCAGGTCGCACCAGATCCCGCAGTGCGAGTCGGACGCCTATGCGTGGGCCCTCAGACAGCCCGACGGCACCCTGAAGCTGTGGTTTGCCGTCGAGAACCCCTCTGGTGTCTCGGCGAAGGCACTCGCCGCGATCCTGGACAAGACGCTCTCAGGCCTCACCCCGGCCGAAATCGCGCAGGTCGATTCCTCCATCGTCGAAAAGCTGTTCCGGCAGAACATCTCGATGGGCAAGGGAATGGGGCTGATGTCGATGGTGGAGGCCGTGCGCGCGCTCGCGAGGGCGGCGGAGAAGCCACCCGCCGGCTAACGCGGCGCCACCTCGGGTTCAGCGCAGGTGTGACAGCGCGATCCCCGCGGCGACGGTCACGTTGAGCGAATCGACGTGCGCCGCGATCGGGATTTTCACGCGCGCGTCGGCCACACCCATGGCGGCATCGCTCAGCCCGGCCCCCTCGGCGCCCACCAGCACCACCAGGCGTGCGGCCCGGCACCCGCCGGCGAACTCGGCCAGGGGCCGCGCCTCGCTGTGCGGCGTCAGCGCGACGACGGTGAATCCCGCCCGCTTGAGCGAGCGGAGTCCTGCAGGCCAGTCTGCGAGCCGCACGAACGGCACCGTCAGCGCCGCCGCCATCGACGTGCGGATCGCTTTCCGGTACAGAGGATCGCCGCTCGCCGGATCGAGCAGGATCCCATCGACGCCAAACGCGGCGGCAACGCGGAACAGTCCGCCCACGTTGTCGGGGTTTGCCACGCCTTCGAGCGCGAGCAGCCGCGTCGCCGAGGCGACCGACTCGAGCGCCGCATCCGGCGGACGTTCGGCGAGCGCGAGACACCCTCGATGGAAGTTGAACCCCGTGATCGCGTTGAGGACCGGCTGCTCGGCAACCAGCACGTGCAGGTCGTCACCCGGCACGAGTGCCGCGAGCGCGGCGGGCGTGACGAACAGGGATCGGATGCGGAACCGGCCGGCCGCCAGCAGCCGCTGGACGACCAGACGTCCTTCGGCGACGAAGAGGCCGCGGTCGCGCAGCCAGCCGGGGTCGGCGACATGCGCGTAATCGCCGGCACGGGGATCGTCGGCGCGGTCGATCCGCTCGATCACGAAGGGTCGCGGACGACCGATCGGCGGCTGCGGTGCTTGTCGATCACGTGCTGGCCGAGCCGCTTGCTGTAGAACAGCTTCGATTCGCCCGGATCCACCGGATGCGGCACGAAGCGGACGATGTCGAAGTTCAACTGCGCCAGGGCGCTGCGCATCTCGTAGAAGCGGTTCTTCGTCTTGGCGATGATCTCGTCGAATCCGTTCTCGAGCGCCCAGAGCTCCTGCTCTTCCGTCAACGCGCGGAAGTGGCCCTGGCCGCGCCAGTCCTTGCGCGTGCCGCCGATCCACTGGTACAGGATCCGCCGCCCGTCGAACTGCACGACGTCCTCGAGCTGCAGCACGAGGTCCGCAAGCTTCGGATCCGCCTCTTTCGCCCGCAGTTCGTGCGCCACCTTGAACGATACCGGGACGATCGACCCCGGATCGTCCGGCAGCGGCGCCTCGGCCATCAGGATCTGATGATCGCGGTCAGACAGCCGCTCGATCACTTCCGCGGCGAGTTTCTTGCGCGGGAAGTCGAGAAAGTATTCCTCGATGTACTGAATCTCGAGGGCACCCTGCTGCAGGCCGTACTGTTTGATGAGGTATTCGTTCACCGAAGCTTGAGATTATAGCCCGCGCGGCGGCGTTCGCGAGCCGCGCCCGCGGCGCTCACGGACGATACGCACGCACCAGGTTCGCCTTGATGTCGGCCTCGGCGTACCATGCCGGCCGCAGCCGGTGGGCCGCGAAGATCGGCAGCTGATCGCTGCTGTGCGGCGACTCGGGCTTCGTCGTCTGGCCGTAGGCGAGCACCGACCAGGCGGTGCCCGGCCTCGAGAAGTCCACGAGCAGGATCCATGCGTCGCCGAATCCGACGGGAGAGGTCCGCCCCGGCAGGTGCCCCGCCACGCGCACGCGGCTCGCGCCCGCATCGGCCGCAGCCGAATCGGCGAACGTCATGACGTGGAACGTCCCGTACGTTCCGGTGGCACCGGTGCCTGGAAGGTCCAGGTCCCAGGCCCGAAATCGGTTCACGTCTCCCCACGCAACTCGCTCGGAACCATGTCGCTCGCGCACCTCGCGCACGGCGGAGGCCAGGTGCGTCACGGCGGCAGCGCGGTCCGCGATGCCCGACGGCGTGGCTGCCGGGTTCGCCGGGTCCCACGGCACCGCGAACGGCTGCCGTACCGCGCCGGCATAGGCGTCCCAGAACCGCTGGAAGAGGACGGCGCCGCGGCTCGACGCGGCGACCCGGTCGTCCCAGGCCTCGAGTGCGTCGGCGCCAGCCCTGGCGTCTTCCGGCGCGTCCGGTGTGCCGCGCACGGCGTCGACCACCTCCCGCTTCACGCGCTCGGCCAGGAGCATCCGCGTCGAGTACTTCAGCTCGATGACGTCAGCAACCGACCACCGGGGCTTCTGCTCGATGAGGTCGAGGGCAAGCTGCGGCCGGAGGGCGAGCGGGCCACGCTCGAAATGCGACGGATACTTCGCCATGTCGAGCGGATCGCGCAGCGAGGCGAACTGCGGCGGATTGTTGGCGTTCTGCACGTACCCGCCCGGCGGGTTGAGCAGCCGCGGCAGGTCCGACAGCGGATGCACGCGTGTCCAGATGTCGCCGGCTGAGCGCGCGACGACGTCGAGCCGGTAGTCGCGCCCCTCGGGCCGCACCGGCACGCGCCCGTTCCAGAAGTACAGAATGTTGCCGTCGGCATCCGCGTAGGTGAAGTTCGACGTCGGTACGTGGTTGAACTCCAGCGCGGCCATCCATTCCTTCAGCGTCCGGGCGCGGCTGAGCAGGTAGAAGCCGTAGAAGTACTGGAACGCCTCCAGCCGCGTCGACTTGACCGAGAACACGCGGTTTCCTGTGCGGTAGATCACCGGGCCCAGGTGCGTGTCGAGAAACGTGCGTGGCTCGTCTCGGATCGAGCCGTCGGGCTCCCGCACCCGGAGCATGACCTCACGCGTCTGCAGCGGCCACGACCTGCCGTCGAACAGATAGCGGCTGCCGTCATGCGGATCCACCTCGAACGCGAACACGTCGTCGAGATCCGGCGCGTTGTTGGTCGTGACGAACCCGAGGCGGTCGTTGAACCCGGCGCGCAGCACCGGGATACCGACGAGCGTGGAGCCGTAGAAGTCGATGCGGCCGGGTACGCGCACGTGTGCCTCCCAGTAGAGCGACGACCACTGGAGGTGCGGGTTTCCGAGCAGGATCGGCTTTCCGGTGGCGGTGCGCGACCCGCCCAGGGCGAAGGCGTTCGACCCGGGCGCGTCGTCCAGCCACGCGTCGGCCCCGGGGGTGCGCGGTGTGCCCTCGTATTTCTCGCGGAGGCGCCGCACGAGTGCGGCGCCGGCGAGCGAGTCCGCCGCCGAGGCGCGGGTGTTCGCGAGGACGTCGGCGGCGGTGATCTCCGGCATCCACGCGGGCAGGTCGGCCCGATGGCTGCGCGTGTACCGGTTCACTCCTGCGGCATAGGCGGAAATGATCCGGCGATACTGCGGATCGATTCGCTGCAGCGCCTGCCGCGAGACGTTGACGTTGTCGAACATCGCCATCGCCGCGTCGTTGGCGATCCCGGTGGTGCCGAAGTATCTCGCCTCCTCGCCGCGTGCCCGCACGTAGCGCCGACCGATCTCCACGGCGTGGTCCTCGGCCTGCGCGTAGCCGAAGGCGAACGCGGCGGCCTCTTCGCTCGCGGCGAGGATGTGCGGAACGCCGTACGTGTCGCGGCGGATCGTGACCTGCTGCGCGAGCGTGTCGGGCGACGGCAGCTCCGGCTGCGGGCGCGCGCACGAGAGCGCGAGCGCCGCGACGAAAAGAGCCAGGCTCCAGCGGAGGGGTGTGGCCGTCATGCGCAGAAGTGTATTGCGCCGGGGGGGCCCGGCGCATGTGCCGGAGGTCCGGCGCTCCCATGCCCCGGCCGACGAAATTCCGCCACCCTCCTGGGCGGCTGCCGCAGAAATCCACGGAAAAGCATGGAGATGGCGTCACGGGCGGTGGCACCACCGGTGCAGTGCGGCGCCCATCCACCGTCGTGTGCCGCGCCGACTCACAGCGCGGCCGGATCACGGAGACGCTGTCATGAGCAGGTCGAGCGGACTTTTTCTCACTGCGCCAGCTGTCGTGGAACTCCGCGAGTTCGACCTCGCCGAGCCGCAGCCCGGCGAGGTGGTCGTGCGCGTCGCCGGATGCGGTGTGTGTCACACCGACGTGTCGTTCGCGAGCGGGTCCGTCCGTACCCGGCATCCGCTGCCGCTCGTGCTCGGCCACGAAATCTCGGGCGTGGTCGTCGAGGCCCCTCCCCCCCACGCGGGCCTGGTCGGCCGGCAGGTGATCGTGCCCGCGGTCATCCCGTGCGGCGAATGTCCGCTGTGCCGCGCCGGCCGCGACACGGCGTGCCAGCGGCAGATGATGCCGGGCAACGACCTCCACGGCGGCTTCGCCTCCCACGCGGTCGTGCCTGCCCGGTATCTGTCGGTGCTGCCGGACGACCTGCGCGGCTACGACCTCGCGGATCTCTCGGTCATCGCCGATGCCGTGACGACGCCGCTGCAGGCGCTCAAGCGGGGCTGCGTGCAGGCGGGGGACCTCGTGGTGGTCATCGGCGTCGGGGGCATCGGCACGTTCGCGCTCCAGATCGCCGCCGCGTTCGGCGCGCGAACGGCGGGGGTCGACATCGATCCGGTGAAGCGCGAGCGCGCCGCCGCACTCGGCGCCGCGTGGGTCTTCGATCCTGCCGCGGCGGATGCGCGAGCGATCAAGAAGACGCTCACCGGCGAGTCAGACGTGTGCAGCGCGCGCTGGCGCATTCTCGAGATGAGCGGCACCGCCCGCGGGCAGGAGCTGGCGTGGGCGCTGCTGCCGCCGGCGGCGACGCTCGGCGTGATCGGGTTCACGATGGACAAGCCCGACATCCGCCTCTCGAACCTGATGGCGCTCGATGCCACGGCGTTCGGGAGCTGGGGCTGCAGTCCGCGGCATTACGCGGAGGCGGTGGACCTGGTGCTCGCCGGGCAGGTCGAGCTGACGCCATTCATCGAGAAGCATCCACTCGCAAACGGTCCGGCGCTGCTCGCGGATCCGCACGGCACGCGTCGTCCGATCCTGGTGCCGTGAGCCGCCGCCCGCGGCCGCCGCATGGCCCCTGTTCGTGCACGACTTCGCAAGGAGCAGAAGCATGATCCTGAAAGACCACCGGCTCGTCGCCACTACCCGGTACGACGCCATCCGCGTCGAACGGCGACCGGTTCTCGATCGCGGCGGCGAGCCCGTCGAGGGGCTGTCGAACGCGTGGATCTGGTTGAACAACCCTGCGCAGCTCAATAGCTACACGACGGCGGCGCTGACGGAGCTCATCCTCGCGTTCCGTGAAGCGTCGGTCGACCGCTCCGTCGTCGCTGTCGTGTTCACGGGCACGGGCGAGCGCGCGTTCTGCACCGGCGGCAACACGAAGGAGTATGCCGAGTACTACGCCGGCCGGCCGCAGGAATACCGGCAGTACATGCGGCTGTTCAACGACCTCGTGACCGGGATCCTCACGTGCGACAAGCCGGTGATCAACCGCGTCAACGGGATGCGGATCGCGGGCGGCCAGGAGATCGGCATGGCCTGCGACTTCTCCGTGGCATCCGACCTCGCGGTGTTCGGACAGGCGGGGCCGCGCCACGGCTCGGCGCCGGACGGCGGGTCCACCGACTTCCTGCATCTCTTCGTCGGCATGGCGTACGCCATGGAGAGCTGCACGCTGTGCGAGACCTGGACGGCGTACAAGGCGTACCGCCTCGGGCTCCTCAACGGCGTCGTGCCGGTGCTCAACGTGGACGGCGCCTTCGTGCCGAACCCCGCGGTTGTCACGAGCTGGACCGACGGGCGCGGCGGGATCCCCTACGGCGAGTTGCGGACGGGGCCGGAGCTCGAGATCGCGAAGTCGGTCATCGCCTCGGGACGGATCGATCTCACGCCCCTCGACGCGGCGGTGAACGCGCTCGCGACGAAGCTGCTCTACACGTTCCCCGAGTGCACCACCAAGACGATCGAGAGCCTCCGCAAGAAGAAGCTCGAACACTGGCAGCGCAATGCCGAGACGAACCGCGCGTGGCTCGCGCTGAACATGATGACGGAGGCGCGCGCGGGCTTCCGGGCGTTCAACGACGGTCCCCCCGGGTGCCGCGAGATCGACTTCATCGAGCTCCGCCGGCGGCTGGCGCGCGGCGACACGTGGGACGAGGCGATGTTCACCGCCATCCATCCCGTTCAGCCCGTCGTGGAGACGGTATGACCTCGCCGCCGCTCGTACGCGCCGAGTACCCGCGGGACGGCTGGGTACGGCTCGTCCTCGACCGGCCGCCCGCCAACATCCTCACGATGGCGATGTGCGACGGCCTGATGGACGGCCTGACGGCCGCGCGGGCGCTGCCGGGCACCAGGCTCGTCTCCATCGAGGGAGAGGGGGCGCATTTCAGCTACGGCGCCAGCGTCGAGGAGCACGCACCCGAACGCGTCGGCGAGATGCTGCCGGCCTTCCACGAGCTGGTGGGGGCCCTGCTCGACGCGCCGTTCGCAACCGCCGCCGTCGTCCGCGGACGCTGCTTCGGCGGCGGACTCGAGGTCGTGCTGGCGTGCGACCTCGTGTTCGCGTCGAACGACGCGCAGATGGGCGTGCCGGAGATCGCGCTCGGCGTGTTTCCTCCGGCCGCATCGGCGCTGCTTCCGCTGCGCGTCGGCGCGGCGCGGGCGAGCCGCGTGGTGCTCACCGGCGCCGCGATGCCGGCCGACTGGTGGGACTCGGCCGGCCTGCTCACCGAGGTCGGTCCGGCAGACGAACTGGGCGCGGCGCTTCTCGGCTGGTTCGGGCGGTACCTGGAGCCGCGTTCCGCCGTGGCGGTGAGGCACGCGGCCCTCGCGGGACGCACCCTGCTCCGGCAGCACGCGCGAGAGACGCTGCGCACACTCGAGCGCCAGTACCTCGACGAGCTGATGCTCAGCCACGACGCCGTCGAAGGGTGCGCCGCTTTTCTCGAGAAACGTGCTCCCGCCTGGAGGAACCAGTGAACGGAACCGAGCGCCTTCTCGGCGCCTGGGACGACCTGCCGCTCGACGACCTCCTCGAGCTCGCGCGCGAGACGGTCGAAAACCCCGAGCTGCCGACCGTCGCCGCGTGGCGCGCCGCCGGCGGCAGGGTGGTCGGCCACTTCCAGGTGTACTGCCCCGAGGAGATCATCCATGCGGCGGGGCTCCTGCCGGTCAAGGTACGCGGCGCACAGGTCGAGTCGCGCCAGGCGGACGCCCGCTTCGGCTCGTATCTCTGCTCCATCCTGAAGACGTCGCTGGAGCTCGCGATGAGCGGCCGGCTGCAGCTCGACCTCTTCGTCACGCATCCGATCTGCGACGCCGCGAGGAATCTCGCCGCGGTGTGGGGGCGGAACTTTCCGTATCCGGCGCGGATCCTCTACCTGCCGCAGAACCCGAACTCCATCGGTTCCGCCTCGTACCTGACCGCCGAGTACGGGCGGCTCCGCGAGGACGTCGAGGAGATCTCGGGCACCGCCGTCACCGAAGCGGCCCTGCGCGGATCGATCGCGGTGTTCAACGAGAACCGGCGCCTGCTGCGCCAGTTGTACGAGATCCGCCGCGAGACGCCGGCGCGGCTGCGGGTCGACGAGTGCTACGCGCTCGTCGCGCTCGGCGGTCTCATCACCCGCGAGGAACACAACGCGGTGCTGGGCCGGGCGATACCGATGATCGCCGCCCGCGGCACGCAGCCGCGCGACCTGCTCCGCGTCGTCTTCGAAGGCGGCTTCTGCGAGCAGCCGCCGCTCGAGCTGCTGCGGACGATCGCGGCGTCCTGCTACGTCGTGGACGACGACCTGCTGATCGGCCTCCGCTGGCTCGTCGAGGACGTCCGGCCGAACGGATCGGGCGACGCGCTGCACGCGCTGGCGCGCGCCTACCTGGATGCCTCGAGCTACAGCCCGGTGCAGCACGACCTGCGGAAGCCGAAGGAGCGGATGCTGCTGGAGCGCATCCGGCGTGCGGGAGCGCAGGCCGCGATCGTGGCTGCCGCGAAGATGTGCGAGCCGGGACTCGAGGAGCAGGTGGCCTACTCGCGGTCGCTCGACGAACACGGGATCTCGCACTTCGTGACCGAGTTCGAGGAGCGGATGTCGACGTACGAGCACCTGCAGATCCAGCTCGAGACGTTCGTGGAAAACGTCCTGTTCGCCTAGCGGCCGGGGAGACTGCATGCCCACACACGACAACCCTCTCGTCGGCCGCGGCCTCGAACACGGCGCCGCGCTGTTCCGTGACTGGTTCACCTCGCTCGACGACGTCGCCGCGCGCGGCGAGAAGGCGGCGTACGTGTTCGTCATGGGGAGCCTGGCCGAGCTGCTCCGGTCGTTCGACATCCCCGTGGTGTTTCCGGAGATCAACTCGCTGCAGACGGCGGTGCGGCGGGTGGCGCACGAGTATCTCGGCGACGCGGAGGACTACGGCTACTCCCCGGACATCTGCGCGTACGTGAAGGCGGACGTCGGGCTCCAGCTGCGCGGAGGGGCGCACCCGATGGGGCGCGTGCCGAAGCCGGGCCTGGCGGTGCTCACGAACGCCTGCAACACGTACCTGAAGTGGGCGGAGATCTGGGAGCGGATGTACGGCACGCCGATCTTTGCGATCGACGTGCCTGGCACAAGGCGGCCGGACCGCGTGCCGTGGCCCGGGAACCCGGACTTCGAGCGCGATCGTGCGTACGTCGTGCAGCAGATCCGTGAGCTGATCCCCGTCTGCGAGACGGTGAGCGGACGGAGGTTCGATCCCGACCGCCTTCGCGTGCACATGCATCACGCGAACACGCAGAACGCCGCGTTCAGGCGCGTGCTCGAGCTGAACCGCAGCCGCCCGGCCCCGTTCAACGCCGTCACCGACGGCACCATCTATCTCGGCGTCGCCAACGGCCTGCGCGGCACCCTCGAGGGGGCGAACTACTTCCTCGATCTCGAGCAGGAGATGGCACACAAGGTGTCGCTCGGTCTCGGCACGACGCACGAGGAGCGGTACCGCCTGGCGTTCGTCGGCGTCCCGTGCTACCCGATGTTCCGGCGCTTCACCGAGATGTTCGCCGAGTGGGGCGGCTCCTTCGCCACCTCCACCTACATGTGGTTCGCCTCAGGCGGCGCGTCGCTCGGGTGGCAGTACGACATGGAGGATCCGATCAGCAGCCTCGCCGAGGGGCTCATCATCGGGGTCCGCCAGGCGATGGACAACATGTTCTTCTCCGACCTGGCGCTCGACAGCATGGTGAATGGGTTCGGGCTCGACGGGGTGGTCTTCCACTCGGTGAAGAGCTGCCGCACGGTGTCGACCGGTCTCGCGGACGCCCGACGCGCCTTCTCGGGACGGCACGACATCCAGAGCCTCTTCCTCGAATCCGACATGATGGACCGCCGCGTCGTCTCCGAGGCGCAGTTGAAGAACCGCGTCGATGCCTTCTTCGAGGGGCTCGGCACGCACCGTGCGCAGGCGGGCATCGGGTAGGCCGCCATCAGGTAGGGGCCGGCTTCAGCCGGCCCTCGGAGCCGGTCGGTCCGGTAGGGGCCGGCTTCAGCCGGCCCTCCGAGGTCGGGCAGTCCGGTAGGGGCCGGCTTCAGCCGGCCCTCGGAGGTCGGGCAGTCCGGTAGGGGCCGGCTTCAGCCGGCCCAGCAGGAGATCAGCATGGCGTACGGAGCAGGAGTGGACGTGGGATCGACGCAGACGAAGGCCGTGATCGTCGGCGACGACGGCCGCATCGCGGGACGCGCGTTGATCGAAACCGGTGCGAACGTCGTCGTCGCCGCCGAGCGGGCCTTCGACGCGGCGAAGGCGGATGCGGGGCTGCAGGATGACGAGGTCGCCTTCGTCGCCGGCACCGGCTACGGGCGCTACCGGATCACGTTCGGCGACATCCAGGTGACCGAGATCAGCTGCCACGGCCGCGGGGCCGTTCACGTCTTTCCGAACACGCGCGCGGTGGTCGACATGGGCGGCCAGGACACGAAGGCGATCCGGGTCGACGCGGCAGGCAACATCGTCGACTTCTGCATGAACGACAAGTGCGCCGCCGGCACGGGACGGTTTCTCGGGGCGGCGGCGGCGGCGCTCGAGATCCCGCTCGACGAACTGGGGCCGACCTCGCTCCGGGGCGACAGGCCCGTCCAGATCAGCACGACGTGCACCGTGTTCGCCGAGTCGGAAGTGCTCTCGTGGCTGGCGCGCGGCAAGAAGATCGAGGACATCCTCGCCGGAGTGCACCGCTCGACCGTTTCGCGTGCGATGGGGCTGATGCGCCGCGTCGGCATCGAGCCGGAAGTCACCTTCACCGGCGGCGTGTCGAGAAACACCGGCATCGTCTCCGCCCTCAACGAGGCGCTCGGGTTCCAGGTGAACGTGAGCGAGGAGTCGCATTTCATGGGGGCGCTCGGCGCGGCGCTCTTCGCTCTCGACCACGTCCGCGGCGCGCGTCCGCCGGCCGCCGCGCGAAAGGCGATGTCATGAGATACGCCGCTGGTGTCGACGTCGGGTCGACCTACACGAAGGGCGTGGCGCTGACGGAGGACGGCCTCATCGCGGGCAAGGCCATGGTCCGCAGCGGTTTCCGCCTCGCCGAGGCATCGCAGCAGGTGTTCCGGGTGGCGCTGGAGCAGGCGGGCGCAACGGAGGCCGAAGTCGCGTACGTCGTGGCGACCGGCTACGGGCGCTTCCAGGTCCCCTTCCGCAACGTGCAGGTGACCGACCTCACGGCCGCGGCGCGCGGCGCCGCCTTCTTCTATCCCGGGACGCGCACCGTTCTCGACATCGGCGGCCAGACGATGAAGGCGAGCCGCCTCGACGACACGGCACGCGTGAAGGCGTTCAGGCTGAACGACAAGTGCGCCGCCGGCACCGGCGCGTTTCTCGAGAAGACCGCCCGGTACCTCGGCTACGGCACCGAGGACATCGGCGCGCTTGCCGCCGTCTCACGGGATCCGGTGCCGATCTCGGGCGTCTGTGCCGTGTTCGCGGAGTCGGAGGTCATCAACCACCTCTCGCTCGGCGCCTCTCCTGCCGACATCATGCAGGGCTCCATCGTCTCGCTCGTCGCACGGTCGGTGCAGTTGATGAAGCGGGTCCAGATGCAGCCGGAGTTCACGCTCGTCGGCGGCATCCTCCGCTTCCCTTCGATGGTGTCGCTGATCGTGGAGAAGCTCGGAGGCACGGTGAACGTGCTGCAGGACGACATGCCGCAGTACGCCGCGGCGCTCGGCGCGGCGGTGCTCGCGCGGAGGCGTGCGTTCGAGCAGCCGCCCGCCGTCCAGGCAGTGGGCGGCGGGGACTCGACGCAGGTAAGCTTTCCGGCGTGAGCCTCAGCATCGACCTCGCCGGCCGCACCGCCTGGGTGACAGGAGGCGCCTCCGGCATCGGCGCGGCGATCGTCGAGACGCTCGCCGCAGCCGGCGCGCGCGTGGTGTCGCTCGATCCCGCGCACCCGGACGTGGACGGCCTTCCCGCAGGCGGCGTGGTCCGCCTGCCGCTCGACGTCCGGAGCACTGCCGCTGTGGCCGCCGTCACCGCGCGTCTGGCCGCTTCCGGCTATGCCGCCGACATCCTCGTCAACAACGCCGGCATCACGCGCGACGCGGTGGTCTGGCGGATGACGGATGAAGAATGGACCGACGTGCTGGACGTGAACCTCTCCGGCGTCTTCCGCATGACGCGCGCGTGCGCCCCGGCCATGCGCAAGAGCGGCGGCGGCGCAATCGTGAACGTCGCGTCCATCAACGCCCTGCGCGGCAAGTTCGGGCAGGCCAACTACGCGGCGTCGAAGGCGGGAGTGATCGCGTTCACCAAGTCGGTCGCGCGGGAGCTCGCGCGGGAGCGGATCAGGGTCAACGCCGTGGCGCCGGGGTTCATCGAGACGTCCATGACGGCGAAGCTGCCGGAGAAGGTGCTCGAGCAGGCCAGGAGCGAGATCCTGCTCGGCGGCCTGGGACGTCCGGCGGACGTCGCACACGCCGTCCTCTTTCTCGCCTCGCCGCTCGCCTCCCACATCACCGGGCAGGTGCTCGTCGTCGACGGCGGGCAGCTCGTGTGACGCGGGCGGACGCTTCAGATCCTCACGATTGCGCGACCAGCTCCGGAGCCTCCATCGGCCGCGGGGCCGAGGCGGGTGCGCCGCCGTGCACCGCTTCCACGCCGCTCGACAGGCCCCGCCTGTAGAGATCGACGAAGCACCGCACGAGATCCTCGTCGCACCACCCACCTCTTGCGTCGTCCATCATCATCGCGAACGCGGTCTCCACCGGCATGGCCAGGCGGTACCCGCTTCGAGCCCCTCGATGCGATGATCGCGCTCGCCGGATCCGCTGATCAGCACCACCGGCGTCAGACGCGTTGCCGATGTCTGCTTGAGTTCAGCGCAGACCTGCGTGCCCGACATTCCGGGCATCAGCACGTCGAGCAGCACGACATCGGGCCGTTCGGCCGTCGCGAGCCGCAGCGCCTCGGTGCCGTTCCGCGCGGTGTGCACGGTATGACCCGCGGCCTCCAGCAGGGCCGACAGACCGAGCAGGGTGGGTTCGTAGTCGTCGGCGACCAGGACCTTTCCGGTCAGAAACATCACACGCCTCCCACGCGGGGATCTCGCACCCGTGCAAGAGCGCCACCACCGTCAGGGGCGGCTTCGACGTCGCCCTAAGTGGCTGATCCTCTGCAGGTAGCTGGCGCCTGCGCAGTTCTGCACGGGCCGCCGCCGCCGGGGGGTGGTTTCGATCCTGTTGCGGATCCGCCAATTCTGGTGGTTCGTGTGTCGTCGACCGCGGCGGGCCTCTTCACGAGGGCGCGATCCACGGGAGTGGCCGAACGTGGCACCATGACGGGGATGGACGCATTACCGCCCGATCTTCAGTCGCTCTGGGATCAGATGGACGCCGCGGATCGCGCGGCCGACGGGCTCTCGGAGCGCCTCAGCGACGAGGAGTTCTTCTGGGCACCCGATGAGGGCAGGCGCTGGAGCGTGGCGCTCTGCCTCGATCATCTGGCCGTGACGAACGCCGTGTACGGCGCCGCGATGCGGGAAGCGCTGGACCGCGCCAGGGCCCGAGGACTGACGCGGACGGGGCCGCTGGCGCCCGGTTTCTTCGGCCGCAAGTTCGCCGAGTCACAGGAGCCGCCGGTGAAGCGACGATCTTCGGCGCCCGGGAAGATTCAGCCGCGTCCGAGTCGCGGGCGGGGAGAAATCCTCACCGCCTACCATGACGCCCATGATCTGATTCGCGGCATCATCCGTGACGCCGCGACAGTGGACGCCAACCGCGCCACCTTTCGGAACCCGTTCGTCGGGCTGTTGAAGGTGAAGGTCTCGAGCGCGCTGTACATCATCGCGGCACACGACCGGCGGCACCTCTGGCAGGCGGAGCAGGTCGAGCGGGCACTGGCAGCCGCCCGCACGTGATCGAAGCGCCGCCGCGGTGCGATCCCGGAAGCGGCGGTCAGGACGGGTCGCCGGGAGGCAGGGTCCACGACGGATTGACGCGCGCGTACATGAACTGGTCCCGTGGGACGCCGAATTTCACGCAACTGCTCCGCAGCAGCCCTTCGCGGACGTATCCCGCCTTCTCGAGGACGCGGATCGATCCCGGATTCGCGGCAAACGGCAGCGCGAACAGCCGTAGCAGGCGCATGTGCTCGAACGCATGCGTCGTGACGAGCTCCACCGCCTCCGTAGTGATGCCCCGGCCCCAGAGCGCCTCGCCCAGCCAGTAGCCGATCTCGGCCGAGAAGCGCTCCACGTCCCGCCCTGGCACATACCCGATCGCGCCGACCGCCTGGCCATCGACGTCGATGGCCAGGTTGGTGGGATCGGCTGCCGCCACCGCATGGCGGAGGAACGTTCGCGCGTCTTTCAGCGTGTAGGGGTGGGGGAATCGATCGCGAAGGAACTTCGCGACGTTGATGTTGTTCGCGTGCCGCACGAGTGACGCGGCGTCACCCTTGCTCCAGTGGCGAACGCGGCAGCGCGTGCCCTCGAGAACCAGCGTGCGCTCCACTAGAACAGCCGCCGTCCCGAACGCCGGAGCCACCGCTCGGCATCCCGATACGCCGGGCACGCCCGCTCCACGAGTGCCCAGAACCGCGGCCCGTGGTTTTGCTGCTTCAGGTGCATCAGCTCGTGGATCAGCACGTACTCGCAGACGTGGGGCGGCATCTGCACGAGCCGGAAGTTCAGGGCGATCGCTCCCGCACGGGAGCACGAGCCCCACCGGGAGCGCTGGTTGCGGATCGTCGCGCGGGTGAAGGTCTGGCCGTGGATACCCGCGAGCTGGTGGAGCCGGGGAATCAGTCGGGCACGGGCGGCCTCCCGCAGCGCGCGCTCGATCTCCGGCCGCACGTTCGACGCGTCCCGCACCGGTACCGTGTCCGTACCGAACGTCGCGACGTATCCGTCGCCCTGGCGGCGGACCCTGATCGTGCACGGCTCGCCAGCAAGCAGGATCGTGGTGCCGTCGGTCCAGCAGACCGGCGCCTGTTCGCGGCGTACGCGGGCGCGCTCGCGTGCCACCCACTCGAGGTGCCGTGCCATGAAGGCAGCCGCCTCGGCGCGGGAGCCGCCGCGCGGAATCGTCACGCGCAGCGTGCCGTCGGGCCGCACCCGCAGGATGTAGCGGCGCGCCTTCCGCTGCCGGACGAACTCCACGCGCGCCCCTTCGGCAGGCGCGGGAGGCGGAAGAACAATTGGATCGCTGCCGATGCCGAGGAATGGAAGATGGAGCTGCACCGCGCGTGAAGATCATAAGACGCGGCATCGCCTTCTTCAACGGCGGCCACCCCCCGTGGCGGCAGCGCGCACTCAGTCGTTGCGGAGCGCGACGATCGGATCCACGGCCATCGCCCGTCTGGCCGGGATGTAACTGGCGAGCACCGCCGTCAGGGTCAGGAACACCGCAACGCCGCCAAAACTGGCGGGGTCGGTGGGGGTGACGTTGTACAGCAGCGTCGCGATCAGTCGCGTCACACCCCATGCTCCGAGCAGACCGAACATCACGCCGACGGCCGCCAGACGGAAACCCTGGCCGACGATCAGCGACAGCACGTCGCGCCGCTCGGCGCCGAGTGCCATGCGCACGCCGATCTCCTGCACCCGCTGCGACACGGAATACGACAGCACGCCGTAGACGCCGATCGACGCGAGCACGAGCGCGACGAGACCGAAGGTGCCGAACATGCGTCCGAACAGCCCCCACATCCAGTAGCTCTGCTGCCGGAGCTCTTCGGCGGTCCGGATCTCGAAGAGGGGCAGGGTCGGATCCGCCATCCGGATCTGCTCGCGCACGGCCGGCACGATGCTCGCCGGCGGTCCGCTGACGCGGATCGTCAGGCCGGTGTTCAGCGACGCCTGGAAGGGGTACGGCACGTAGACCGCCGGCCCCTGCGGGTCGGTGTTGTTGCCCTGCCGGTGCCGGAAGTCGGCGATCACCCCGATCACCGTGAACCAGTCGGGCACGTCGCGCGAGGTCATGCGGAACCGCCGCCCCACCGGGTCGGCGTCGGGCCAGAGCCGCCGCGCCATCTGCTCGTTGATCAACGCGACGGGCGTGCGGGTCGTGCCCTCGGCGTCGGTCATGTCGCGCCCGGCGAGGAGCGGCACGTCCAGCGTCTGCCGCATCCGCGGCGTCACGCCGACGAACGCGACGAACGGCTCCTGCCCCGCCTCCACCGCGCGGCCTTCGACGAGGACGCGTGCGCCGCCCCCGCCGGAGCCCATCGGCACCATGTTCGACGCGAATGCCGCGTCGACGTTCGGCAGCCCCTCCACGCGCCTGACGATGTCCTCCACGCGGCGGGCCTTCGCGTCGTCGGCGTCGTACGCGGCGCCTGGGAGATAGAAGCGCAGCGTCATGAGCCTCGTGGTTTCGAAGCCGACGTCGGTGGTCTGAAGGTTCATGAAACTGCGGATGAACAGCGACGCGCCGATCAGCAGCACGAGCGAGAGCGCGATCTCGACGACGACCAGGGCGTTCCGGAGGAACGCCTTCGACCCGCCCGCGCTGCCGCGCCCGCCGTCCTTGAGCGTGCTCTGCAGGTCGCTCCGGACGGCCTGGAGGGCCGGCGCGGTGCCGAAGATGATCCCCGTCAGAATCGAGATCGCGATCGTGTAGGCGAGGGCGCGTGCGTCGAGGCTCCACTGGATGAAATAGGGCACACCGTCGGTCGGCATCGCGCTGTCGAGGAGCTTGATGCCGATCCAGGCGACGCCGATCCCGAGCGGCGCGCTCAGGACGCCGATGAAGACCGCCTCGGTCAGCAGTTGCCGCACGATGCGGAGGCGGCCGGCACCGAGCGCGGCGCGGATCGAAATCTCGCGCTGGCGGACCGACGCGCGCGCGAGGAGCAGGTTCGCCACGTTCGCGCACGCAATCAGCAGCACGAGCGTGACGGCCCCCATCATCGAGAGGAGCATCAACTCGACCTGGTCGGGCAGCATCCACGTCCGCAGCGGACGCGGCGCGAAGCTCCAGTCGCGGTTCTCCACCGGATAGGCCTGCGCGAGACGCGCGCCGATCGCCTCGAGCTCCGCCCGGGCCTGCTCCTGCGTGGCGTTCGGCTTCAGCCGCGCGAACACCTGCAGCCCGCGCGCGTCCCTCGGCGTCTGCTCGAGATACTCCGCCACCGGCACCCACAGCCGCTGGTTCTCGGGAAAGGCGAACTTCGGCGGCATGACGCCGATCACCGTGTGCGCCCTTCCGTTGATCAGAATGGAGCGGCCGACGACCGACGGGTCGCGCTGGTACCGCTGCACCCAGACGTGATCGCTGAGCACCACAACCGGATCCGCACCCGGGTGATCGTCGCGCTCCTCGAAGTTGCGGCCGATGACCGGCTGCACGCCGAGCACGTGGAAGAGGGTCCACGAGACGATCACGCCCGAGTACCGCTCAGGTTCTCCGCTGCCGTCGGAAATCGTGAGGCTCCGCATCTGGAAGGCGCCGACCTGTTCAAGGGTCGTCGCCCCGTCGCGGAGGTCCTTGAAGTCGGCGTAGGAGATCCCGCCGCGCTGCACGCGCTCGCGCTGGTTCGTCGAGTTGAGCACGACGATCCGCCCGGCGTCGGCGTAGGGATACGGCTGCAGCATCACCCCGTCGACCACGCTGAAGATCGTGGCATTGACGCCGATGCCGAGCGACAGGCAGGCGACCGCGATCGCCGTGAACAGCGGGTTCTTGACGAGCGACCGGAACGCGTAGCGGACGTCCTGCCTGAACATGCCTCTTTAGACGGCGCTCGTCCGGGTGGTGTTCAGCGCCGGGCGAGGCGATCGGAGGCGGCGCGTACCGTCAGAAACGGAACAGCGGCCGGCCGGCCGGCATGCCGGGCCAGGGGATCGAAATGAGGATCGCGACGAGCGCCAGGCCGTAGAAGATCATCGCCAGCCGCGCGCGGCGGTCAGCCGCGGCCTTGCGGATCTTCACCGTGCCGATGTGCGCGAGCGCGGTGCCGATCACCATACCGAAGAGGTGTTCGACGGCGAAGAAGCGCAGTTGCGAATTGCCCATGGCGGCGCCGAAATCGTTCAGCGCGACCTTCGTGAAAGGGCTCAGGAAGAAATAGAGCAGCAGGCCCAGCACGATCTGAACGTCGAGCAGGATGGTGAACCACTTTCCGGCGGCGGCGCGCGGCGCGCCACCCTTCACCACCGCGACGAGGCCGGCGGCGATCACGGCCCACCGCAACCACGAGTGAACGAGCAGAACGAGTCCGTACATTTTCTACTTCCCTTCGCGCGGCTGGCGCCGCGCCAGCGCCAGGATCTCACGGACGGTCGACCGTCCCGCATCGTCCGTATACCACCTGTTCACGTGCGCGTAGCGCTCGTCGGTCGGGACGTCCAGGTTCTCGAGATACCACTTCTGGAGCTCCGCCGGACGTTCGACCCACACGCCCAGCAGCCGGTTCTGCTCGTCGAGAACGGCGACAGTCGGCGTGGCGAGGCGTCCGTCGGGCGTGAGATGTCTGGACTGGAGGCTGCGTCCCTGCGCCGGCCCGATCACGCGCAACTCGAGCTTCTCCGGAACCGCCGCGGCGAGTTTGGCGATGTAGGGCAGCGCCCACGCGGAATCGCTGCAGCGGTCCTCCGCCACGGCGAGGAGACGGCGTCTGCCGGGAAGCGCGCGCGCCTCGTTCAGCGCCTCCGCGTCGACCCCCGCATTCGCGAAGCGGGTGCGCCACTGGTCCTGCCGTGCCTTGACGCCTTCGAGGAAGGCATGAAACGGCACGGCCTCGTCCCACATCGGGCCGTACTCCGCCTGCCGCGGACTCGCGATCCCGGCCAGGAGCAGCGTCACGACTCCCCACGCAAGAGTCTGCATACGTCAAGTATCCCACTGCGCGGTCTTCAATGAACCCGGTCGCGCAATGAGGCTAGGAATCGGTCGACCGCTGCCCAGTACGCGGGATGGTCGGCGTGCAGGTCGTTGTGGTCGGCCCCCTCGAGCACAGCGAACGTCTTCTTCTCGCTCGCCGCCTTCTCGAACACCTTCCGGCCGGCGCTGAACGGGATGATCGAATCGGCGTCGCCGTGCAGCACGAGCAGCGGACCTCGATAGCGCTCGAGATGGCTGCCGGTGGCAAACCGGTACGTCGACACGAAGCTGAGTGTCCACATGACTGGATTGCCGGCGAAGAGCGACCGCACGTCGGCGAACGGGCTCTCGAGGATCACCGCGTCGGGCGCGAGAGCCGCGGCCGCGTGCGACGCCACCGCGCACCCGAGAGAGCGCCCCCAGTAGATCGTGGGAATGCCCTCCTTCCGCAGCCGCTCGCGGAAGTACGTCGTCGCCGCCTCGCCATCCCGGTAGATCCCCTGTTCGCTGGGTCTTCCGGTGCTCGCGCCGTATCCGCGGTAGTCGACCGCGAGCACGCTGAAGCCGCGCCGGCGGATGTCGAGGTACACCGGCAGCCACAACGACAGATTGCCGCCGTTGCCGTGCCAGTAGATCACCTGGCCGCGCGGGTCAGGATGTTCGATCCACCAGCCGTGCAGCGTCTCGCCGTCGGCGGTCGGGACCTTCAGGTCCGTGAACGGAACGCCGACGCGCGCGGGGGTGTCCTGCACGCCGGAAAACGGGAAGAACGCCATCCGCGGCTCGAGCCACCACACGAGCAGCTTCAACACCGCAGCCGCGGCGAGGACGAGAATCAGCGCGCGCACGGCTGGATGGACGGCCACTGATGTGGGTGGGGGTCAGCCCTTCATGGGCTGACCTCGACGCCTACCGGGCGCTCGTCGTCTTCGCCGCGCGCTCGCGCTTCTGCTTGTCGACCATCGCGGCGACGTCGGCGAGCAGTTGCCTTGCGTCGTAGACGATTCCGTCCTTGATCGTGTACTTCACGCCGCCGACGTACTCCGGCCGCCCGGTGGCGTCATTCAGCTTCAGGGTGCCCGTGCCGTAGAGCACCTTGAAGTTCTGCAGCGGGTTCTGGTCCACCAGCACCATGTCGGCGAGCATCCCGGGGCGGACGATGCCGAATTCGGGCGTGGTGCCTTTCGGCTCCGCCAGTGTGAGCGCCCCGTTCATCGTCGCCGCCTGGATCACTTCGAGCGGGTGGAAGCCCGCCTCCTGCAGCATCTCGAGCTCGGTGACGAAGCCGAAGCCGTAGGTGGAGTAGATGAAGCCGGAGTCGGAGCCGGTGGTGACGCGACCACCCATTTTCTTGTAGTCGTTCAGCAGCCTGAACCACACCTGATAGAAGTTGCGCCAGGCGATCTCGTCCTCGGTCGTCCAGTAGAACCAGTACGAGCCGTGGTTCGCGCGGCTCGGTGCGTAGAAGTCCATGAGCGACGGCAGCGTGTACTTGTCGTGCCACTCGGCCGTGCGCGCCTTCATCAGGTCGCGGCTCGCCGAGTAGATCGTCATGGTCGGATCGAACGTCGTGCCGAGCTTCAGGTGCTCTTCGAGGTAGGCCTTCCACTCGGGGCTGCCCGGCGGGTGGATCTTGTCCCAGAGGCGCGCGACCTGCCCGAAGCGCCACTGCTCGTCGCTGGCGTTCATGTCCGTCGGCCAGGGCTGCACGGTGTAGTCCTTCAGCAGCGACTCGAAGTGGCCGTAGAAGTGCGTGACGGTGCCGAGGCCGAGGCGCGCCGCCTTGATCGCGTTCATGTGCGCGACGCCGCTCTGCTGAAGATGCGCGGTGGAGCCGAGCCCGTTCGCCTTCGCCGTGTCGAGCAGCGCCTTCATGATGTCCGGACGCTCGGCGCCGAGCTTCAGACCGTCTACTCCGTTCTTCGCCGCCCACTCGACGTACGCCTTCGCCTTTGCCGGCGTGTCGACGCTGCCCTGGTCCCACCCGCTGCCCGGCCGCTGGTAGTTGTAGATGCGCGGCGCGGCGATCTCGTTCTTCGCGCTCCGCTCCTTCTCGCGGACGGTCCACGCGTGAGGCCCGAGGCCGACACCGCGCACCGTCGTCACGCCGTGGGCCAGCCAGAGCTTGTAGGCGTACTCCGCTTCCTCGTTCTTGGGCGCGCCGCCGGCATGCGCGTGCATGTCGACGAACCCGGGCAGCAGGTACATGCCGGTGCCGTCGATCTCGTGGTCCGCTCCCTGTGGCGGCCGGTTCTGCCGGAGCGGCAGCCCCGGCGTTCCCGCGCTGCGGACCGCCGAGATGCGGTTGCCCGCGACGACGACGTCCATCGGGCCGGCAGGCGGGGCGCCCGAGCCGTCGATGAGCATCACGTTGCGGATGACGAGCGTCTTGAACGGCCCCTGGCCTTCGCCTGCGCGGCGATCGGGCGCCCCCTTGAGCGACTCCCGCGGCGGCTGCTGCGCGTCCGGTCCGCCCCGCGGTGGCTGCGGGTTTTGGCTTTCGGTGGCCACGCGGCCGGCAAGGAGCGCCAGCAGCGCCAGCGTGAGTGCGAGGGGAGCGAGGGGGACGCGCTTGAACATGAAGGCCTCCAGGCGGCTCGTATCTTACTTCGCCCCGTCGGCCTGCGGCTCGGGGTCAGAGCTTGAATCTTGCACGACGTGCAAGATTCAAGCTCTGACCCCCTACGCCAGCACTGCCCACACGGCCGCGGCGACGGCCCACCCGGCGACGGCGTCGAGGGCGAAATGGTACCGGCCCAAGACGGCGCCGGCAGAGATCGCCAGCGCGTTGAACCACATCCACAGCAGGATGGGCCAGGGGGCGCCGGACACGAGCAGAGCGGCGGCAAGCGCCTCGGCGGCATGCCCGCTCGGCACGGTGTTCACGCCGATGCTGGCTTCACCGAGCAGCCGCACGTTGAAGGTCCGGAACGACGACCGCCACGGCGGCGCCGGATCCAGCAGGCGCGGAGGACGCGTCTGGATCCACGGCAGCATCCCGAAGCAGATGAAGTCGGTCACGAGGATCACGGTCCAGAAGCGGTCGGCGTCCGGGGCCGGCGTGCAGACCATGTGCAGCGCCAGCGCGATCGGGATAAGCGGATACACGCCGGCGTACGCGATCTCCTGGAGCTCGACCAGCGCGCGCGGAGTCCGGCTAGCGATCTCCGGAACGCGCAGCGCGCGGTCGGACGCGACGAGGAACCGCTCCACGCGCGGCATCGGCCGCACCCAGAGCAGGCCCCCGGCCCAGTACGCGACGAGGAGCACGATCGGCGGCAGCACGACGCTCTGCAGCCAGAAGAGCGGAAGGGCGGCGCCGAGCGCCGCCAGCAGCAGGCCCGCGGCGCACGCGGCGGTCGCACGCAGCCGGGCGGGCGCCGGCAAGCCGGGGCGTGCCATTGCGGCCCCCCAGAGATAGACGAAGTACGCAGTGCTCGCCGCAGCCCACGTCGGCATCGGTCAGAGAGTACTGCGCGATCGGGCCGCGCGGCGGCTCACTCGTCCCTGAGCGCCACCATGGGATCGAGCCGCGCCGCTCGCAGGGCCGGCACGCCGCACGCGACCGCAGCGATGAGCAGAAACGCGGCAGCCATCGTCGCGAACGTCGCCGGATCCGTCGGCTCGACCCCCACGAGCATCGTCCGCAGCGCGCGCGTCAGCAGCAGGGCGGCGAGGATCCCGACCGCGATGCCGACGGCGCTGAGGCGCAGCCCCTGCGAAACCACCATCCGGAAGATGCTGACGTGCGCCGCTCCGAATGCCATGCGCACGCCGATCTCCGCCGTCCGCTGGCGGACGGCCGTCGACAACACCCCGTACAGGCCGACGCTGGCGAGCACGAGGGCAACCGCCGCGAAGATCCCGATCAGCACGAGCGAGAACTTCGTCTCCGCCTGCTTGCCGGCGACCAGCGCCGACATCGGCTGGATCTCGATCGCGGCGGCCTTCGGGTTCAACTCGGCGACGAGGGCCCGCGCGGCGCCGGCGAGCGCCATCGGGTCGCCGGAGGTGCGCACGGCCCACCGATTCGCGACCCCGTGGCCGAACCACGCGTCCGGCACGAACAGCGCCTCGCGGTCCTCCCGCGCGAGGGTCCGATGCCGCTGCTGTTCGACGACCCCGATCACCTCGTAGCGCTGCGGCTCCTGGGTGTTCACGCGCGCCAGGAGCGTTCTGCCGACGGCGCGCTCCCCCGGGAACGCCTTCTCCGCGAGCACGCGATCGATGACGATGGACCGCGAGTCGGAGCGGTTGTCGGCGTCGGTGAACCCGCGGCCGTCGATGATGCGGGTGCGCATGGCCTCGAAATAGCCGGGCAGGACAGTGTGAATCGTCGCCTGTCCGAATTTCGAGGGATCCGCGAGCGCCTCTTCCGTGCCGTATCGCGCGTTCTGCTCGCGTCCGTCCAGCGGAAGCGGAGTCGCCGCCGTCGCGTCGATCACGCCCGGGAGCGCCTTCAGCCGCGCCCGCAGCTCTCGCATGAACGCGTGGCGCGCGCCCGCGTCCGGAATGTTCAGATTCGGAGTGAAAAACGTCAGGACGTTGGCGTGGTCGAAGCCAGGCTCCACCCGCTGCAGCGCGACGAAGCTGCGAATCATCAGCCCGGATCCGACGAGGAGCACGAAGCAGAGCGCCACCTCGAGCGTCACGACCGCGGCGCGGGTCCACCGTCCCGACGCCAGGGCGCCGCTGCGGCCCGACCGGCGCAGCAGGTTCATGATGTCGGGGCTCGACGCCCGCACCGCCGGGAGCAGCCCGAACAGCACGATCGACACCAGCCCCGCGAGCGCGGCGAACGCCACCACGCGCGGGTCCACGCTGACGTGCTGCAGCCGCGGCAGGTTCTCGGGGCCGAACGCGATGAGCACCCGCACGCCGATCCACGCCAGCACCAGCCCGAGCACGATCGCCGCGGCGGCGAGGAGCAGGCTCTCCGTCAGCAGTTGCCGCACGATGCGCCAGCGCGTGCCGCCCAGGGCGGCGCGGACGGCGAGCTCGCGCTCGCGCGCGGCCGCCCGCACGAGGAGCAGATTGGCGACGTTCGCGCACGCGATCAGCAGGACGAACGTGACGGCGCCCATGAGCGCGAGGATCACGGGCCGCACGTCGCGCACCAGGTCCTCGTGCATCGGCTCGACCCGGAAGTGCATGCCCGCCGTGTTCTTGATCGCGAACTGCGCCCGGAGGTCGGCCGCCAGCGCGTCGACCTCGCGCTGCGCTTCGGCGAGCGGCACCCCGTCCTCGAGCCGGGCGAGCACGCGCAGAAAAACGTTGATCCGCGAGCCGCTCGCGAAGTCGACCGCGAGCGGCTCGCGGA
>Ga0247719_1000365_pt1 | contig 28809 bp, 29 predicted proteins | sample 41E_DmetaG_FD_189046 | JGI IMG/M metagenome (GOLD analysis project Ga0247719, IMG submission 189046) | Soil microbial communities from hillslope of Landscape Evolution Observatory, University of Arizona, Oracle, AZ, United States - 4-1-E_D | ecosystem: Engineered > Artificial ecosystem >...
TCGGCCAGCAGGCCGAGGTAGTCGATGCCGGTGACCGGTGGAGCGGGCGCTGCTTCGGGGCGGGCCTTGGGGTGGGTGTGGCGGCCGATCACCCGGGGCACGCCGGCGCCCATGGCCCGGCCGGCGAAGCGGACCTCGATGGAGGTGAGGTCGAAGGGGTCGAAGACGCACTCGACCCGGCGGCCCACCAGGGCGGCGTCGACTTCGAAGGTGTTGCCGTGCAGGCTGACCGTGGCCGTCTTCGTCACGGTGCGCTGCTCGGACCACAGGAAGGCCTCGTGCAGTTGGGCCGGGGTGGGGATGGCGAAGGGCCCGCCGGCCATGAAGCGTTCCAGCGGTGTGGCCCCGGTCTCGGAGTGAGTCCGGCGGTGATAGGCGGTTTCGACCCAGGCGGTGAAGAGCCGGTTCATCTCGAGGAGGTCGCTCACGCCCCGGGCCTCGACCTCGACGAGGAACTGGTCGCGCACGGTGCGGAAGAACCGCTCGATCTTGCCCCGGCCCTGTGGGCGGCGGGGCCGGGAGTGGACGAGGCGGATGCCCAGCACCGCGCAGGCCCGCAGCAGCGGGGCGGCCACGAAGGCGCTGCCGTTGTCGACATAGACCGAGCGGGGCACACCTCGGGAGCCCAGGCCGTGGCGAAGAGCAGCCTCCAGGCGCACGGTGTCCTCGGAGTGCCCCCAGCGATAGCCGGGGATGGCCCGGCTGTGGTCGTCGAGGAACGCGAACAGGTATGCCTTGTGGCCGCCGATGGCCGGGCCGTGCAGGGCGTCGCCCGTCCAGCGGTCATTGGCGGCTGCGGCCTCGAAGCGCCCGAAGGCCTCCGGCGCGCTGCTGTCGGGGCGGGTGTTGAGGCCCAGGCGGGCGAAGAGGCGCTGCACGGTGCGGGCTGAGGGGCCCCAACCCTCGGCGGTGGCGATGATCTCGGCCACCTGAGCAGCGGTGCGCCCCGGCGCCTCGCGCTTCAGCTTCACCGCCAGATCAAGCACCGCCGCCGGCGTGGTCGGCTCGGCAGCCCGGCTCGCCGGGACCAGGGCCTCGAAGCCTCCCGCCCGCCAGGCCCGGATCCAGCGGTCGATGCTGTTGCGGGCGACGCGCACCCGCTCGCCTCTCGGGCCGGTGTGGTCCCGGGCCGCCAGGGCGCGGACCAACTGCCCCCGCTCGGCCTTGGTCAGCGCCGGGTCGGCCGCCTCCCGGATGAGGGAGTAGCGGAACAGCGCCACGTCACGGTGGCGGTCATCCATGAAGCCTCCTGGCCAGTCGAGCAACGACTCGCCGAGGCTGGCCGTTCAGGCGGCCGCCGCATAGGGCCATCCCGTGTTGGAAATCAGCCGGCCGCCACTGGCGGAGGAGGCGAACCGCCAGGGCGCCACCGGCCCCAGGCGCAGCGACGCGGCCCGGGCGGCGGCGGCGATGGCCTCCACTGCGTCACCCGCCGGGCTCGACGTGGGCACAAGCGGCGCCAGCGTCGGGTCGAGGTCGTGGGCCAGCACGGTGAAGAAGACCCGGACCGCCTCGGCGTTGGCGGCGAAACGCCGGAGCCAGGCCCGCACCGTCGAAGGCGGCACCCCTGGCCCGGCGGCCCGGCGATGGCCCACGCCGGCCGCCTTGGCCGCAAGCGCGGCCCCGATCACCTCGGCCAGGTCACGGCGGCGAAGGAGGCAGTCGGTGCTGATCAGCACATGGGTGTTCTGGCAGGCGGCGCAACGGCTGCGGCGCGGTCGACGGCGTTCGATGTCCTTGCGCCGGCGCACGTCTCGCCATCGTGCCGACCCCCAGGGCCGAAGCTGCCCGCCGCAGTCAGGGCACGCCAGCTCGCCAGCGAGGAGGGCGCGTTCGACTTCCAGCGCGTCGGTTCCTACGATCTTCATCAGTGCCTCCGGGCATCAGGAAGGGCCCTCCCGTCACTGCCGAGTGATTACCGGGAGGGTCCTTGCGCGTCAGGGTCGTGTGCACGCTGTCGCCCGACGCGAAGAAGGGCAACCCGAAGGCTGCCCTCACCATCTCCACCGTCGATGTCGCTACGCCCCGCGCGCGTCCTCAGTCAGCGCGGCGCTGAACACTTCGGAGCGACCGCCGAACTCTACGAGGCGCGACGCCCAACGTATCCCGAGAACGCCATCAGCTGGCTTACCGACGCACTGGGGATCCAGCAGTCCTCGACGGTCGTCGATCTCGCGGCCGGCACCGGGAAACTGACCCGTCAGATCGCGGCGAAGGCACCACATGTAATTGCCTTGGAGCCACTCGCCGCCATGTGCAGCGAGTTCTCCAAAGTCCTCAACGTGCCGCTCGTTCGAACTGTCGCCGAGGCGATTCCCCTACGCAGCGGATCGGTCGACGCCGTACTGGTCGGACAGGCCTTCCACTGGTTCGACGGTGCAACGGCGCTGGACGAAGTCCACCGCGTACTTCGCCCGGGTGGCGGACTCGGGCTGATCTGGAACATGCGCGACGAGCGCACTGACTGGGTCGCGGCCCTGGGCGACATCCGGAGGCGCTACGGCGACGTCCGCTACGACTCCGGGCTGTGGCGAGAGGCGTTCAGGGCAAGCGACAGCTTCACGCCTCTCGTCGAGGAGCATTTCGCCCACGACCAGGTCCTAGATCCCGAGGGCGTCGTCGAACTGATGGCGTCGAGAAGTTTCATCGCGGCACTTGACGATGACGAGAACAGAGCCGTCCGCGACGAAATCCGCCGCCTGCTCGCAGAGCACCCCGAGACCGCCGGACGAGGGGCGCTGGTACTGCCCTACAGAACAGACGCTTACTGGACCAGACGGGTGAATCTCTGATGCACGGGGAACGCAACTCGGGAGGAGTAGGCGTTGCCGAGGGCCCGGCGATCTGGGGCGGGCAGTCCACCACCACCTGCCGTAATTGTGGGATTGCGTTCGTCCTGGCTGCACGTCAGGTTTCATCCTGCTGACCATCGGCCGAGACGTACTTCAACGGGGCTCACGGGCGGCTCGTTGAGTGTCAGTCTCTCCCGGGAAACAAGCAGAACGGATGTCCGGCCGGATCGAGCATGACGACGACGCGGTCCTGTTGCGGCTGGTGGCTCGCGACCTGTGCGCCTCGCGCTACGGCGTCGTTGACCAGCTCGAAGAAGCGGGTGCGTCGATCCGGTCCATGCCCCAAGTTGTCCACGGCGATGTCCAAGTGCATGCCCATCTGCTGCTGGCCCGCAACCGTCGGCCATACGGGCGCTACGAACCGCTCCTCGCGCTGGAACTCGAGCTTTTGGTCCCCGGAGGGCGACTCCACCAGCGCCCACCCGCCTGGGACTTTCTCGGAGCGATCCACGACTCGCCATCCCAGCAACCACGCGTAGAACTCGGCGAGCTGCCAAGCATCGCCGCAGCCCAGAACGGTACCGCGTAGTCGAGCACGCACTGGTTCCACGAGCGGAGTTTGCCGGATCGCGAGCACCAGCGCAGGTTAAAACGCCGGCCCGTCCGGTATCACTCCTTGCCGGCGTTCGGGGGCACCGTCCTTGTGATGGACACCTAGGCGTTTCTCACGCGCTACAGCCGCCGCTGCGCTGGTTCTCATGGGGCCCGGAGCGGTATGCCTCAGCGTCGAGCCGCCTGCTTCAAGCGACGGGCACCTGCTTAAGCGACACTCGGAACCCACGTGATCGCAAGTTGCTTGCAGCCTCTCGCAGGTTGACCTTGCTGAAGAAGGGCAAGGCCTCGCTCATCGTCCGATTGTTCCAACGCTCTATGATGGCGTATACCACTTCGAAGTCGCGAGGAACGATGCTGGGCGTGTCAAAGAAGTCGAATCCGAGACGTCCTGAAGAGGACTCCCTTGTTCTCTTGTTCGCTGCTACGAGGAACTCCGAGCTAGTTTGTAAGAGTTCCGCCGAGACAACACCTTGGGCGAACAGGTGACTAAGGTTGCTGGATCCGAGATGACGCTTCACGTGAACAAGCTGGCGCGCACGCGTCAGAAGGTCACAAATCTCCACAGGGGTAGTTCGTCCTTCGGTCCGAACGGTCTTCTTGTCGAGAAGAACGAAGTCGCTGTCCTGGTCAGCTACGCGGGCGTTGTAGTCGCCCTCATGCAGAGAGGCTAAAGAGGGCGGTAGGTGCACCGAAGACTCAGGCATGCGGCGTACGAACTCATCGAGCTCGTCGACGTAGTCCTTCCTGACCCGAAACAGCTCGCCTTCGTCCAGGATGTACGTGTCACCGCCTATGGTCAGCTGGCCCACGAGACACTGCCAGACCTGCCATCGATGAACTTCCTGGCCGCCAGGTTCAAGCGCCCGGATGTGGTGCTGCCGAAGGTAAGCGATCCCCAGATCGTCCAGATAGCCCCGGGAACGTAGCCCGGTCAGGTAGTCGGACAGGCGCAGGTCGCTATGCGTGACGCGATGTTGACGCCCTCGTGCGCCTTGCGGTCGATCAAAGTGGTAGTGAAAGAAAGCCACATGGTCCCAGTCGACGACCTCAGGCGGCGCGAGGTCCAGGTCGTCGATATCGTCGCGGTGCAGACGATCCACGACCTCGTTTTCGACTCGGTGCTTGAGCATTGGGTCGGTTATTGGCTGGACAAAGTCGATCCAATCGAAATGGTCCTTGTAGTCGTCTCTTGCGTGGGCCTCTTCGATCCGCCGACACAGCTCTCCTACCTGATCGAAATTCAGTTCGATCCCGAGCACGAGGGCGTCACCCCCGCCGACGCGCGGGCCCCATGAGTCGCGATCGGCAGGAACGCCCGTGGCCTTACTGACGACATCGCGCAGTTGATTGACGGCGAAGGTTTCGAAGGTGCTGCTTTCACTCGCTTGGGCTCGGGATCGAACGATCGTCGGTCCGTGCCGTTTGCTATCCACGGCTTTGAGGCGGGCAAGATCGAGATCGAGCGCACTGCGTGGATAGAGGAGGTTCAGCGCGGTTCGCAGTCCGTAGCCCCGTTCGTAGCCATCGCTTCGCAGCAGAAAGCGCCCAGCGATCCCGAACGGGAAGGCGAACATGATGCGCTGTCGACGACGCCCCAGCTCGACTAGCAACAGAGCGGCCGGAGAGATGGTGCGAGCAATGTCAACCTCGTCGCCGAATCCCTGGCGAAGGAAGCCGGCCCAGCGCACTTCATGGGGATACCGGTTGATGACGTACAGCTGTGCCCGGAACCCGGTCGCTTCGATTGGTCCGTACGTCGTTACGTCGAAGTCACCGAGGTCGACGACGTCTGTGAAGTCCTCGACGAGCTGGCTCCCAATTCTCTCGGGCACTCGGTAGCACGTCAGGGACGGCATCAGGCACTCCTGAGCTCAGGCCGCCGCCACGCTCGCCAGTGTGTAGCTACGGGGGAGAGGAGCAGCGCGTCATCGACGCCATCCCTCGCCATCGCGTCCGCCGGTCCCAATTGGACTGGAACGTCGTCAGGTCGGTCCACCGAATCCGTCCTTCCCGGCCCGCCGCCGCGGCGAGACTACCAATCATCATCGGCAGGGCGCTGTCACGACTTGAGTGACTTCCGCACCCTCTCGAACACAGGAAGCGCTTTCCGACGGGTAGGGCCCGCATGTCGACGGCGGTGCGCTCCTGGTCATCGTCCTGCCCCGGCTGACGGCGCGGTGTTCGTGGATGGGTAGCGATGGGCCCCTCACCTCCCCGATCCCCGAGCGCGCGGCAGTGTCAATGTGCCGGCGTTCGCTGGCACGGGAACCGGTAGCCAGGGACGTCGCGGCGCGAGGTCGTACGACTGTGGATCGCCTCCTCTCGCCTAGAGTGCGGTACTGATGCGGGTCCTCGATATAACCGTCGATCTGGGACACGAGGCGTCGCCAGCGGAACTTGAGACCCTTGTCCGGGCCGTCCGCGTCGCAACCGACGTTGCCCGCGACTCCGAATGCCGCCGTGTGCGTCGCGTTGCCACTGTCCGGATGAAGCATCCCACGACACAGGACTTAGCATCGATCGCTGAGCGCCTGCATCCTCGTTTTCGGCGTCGCGCAGACCAGCACATTCAACTGCGGAGACAGCTTCCCTACGTGCTCGAGGAGGTCGCTCCACCTCCGCGTTTCCTGTACGAGCAGCTGACGGAGGGTAAGGCGGGCAATCTTCTGCAGCAACTGGGCTACGCGCCCTATCTGCGTGAAGTGCTTACTGAGCCTGCGGGTTGGATCTTTAGCAGCCCCCTTGTCGGCATGGACGTAGTCGATCCCGGACTGTACGAGGCTCTGGTCGCCGCGGAAGTAGCCGAAGCAGCGCCGGGGGCGGTCAAAGTGCGCTCCGTGCGCTACGAGAACCCGTTCGGGGAGGAGATCGTCGCCGTTGGCGGGGCGGCGGAGAAGACGCTCAAGGCCACCCCAGGCGTGATCGAGACAGTGGCGACCATCGGGTCAAGGCGGAAGATAAAGAAGGTTGAAGCTGAGGTTGCGGAGGCGACAGCCGCCGAACAGATTGAAGATGCACAGCTCGATATCGACATCAAGAGGGAACAACTGCGCGCTGCTCGGATCGCCAACGACATCGCCGAGCAGGAACACCTCAGGATCAAGATTGAGAACGCCAGGGCGATCCTCGAGCTGGACGCCATACGTCAGCGAGAGCTCGTTGCGCACTTCATTCGGGAGGGAAAGCTGGACGGCGCTGATGCGGTCGCGGCCCTGCCTACGGGCGATGCGGCGGCACTCCATGCCCTGGCCCAACACCGCCCGGAACTCAGCGAGAGTCAGGAGCCCGATCCGATCGGTGACGAGCAGTAAGCGTACTTGCGCTCTGGCTCGATCCACTCGCCTGGAGCGTTGACGATCAGTTTGAACCACCACCTGTCGATCAGGCGACCGGGCCCGGCTGCCATCAATGTGCCGTACGGGGATTCCCTCGGGTTACAGTTTCGTGCGCGGCGGCGCCACGGCCGAGGGCGCTGACGAGTGGCGGGACTGCCGCTACCAAACCTGAAGGCCCGCCACGCATCTACTAGCTCGACATTGTCGGGTCAGAACGTCGCCTTCGTGCTCGCTTTGCTCGGCCCGTTCCTCGCCCGCCTACGGCTGGGTGGGCGGTTGGCGGGCGCCTTGGCCGTGCTCATGTTGTTCGGGATCCTCACCCGTTGGGAGCCGTCGGTCGTGCGAGCCGTCGCCATGGCCGCCCTCACCCTGCTGGCGGCGGCGATCGGCCGGCCCGCCTCCAGCCTGCGCATCCTCAGCCTGGCGGTCACCGGTCTGGTGCTGATCGACCCACTCCTGGTCCACTCGCTCGCTTTCCTGCTGTCGGTGGGGGCCTGCACCGGCATCGCCCTTTTCAGCACGGGGCTGGCCGACCGGCTGCCCGGGCCCCGGCCGATCGCCAGCGCCGTCGGTGTCACCCTGGCCGCCCAGCTCGGCGTCCTGCCCATACTCGTCCCCGTGTTCGGCGGCCTGCCCGTGGCCGCCCTGCCGGCCAACCTGCTCGGCGCTCCGGTGTCGGGGCCGCTGATGATGTGGGGCATGGCCGCCGGCCTGGTCGCCGGCTGGACCGGTGACGCCATGGCCCGGATCATCCATCTGCCCACCGGCCTGATGATCCGGTGGGTGGCCGGCGTGGCCCACTGGGGGGCGGCGGCGCCGCTCGGCCAGCTCCGGCTCGTGCACGTGGTGGCGCTGGGCGCCGCCGCCGGCGTGGGGACAGCCGCCCACCGAAGGGAGCGCGCCGGCTGGGTGGTGGTCAGCGGGCTGGCCGCGGCGGCGGTGGCCCTGGCGCCGGCGGTGGCGGTGCTGCGACCGGCCGGCGTCGACGGGCGCAGCCTCGTCCCCGGTGCCCGGCTGTGGCGCGACGCCGGCGCCAGCGTCCTCGTCGTCGAGGACCTGCGCGCCTCACCGGAGGCGCTCCTCTCGGCGTTGCACCAGGCCGACGTCCGCGCTCTGGACGTGCTCGTCGTCACCCGTCCCGGCGCCGCCGCCGCATCCGACGTCCGCGCCCTGCTGGCCCGCTTCCCGCCCCGCCTCGTCCTGGCGCCGGCCGGCCACCGCCTGCCCGGCGAGGTCACGGTGCCCCCGGCCGGGACGGAGGTTGCGACCGGCGGGGTGGTCGTTCGCATCGAGGCGGACGGCAAGCGTCTGGCGGTGGCGGTGGCCAGAGCCGGTGCATCGTAGGTGTATGTCCACCCGCAGGCTGATCGACTGTCTCATCGCGGCACCGCGGTTCGCGACGTGCCGGTACTGCACGCGGGCGGCGACTCCGACGTCTCGGGCCGGCACACGGCTCTGGGCGTGGAGAACCGGTAGCGGCCGTCGATCGCCCGACGCAACGGCAACGGCGCTGCGCACCTGGAGTGCGGTCGACGCGAACATGAAGGGAGCCGAGTGGAGCCGCCCCAGGGCGGCGCGGGTCTCTTCGTTCGCCGGCCGGTAGCACTCGACGGTGGGCTGCCGGCTCATACCGCCGAGAAGGCCGGGTGTCTTCATCCGGCCCGTCATCCACCGTGCTGGCGTAGCGTGCGCCAAGAGGGGGCGGCGATGGTCGAGGACGATGTCGCGAGCAGGAAGACCTACCGGTACCTCCGGATAGGCATCGTCGGGGCCGTGGTCCTGTTGGGGGCATCCGTCCTGGTGGAGCGGAGCAAGGTCGCCCCCGGCTGCTGGCAGACCTCGATCAGCGCCTACTACTACACGCCGGCGCGGGCCGTCTTCGTCGGCGCCCTGATGGCGATCGGCCTGAGCCTCATCGTGATCAAGGGCAACACCGGTTGGGAGGACGTCCTCCTCAACGTGGCCGGCATGCTGGCCCCCGTCGTCGCCCTGGTGCCGATCGGGAACCCCGGAACGTGCTGGTCGATCGAGCCCAGCCCGCTGCCGACGCTCAGGAACCCGGCCACGGGTGACCTCGAACTGGCGGCCTGGGTCGAGCGGAACATCGAGAACAACATCCAAGCGCTGCTCTGGGCCGGCGCTGCCGCCCTCCTCGCCGCGGCAGTCATCGCCGCAGTCGCCTTCGCCGTCGGCGCCCGGCGAGGCGAGCAGCGGACGCTGGCCGACCTCCCGCGCGGACCCCACCGGGGCACGTTCCTCAGCCTCGTCGCCGCCCTGGCCTTCCTCGTCGCCGGCGCCGCGCTGTTCGCCACGTGGGACCGCTTCGAGGAGAACGCACACGGCTTGGCCGCGTACGCCATGTTCGGCTGCCTCGCCGCCGCTGCCGCCCTGAACGCGTTGGAGTGCCGGAAGTTCGGCCTCCGCTGGTACGTGAGGCTCTACGGCGGCATCGCCGTCCTCATGGGAGCCGCCGCCCTGCTCATACTGGTGAAGAACTGGGACCACAAGACGCTCGTGGTGGAGATCGTCCAGATCGGTCTGTTCGCCGGCTTCTGGATCGTGCAGACCCGGGAGCTGTGGCACACGACCGTCCGGTCAGCCCCCACCGCGGGCTGACCACCGTGCCGGCATGGTGACCTTTGACGACGTGGCGGCGATGGCGTCGGCCTTACCGGAGGTCAGCGAGGGCGAGCGCCACTGGGGACGGGCGTGGTCGATCGGCAAGAGGACATTCGCCTGGGAGCGGCCCCTCAGCAAGGCGGACGTCAAGCGCTTCGGTGCGGCCACGCCTCCCGACGGGCCCATCCTCGCCGTGAGGGTCGCCGACCTCGACGACAAGGAGGCGGTGCTGGCCGAGCAGGCGAAGGGGTTCTTCACCATCCCGCACTTCGACGGCTACCCCGCGGTGCTGATCCAGCTGAAGGTGGCGACCAAGAGGCGCGTCCGGGAGGCCATCGTCGATGCCTGGCTGGCCTCCGCCCCGCCGGCGTTGGCCGACGAGTACCTCAAGGCCCACCCGCCCCGCTAGCAGCCGGTCATGGTCTTCAGGGCCCGCAGGTCGGGGTGGTCCACGACTGCCAGCGCCTGGTTCAGCGCCGCGCACTGCTCGGGGGTAGCGCTGGAGCCGCCTGAGCCGGAGCCCGGAGGAGTGCCCGAACCGCCGGACGGCGAACCTCCCGACGACGGCGCGCCGGATCCGGCGGCAGGGGCGGCAGGATCGCCGGCGGCAGCTGCCCCAGTGGCGGCGGCGCTCCCGCCGGCCGGCGCCCCACCGCCGCCCGCCGGCTGGCCGCCGGCACCGGTTCCCGGGCTTCCGGGCGATCCGCCGGTCGCGGCCGCCGACCCACCGGTCGCGCCCGCCGCTCCGGTGGCCGAGCCGGCGGTGGCAACCGCGGTGCCCGCCTCACCCGGCTGGCCCGGCTGGCCGAGCGCCCCTGCCGGCGCGGTGGCTACCGACCCCCCGGCCGCTGCCGGGGTGCTGGGCGCAGGAGCATCGGCCTTGTCCGGCCCCGACCCGCCGCCGGCGCAGCCGGCCAGGAACAGGCCGAAGGCGAGCGCCAGAGGCGCCACCCGCCGGGCGGGCGTCCGAGTGGTCACCGCACCACCGTAGGCGCGCCCGGCCGGGGGCCAGGAACGGGCCCCTCGCCGCCGTGTTCGGCCATGAATCGCCCCGTCTGACCGGCCGTCCGGTCGTAGGTCGCCGGAGTGGCGTCGTGGCGGGCCACGTTGCCACCCAGGCTTGGGCCCAACACCGCCAGGACGGTCGGCCCGAGGTGCGTGCCGCTCATGTGTCTCCCGTCGTAGCCGGTCGCCGCGGTGACAAGGCGCTCCGCCTGCCGGATCCGCCCGATCGACTCCTCTACCGGGAAACCGTCAATTGCTCCCGCACCGCCGGCGCCACCTCGCGGCCGTACAGCTCGATGCTTCTCATCATCATCTCGTGGGGGAGGTGGCCGGCGCTGTACTTGAGGTCGAAGCGGGCCAGGCCAAGCCGCCCGGCGACGGTGACGATCTTGGCGGCCACGGTGGCCGGCGACCCCACGAACAGTGCGCCGCCCGGCCCGGCGGAGCGGTCGAACTGCTCGCGCGTCATCGCCGGCCAGCCTCGTTCCCGGCCGATGCGGGCGTGCATCGCCGCGTAGTGCGGCCACAGCTCGTCCCGAGCCTGCTCGTCGGTGGCGGCCACGTGGCCCGGACAGTGGGCGCCCACCGGCTGGGTCGGCTTGCCGAACTGCTCGAGAGCCCGGTGGTACAGGTCGACGAGCGGCCGGAAGCGGGCCGTCTCGCCGCCGATGATGGCCATGGTCAACGGCAGGCCATGCCGGGCGGCCCGCACGACCGACTCAGGGCTCCCGCCGACGCCGACCCACGTCGTCAGCGGCGGCGACTCGACGGGCGGGTAGACCCGCTGGTCCTCCAGGGGCGGCCGGGTCTTGCCCGACCAGGTGACGGGCTCCTGGCGGAGGAGGGCGACGAACAGGTCGAGCTTCTCCTCGAAGAGCATCTCGTAGTCCTCGAGGGAGAACCCGAACAGGGGGAACGACTCGATGAACGACCCCCGGCCGAGGATGACCTCGGCCCGGCCGTTGGACAGGGCGTCGAGGGTGGAGAAGCGCTCGAAGACCCGGATGGGGTCGTCGGAGCTGAGCACGGTGACGGCCGAGCCGAGGCGGAGGTGCGAGGTGCGGCCGGCGATGGTGGCGAGCACGACGTCGGGCGCCGACACCGCGAAGTCGGGCCGGTGGTGCTCCCCGACGCCGATGAAGTCCAGGCCCACCTCGTCGGCGAGGACCGCCTCCTCGACCACGTCGCGGATCACCTGGGCGTGGCTCAGCGGGCGGCCGCCGGCGTCGAGGGTGATGTCGCCGAAGGTGTCGAGACCGAGTTGGAAGTAGGTCACGTGCGGGTGAACGTCACCTTCTTGGCTCCGCTCGTGCACTCGTAGAACGCCTGGGGGATGGGCTCCTGCGTGCTCCGCACCCGAACGCACCGGTAGCCCTCGACGGTGACCTGGGCCGGACCGCCGGAGCTGGTCTGGCGGCCGGCGACGCGCACGAACGCCTCGGCCTCGGCGCACGACAGCCCCGTCGCCTTGACGCTGCTGGCTGCGTCCTCGCTGGCGGGGGTGAAGCCGATGGTCTGGCAGTCGAGGGTGGCGGCCGCCCGTGCGGTGGTGGTCGACCCCGCTCGGGTGGTGGTCGTCGACCCGCCCGGCGCCGTCGTGGTCGACGTCGTGTCGCTGGTGAACGGCGAGGTGGACGGTGTGGAGCCGCCGCCGACCACGCCGCAGGCGATGCGGTCGCCGGCGTCGCCGGTGGCCAGGGTGGTGGCGTCGGGCTGGCGCACGTAGCGGGTGGGCACGTTGGCGTAGTTGTCGGGGAGGGCGTGGACGATCACGGCCCGACCCTCGGGAACCTGGAGGTCCGACAGCCTGTAGCGGTCGGTGGTGAAACTCATCTCCACCGACCGGTCGGCCATGACCAGCACGACGGGCTGGTCGCCGGCGTGTCCCGGGTGGGCCTGCTCGCCGACGACCATGTGACCGCCGGCGGAGGTGAACGGAGGCGTGCCCCGCTCGCACTTGCCGGTGGCGTGGATGTGGAACCCGTGGAAGCCGGGCGGCAGGTTGACCAGCCGCGCCTCGACGGTGAGCCGGCCGGCGGCCTCGGTGAACGTCACCCGGCCGGCCGGCGACCCGTCGGCGGCGATCATGTCGGCCGCCGTCCCCGGCGCGGTGGTGGTGACGGTGGTCTGGGCACCGCCGCCGGCACCGGCGTCACCGTCGTCGTCACCGCCGCCGCAGGCGGCGAGGGTCAGGGCCAGAGCGATCACGGGCAACCACCGGTTGTGTCTCACAGCCGACACAATAGGGACGCGTGGTGCCGACGACGTAGCGTCGGCGGCGGATGCGCATCACCATCGGCTCCACCAGCTACGACCTGACGACGCGCGCCCTGGTCATCGGCGTCGGGCGCTACTGCGAAGGAGCGGATCTGGTGGAGCCCGAGGCCGGCGCCCAGCCGGCCCCGGCGCCGGTCTACGCCTCGGCCTCCGACGTTGCCGGCGTCGGGAGGGCACTCGCGGCCGGCGCCGGCCTGGTGCGGCTGACCCACCCCAGCCACGACGACCTCGCCCTCTGTGCCGCCGCCGGCGCCGCGGTCGTCGTCCCTGCCGACGTCGCCGGCGACACCGGCCTGCCGGCCGACCGGGTGATCGCCGACACCCTGTTGGTCGACGTCACCACGGCCGAGTGGCCGGCGGCGGCCACCGCGGCCGGCGTCATACGCGGCGCCCGCCTGGTGCGCACCACCGACGTGCGGGGCGCCCGGCGGGTGTGCGACGTGCTGGCCGCGGTCATGGAGGCCCGCTAGATGCCGGCGTTGCCCGTGTACCTGGTGCGGGGCGACCAGCCGGTCCTGCTGGCCGACGCGGTCAAGCACCTGGTCGCCGAGCTGGCCGAGGGCGACGCCGGCCTCATGCCCGAGGAGCTCAGCGGAGACGACTACACCGTGGGCACGCTGGTCGACGCGGCCCAGACCCCGCCGTTCTTCGGCGACCGCCGGGTGGTCGTGGCGCGCGACGTCGGCCGCTTCTCCACCCACGACGTCGAGCCGCTCGTCGCCTACCTGGCCGACCCGCTCCCCACCACGTCGCTGGTGCTGGTCGCCGGCGGGGGCCAGGTGGCCCGGTCGCTGGTGGAGGCGGTGCGCAAGGCCGGCCACGTGGTGGACGCCGGCGTGCCGGGGGGCCGGGGGCGGGCGAGCTGGCTGGCCGCCCGCCTCAAGGAAGGGCCGGTGCGCCTCGACGCCCGGGCGGCGGCCATGGTGGGCGACCACCTGGGAGACGACGTCGACCGGCTCGGGTCCCTCCTCGAGATGCTGGCGGCCGCCTACGGGCAAGGGGCCCGCCTGGGGCCCGAGGAGGTTTCGCCCCTGCTCGGCGGGGTCGGGTCGGTCGCCCCTTGGGAGCTGACCGACGCCATCGACCGGGGCGAGACGGCGGCGGCCGTCACCGTGCTCCGCCGGCTCACCGGCGCCGGCGGGCGCCACCCGTTGGTCATCCTGGCCACCCTTCACAACCACTTCGGCCGCATGCTGCGCCTGGACGGCGCGGAGGTGGGCGACGAAGCGGCGGCGGCCGCCCTCCTCGGCATGACGGGCTCCACCTTCCCGGCCAAGAAGGCTCTGCTCCAGGTGCGGCGGCTCGGCCACGAGCCCCTCGCCCGGGCCATCCACCTGCTGGCGGAGGCCGACCTGGCGCTGAAGGGCGCGGTCGATTGGCCCGCGGAAGTGGTGCTCGAGGTGCTGGTCGCCCGGCTGAGCACGGTGGGCCGGCCGGCCCGCCGGTGAGCTAGGCGGAGGCCGAGGTCTCCCGGGCGATCCGGCGCATCAGACGCGACTTGCGGTTGGCGGCCTGGTTCTTGTGGATGATGCCCTTGGCCGCGGCCTTGTCGATCCGCTTGATGGCGGTGCGCAGAGCGTCCGTCGCCTCCTCGGGAGAGTCGGCGGCCACGGAGATGGCGACCTTCACCCGGGTCTTGATCTCGGAGCGGGCGGCCTTGTTGCGCAGCCGGCGCTTCTCGTTGGTCTTGTTGCGCTTGATTTGACTCTTGATATTGGCCATGCCGGGAGGACACGCTACCAGTCGGGCGGATGGGGGCCACACTTGGCCTCGTGCTGCTGCGAGGTTCGGAGGGGAACGAGCTGGAGCTGACGATCGCCGGCTACCAGTTCCCCGATGAGGAACGCGACCCGTGGGACTCCAATTGGCTGCTCGTCTCGGTGCGGGTGCTGTCGCCGGAGGGAAGCTGGTCGGTGGTCGATCCGTGCCTCACGACCTGGGAGGCCAAGCGGCTGGTGTCATGGCTGGTCCACGCCGCCGCCCGTGAGCCGAACGCGGTGCCGATGACCTTCACCGAGCCCAACCTCACCGTCGTCGCCGGCCCGGTGGCCGGCGACCCGAACGCGGTGCACGTGCGGGCCAGCTTCGCCCTCGAGCTCCGGCCGCCGTGGGCCCGCTCGGCGGCGGGGAGCGACGACCTCACCGTCGACCTGGAGGTGCGGCGCGGCGACCTGGCCAGGGCCGCGGCGTCGCTCCTCTCCGATCTGGTGGCGTTCCCTCAGCGGGGCGACGACCCGACGCTCTGACCGAACCGGTGACGCTCCTCGGGGTCAGGGCCCCGCGAATCGTCACCGGTTGGCGGGGTATCGACCGCGATGCGGGGGACGACCCGGTCGAGCCAGCGGGGGAGCCACCAGTTGGCCCGGCCCAGGAGCTCCATGGTGGCGGGGACGAGCACGATGCGGACCAGGGTGGCGTCGACCGCCACCGCTACGGCCAGGCCCAGCCCGATCAGCTTCAGCTCCCGGACGTCGGAGAGGACGAAGGTGCCGAAGACGCTGACCATGATGGCGGCGGCGGCCGTGATCACCCGGGCCGTCGAGGACAGGCCCTCGACCACCGCCTCGGCGTTGTCACCCGTGCGGTCGTAGGCCTCCCGGACGGCGCTGAGGAGGAACACCTCGTAGTCCATGGAGAGGCCGAACACGATGGCGAAGAGCATCATCGGCGCCCACGGCTCGATGGGGGCCTGCCCGCTGACCCCGAGCAGCTCGCCTGCCCAGCCCCACTGGAACACCACGACCAGCACGCCGTAGGCGGCGCCGATGGACAGCAGGTTCATCACCACCGCCTTGAGCGGCACCAGCACGGAGCGGAACACGCCCAGGAGCAGGAGGAACGACAGGGCCAGGACCGATCCGACGAACCACGGGAGGCGTCGGCTGATCACTTCGGCGAAGTCGATGCCTGCCGCCGTCTGCCCGCCGAGGCGGACCTCGATCCCGGTGCCGGCGGTCGCCACCGGCACGACGTCGGAGCGGAGGTGGCCGAGCAGGTCGACGGTGGCGTCGTCCTGGGGCCCGGTCACCGGGACGAGCTGAGCGATCGCCGCCGCCCCCGACTCCGACGCGAGGGCGGGCGTCACCGATGCCACGCCCGGCTGCCGGCGCAGCTCGGCGAGCACCTGGTCGACAGCGCCGGCCGAGCCGGGCACCGAGGTTTCCATGACCACGGCGATGGGGCCGGTGGAGCCGGCGCCGAAGCCGCTCACGAGCAGGTCGTGGGCCCGCCGGGTGGTGGAGGCCGAGGGGTCGTTGCCCTGGTCGGCGAAGCCGAGGCGCATGACGAGCGCCGGCGCCGCCATCAGGAGGAGGACGACCAGGCCGGCGCCGGCCACGGCCGCCGGCCGGTGCTGGACGAAGCGGGCCCAGCGGGCCCACAGGCCGCCGGCGGTGGAGGGGGTCCGCCGGCGGCCGATGTGGAGGCTGTCGATCCTGCGGCCGGTGATCCCGAGCACGGCGGGGACGAGCGTCACCGCGGCCACCACGGCGACGAGCACCGCGCACGACGTCCCCACTGCCAGCCCGTGGAGGAACGAAAGGCCCATGACGAACATGCCGAGCAGGGAGACGACGACCGTGCAGCCGGCGAAGACCACCGCCCGGCCGGCGGTGCTCATGGCCTCGGCGACGGCGTCCTCACGGTCTGCGCCCCGGTCGACCGCGGCCCGGTAGCGGGTGAGGATGAACAGGGCATAGTCGATTCCGACGCCGATGCCGATCATGGCCGCCACGTGGGGGGTGAACGACGCGGTGTCGAAGACGTTGGCCCACAGGTTCACGCCGGCCATGGCGATGCCCACGCCGACGACGGCGGTCAGGATCGGCACGCCGGCGGCCACCAGCGAGCCGAAGGCCACCACCAGGATCACCAGCGCGGCCAGCAGCCCCACGATCTCGCTCGCCGGCATGCCGCCCTCGCCGAACCACTCGCCGGAGAGCTCGACTCCGACGCCGGCGGCTCGCACCTCGTCGACCAGCTCCTTGACCGCGTCGACGGCGGTCGACGTCGCCGCTTCCTCCAGGCCCTCGGCGAAGGTCACTTCGGCCTGGGCGATCCGGCCGTCGGGGGCGACTTCGAGTGCCCCGACGCGGGCCACGCCGGGCACGGTCGCCACAGAGGCCAGCAAGGCCTCCACCCGTGCCCGATCGCGACCGACGTCGCCGACCACGACCGCCCCCGAGTCGCCGCTGCGGCCCGGGAACTCCCGCTCCAGGATGTCCTGGGCGGCCTGGGAGTCGGTCCCCGGCAGGCGGCCCTGAGACGCCCAGGTGCCGGCGAAGGTGGAGCCGAGGGCACTGATGGAGACCAGCACGACGAGCCAGGCACCGAGGGTCCGCCACTTGTGGCGGAAGCAGGCGCGCGCGACCGAAGAAAGCATTGGGAACCTCCTGGAGTTGTGAGCGGGTGGGGGCCGCTACGTGGGTGACAGGTAACGAACGGTGACGCTGCCGCCGCTGGAGTCGGCGGTGATGCGGCGGGCCGACGTGGGGTCGGCCCGCACCTCGGTGCGGGTCGAACCGCCGCTGGAGCTGGCGTCCACCCGGTAGGCGGTCGGGCCGTCGGGGACCTCGACGGTCACGCTGCCGCCGCTGGAACGGGCGTCGACGGTGTCGGGAACCACGGCGGAGCGGATCCGGACGCTGCCGCCGCTGGACCGGGCCTTGATCTCACGGGCCTTGGCCGCCTCGACGCTGACCGACCCGCCGGAGGAGCTGAGGTCGAGCACCGGCCCGCTGGCGACGACGGTGATGCCCCCGCCTGAGCTCCGGAGGCGGAGGCCGGCGTCGAGGCCGTCGGCCCGGACGCTGCCGCCGCCCCCGCTGGCGTCGACGCTGACGCCGGCGGGCACCGACACGTCGAGCTGCACCCGGCACCACATGCCGGGGCCGCGGCACTCGGCGTCGACGATGAGCCGGTCGCCTTCTCTGCGCTCGGAGTACGAAGGCTTCGTGAGGCCCCGGACGACCTCGCGCTCGATGCGCAGGGTGCCGTCGGTGCTGGGCCGGAGGCGGATGCGGCCGGCGTCGTTGCCGATCTCCAGGTGGCGGACCGCCTCGAACGTGGTGGTGGTCTCGTCGGTGGAGCGGGCGAGCAGGCTCACGACCTGGAACGTCCCGAACGCGAGGGTGACGGTGACGGCGATCGCACCGAGCACCAACCAGGCCTTGGGGCTCATGCCTCTCCTCCTTCCAGCCACCGGAGCACGGCCAGGACCCGCCGGTTGTCGTCACCGGTGGCGGGCAGGTCGAGCTTGGTGAAGATCGAGTTGACGTGCTTCTCCACCGCCCCGGCGCCCACGACGAGCGCCTTGGCGATGGCGGCGTTGGACCGGCCCTCGGCCATGAGCGCCAGGACCTCACGCTCACGGGCGGTGAGCCGCTCCAGCGGGTCACGCCGGCGGGTGCGGGCCAGGAGCTGGGCGACCACCTCGGCGTCGAGGGCCGTGCCGCCGGCGCCGACCCGGCGCACGGCCTCGACGAAGTCGGCCACGTCGGCCACCCGGTCCTTGAGGAGGTAGCCGATGCCGGCAGTGTCGCCGGCCAGCAGGTCGCTGGCGTAGCGCTCCTCGACGTATTGGGACAGCACCAGGATGGCGACCGAAGGCTGGCGCTCGCGAATGGCGATGGCAGCCCGCAGGCCGTCGTCGGTCAGGGTCGGCGGCATGCGGACGTCGACGACGGCCAGGTCCGGGTGGAGCCGGCCGACGACCTCCACGAGGGCGCCGGCATCGCCGACGGCGGCCACGACGTCGAAGCCGGCGTCGGTGAGCAGCCTGGTGATGCCGGCCCGGAGCAGCACGCTGTCCTCGGCGATGACGACGCGCAGGGGAGCCCCGCGACCATCAGCCATGAGGCAGCTCCACCAGCATCGTGGTCGGGCCGCCGCCCGGGCTGAGCAGCTGAAGCCGGCCGCCCACGGCCTCGACGCGCTCGCGCAGGCCGTCGAGGCCGGTGCCCCGTGCGGGGTCGGCGCCGCCGACGCCGTTGTCGGCGACCTCGACCACCAGGCGGTCCGCCGAGCCGACGATGGACACGGTGGCCCGGGTGGCCCGGCTGTGGCGGGCCACGTTCACCAGAGCCTCGGAAACGACGAAGTAGGCCGTGCTCTCCACCGCCGCCGGCGGGCGGGCCGCCAGCTCGACGCTGAGGTTGACCGGCACCGGGCAGCGGGCGACCACCGCGGAGAGGGCGGCGTCGAGACCCCGGTCCTCGAGAATGGCGGGGTGGATTCCCCGCACCAGGTCCCGGAGGTCGCTCAGCGCCCGCTTGGCCTCCTCGTGGGCCCCGGCGACGAGGCGAGCCGCCTCGCCGGGGTTGGAGTCCAGCTTCTCGCGGGCCTGGCCCAGGTCCATGGCCAGGGCGACGAGACGCTGCTGGGCGCCGTCGTGGAGATCGCGCTCGATGCGCCGGCGCTCGGCCTCGCCGGCGTCCACGGCGGCGGCCCGGCTGGCCTCGACCCTGGTGAGGCGGGCCGAGAGCTGGGCCACGCTGGCCCGGGGCTCCAGGAGCGTCCGCGCCAGCAAGCGGTCGAGGGACGCCAGTCCCCGGACGACCCACGGCGCCGAGGCCAACAGGGAAAGCCCGACCACCGCCACCAGCACCGTCCCGATGCCCGAGACCGCGAACAGGCCGAACCTGGCCTCGTTCTCCGGCAGGGCGGAGACGTACGCCGGCAGCGCCAGCAGGGCCAGCCCGCCCGAGAACACGCCGGCGGCCACCACGAAGGTGAGGCACCCCACCGGGAACACGGCCAGCAGGTAGACGATCTCCTTCCAGCGGGCGGGCGACCTCAGCCGCTCGACGAACCGGCCCCACCAGCCGCCCGCCGCCGGCGGCGGGTACGGGTCGGCCAGTTCCAGACCCAACAGGGCGCCCAGCCGGCTGCGCTCCAACCGCCCGAGCGCCCCGGCGGACGCGAACAGCAGCCACACCACCGGCACGGCCAGGGGCGCGACCACCGCCAGGCCGAGCGAGGTGGCCAGCAGGGTGACGATCACGGTGAAAGTGACGGTGCCGACCGGTAGGTCGAGGCAGAGATGGGCCAGCTCCCGCCACGTCCTGGCGTCACGCCAGGGGCGGAGGAGGGCGGCGACCATGGGTCAAACCTACGGAGAAGCCGGTCCCTCGACCATCCTGCCGGCCCACGAACGGGTGGTGGGGAAAACCCTCCTACGACGCCAAGCTGGTTGCCAGGCCAGTCGAGGTCGTCGACTGCGTAGCCCGTGGCGGCCACGTCCAGCATGGATCTCACGCGACGCCCGACCCTGAGACATCTCTCCCTCGTCGCTGCTGCGACAATGGCTCTCAGTCATGATCGACCCGTCGCGCATCCGCAACCTCTCCATCATCAGCCACATCGACCACGGGAAGACCACGCTGTCCGACCGCATCCTCGAGCTCACCGGCGCCGTCGACGCCCGTGACATGCGGGCCCAGTACCTCGACTCCATGGACCTGGAGCGCGAGCGGGGCATCACGATCAAGGCCCAGAACGTCCGGCTGAAGTGGCGGGACTACGTCATCCACCTCATCGACACGCCAGGCCACGTCGACTTCGGCTACGAGGTCTCCCGGTCGCTGGCCGCCTGCGAGGGGGCCATCCTGCTCGTCGATGCCACCCAGGGCATCGAGGCCCAGACCCTGGCCACCTGCTACCAGGCCATGGAGCACGACCTGGAGATCGTGGCCGCGGTCAACAAGATCGACCTGGCCTTCGCCGAGCCCGAGCGGGTGGCGGGGGAGATCGAGAAGGTGCTCGGCATCGACGCCGACACCGTCCTGCGCATCAGCGGCAAGACCGGCGAGGGCGTCCCCGAGCTGCTCGACGCGGCCATGGAGCGCATCCCCGCCCCCAAGGGCGACCCCGGAGCGCCCCTCCGGGCCCTCATCTTCGACTCCCACTACGACCAGTACCGGGGGGTCATCAGCGCCATCCGGGTGATGGAGGGCACGGTGGCCGCCGGCGCCAAGCTCCGGTTCATGCAGGCGGGCGCCACCCACGAGGCGGACGAGATCGGCGCCCGCACGCCGGCGCCGGTGCCCCTGGCCGACCTGGGCCCGGGGGAGGTGGGCTACCTGATCGCCGGCATCAAGGAGGTGGGCGAGGCCCGCTCGGGGGAGACGGTGACCAACGCAGCCAGGCCGGCGGAGGAGCCGCTCCACGGCTACGAGGACCCCAAGCCCATGGTCTTCTGCGGCCTCTACCCGGTGGAGGGCGACGACTTCGCCGCCCTGCGCGACGCCCTGGAGAAGCTCCGTCTCAACGACTCGTCGTACACCTACCAGCCGGAGAGCTCCGGCGTGCTCGGGTTCGGCTTCCGCTGCGGGTTCCTCGGCCTGCTCCACATGGAGATCGTCCGCGAGCGCCTGGAGCGGGAGTTCGACCTTGCCCTGATCGCCACCTCCCCCTCGGTGGAGTACCTGGCCCACCTCACCAACGGCAAGGTGGTCAAGGTCGACAACCCCTCGGAGATGCCGCCGCCGAACCAGCTGGACTTCATCGAGGAGCCCATCTTCGTGGCCACCCTGCTGCTGCCCACCGAGTACACGGGCACCGTGATGGAGCTGTGCCAGAACCGCCGGGGCGAGCTGGCCAAGATGGAGTACCTGTCCCCGGAGCGGGTGGAGCTGGTCTACCGCATCCCCTTGGCCGAGGTGGTCATCGACTTCTTCGACCAGCTCAAGAGCCGCACCAAGGGCTACGCCAGCCTCGACTACGAGCTGTCGGGCTATGAACGCAGCGAGCTGGTCAAGGTCGACATCCTTCTCAACGGCGTCGCCGCCGATGCCTTCAGCGCCATACTGCACCGCTCCAAGGCCGATGAGTACGGCCGCAAGATGACGGAGAAGCTCAAGGAGCTGATCCCCCGCCAGCAGTACGACGTCCCCATCCAGGCCGCCCTGGGCAGCCGGATCATCGCCCGGACGACGGTCAAGGCGGTGCGCAAGGACGTCATCGCCAAGTGCTACGGCGGTGACATCACCCGCAAGCACAAGCTTCTCGAGAAGCAGAAGGAAGGCAAGAAGCGGATGAAGTCGATCGGGCGGGTGGAGGTCCCCCAGGAAGCCTTCGTCTCCGCCCTCAAGCTGGGTGACTGACCGCTCTTTGACCGGAAGTTGCTCAAGTCCTCCCTCCGAGGTGCCGATACAGCCTTGAGACCAGCTTCATCCAGCGCGCGACCGAAAGGGGGAGGATGGACCGGGCAGTGCCGGAGGAGTCGGGGGTGACGCGCTGGCTGGCCTACGCGGTTGGAGTCCTGGTGGTCGCAGGCCTGGTGTCCGCCGGCACCGTCGCGGCCCAGGATGACCGGCCGAGCCGGGCGGTCACCGCCACCGCCGAGAGCCAGGGCACGGTGGACGTCACCTCCACGGTCACCATCCCGCTGCAGCCGCCGCCGCCGCCGTCCACACCCCCACCGACGGCGCAGACGTCCACGACGGTTCCCAGGGCCGCGGTCGACGTCCTGAACGCCCTGGCCGGCAGCACCACGACCACCCCTCCTCGGGCCACGACGACGACCCGCCCGCCGGCGCCGACGACCACCGTCCCCACGCCGACCACTGCCGCCCCGGCCATCACGTCCACGACGGTCCCCCGGTTCACGGCCAACTTCGTGAACGAACACCCCAATCGGGTGGTGCTGAACGTCAACGGACAATCGTTCCCCCTCATGCCGACCCAGACGGTCGAGGTCGACCTGCCAATGTCGGTTCGCGGAGACGTCGTCCAGGTACGGCTGGCCGAGGAGAGCTCCTGCGGCGTGACCGACTCGGGTGAGATCTTCAAGGCCGGCTCCCGTTACCAGATCAGGATCCTGGTCGACGACATCATGTGCAAGGACTTCACCCGCCCCCGTCTGGAGATCGCGCGCCGGTAGTCGACCGCCGGCGCTCCTCGAGGAACCGGCGCTCGGCGGCGTTGTCGGCCAGGGCCAGTGCGTCGCCGTAGGCGGCGGCGGCCTCCTCGTGGCGGCGCAGCCGGCGCAGCAGATCGGCGCGGGTGGCGTGGAACAGGTGGTAGCCGGCGAGGTCGAGCGAGTCGACGATGGCCAGCGCCGGCCCCGGCCCGTCGAGCTCGGCCACCGCCACCGCCCGGTTGAGGGCCACCACCGGCGTGGGCGAGATGGCGAGCAGGTGGTCGTAGAGCTGGAGAATCTGGCCCCAGTCGGTGTCGGCCGCGGTCGGGGCGTCGCTGTGGACGGCGTTGATGGCCGCTTGAAGCTGGTACGGCCCGGGCCGGTTGCGGCGCAGGCACGCCCGCAGGAGATCCTGGCCTTCGGCGATGAGGTCGCGGTCCCACAGGGTGCGGTCCTGGTCGCCGAGGAGAACGAGCGACCCGTCGGGTGTGGTGCGGGCCGCCCGGCGGGACTCGGTGAGCAGGAGAAGGCCCAGGAGGCCGATGACCTCGGGCTCGTCGGGCATGAGGTCGGCGAGCAGGCGGGCCAGCCGGATGGCCTCGGCGCACAGGTCGGCGCGCACCAGGGCGTCGCCGGCGGTGGCCGTGTGGCCCTCGTTGAAGATCAGATAGACCACCGACAGCACCGGGCGCAGGCGGTCGGGCAGCTCGGCGTCGCCGGGCACCCGGTAGGGGATGTTGGCGTCGCGGATCTTGCGCTTGGCCCGGACCAGGCGTTGGGCCATGGTGGCCTCGGGGACCAGGTGGGCCCGGGCGATCTCGCCGGTCTCCAGGCCGCCGAGGAGGCGGAGGGTGAGGGCCACCTGCGCGGTGGGGGCCAGCGCCGGGTGGCAGCACGTGAAGATGAGGCGGAGGCGGTCGTCGGGCAAGGGTCCCACCTCCTCGGGGGGCTTGTCGCGATCCTGGGTGAGCTCGGCCTGGGCGTGGCGGTCGTCGCGCGACGACTCCCGCCGCAGGCGGTCGATGGCCCGGTTACGGGCCGTGGTGACGATCCAGCCGCCGGGGTTGGGGGGCACGCCGGACTCGGGCCACTTCCGCACCGCCACGGTGAACGCCTCCTGGACCGCCTCTTCGGCCAGATCGATGTCGCCGAAGAGGCGGACCAGGGTGGCGACGGCACGGCCGAAGTCCCGGCGGAAGGTCTCCTCGATCAAGGGCTAGTCCTGGAAGGGGCGGACCTCGACGGCGCCCCGGCAGGCGGCCGAGCCCCTGGCCGCCCAGGCCAGGGCGGCGTCGAGGTCGGCGGCGTCGATGACCCAGAAGCCACCGATGTGCTCCTTGCTCTCGGCGAACGGGCCGTCGGTGGTGACGACCTCGCCTCCCGTCGCCTTGACCGTCGTGGCGGTGTCGGCGGGGTGGAGGCCACCGGCGAACACCCACGCCCCCGCGGCCTTGACCTCCTCGTTGAACTTCTCCACGTCGGCGTACATCTGCTGGAGCACGTCGTCGGAGGGGAGGGGCTCACCCTCGACCATGTACACGGAAAGCAGGTACTGCGTCATCGGAATCTCCTTCTCGCAGGTGCCGGCGCCTTGCCGGCTCTCACCACGTCTACGAACGGCCGCCGCCCGAATCGACAACCCCGGCGCGCATTTCCGGGGAAATTTCCGGGCTGCCCTGTCCGACCGCTTCAGACGGCCGCCAGTTCTACCGCCTAGGCTGCCCGACAGCGCCTCAGGTGGGGCGCTTTTCAGCGAAAGAAGAGAGCTTCCGTGGCAACAGGTACCGTCAAGTTCTTCAACGCCGAGAAGGGCTTCGGCTTCATCTCGCGCGAGCAGGGCGACGACGTCTTCGTGCACTACTCCAACATCCAGGGCCATGGCTACAAGTCGCTCGACGAGGGCCAGCGGGTCGAGTTCGACGTCGCCCCCGGTCGCAAGGGCGAGGAAGCGCAGAACGTCCGGGTGATCTAGCGGTCGCCGACACGGCGGGCGAGCTCGGCGAGGTCGACGACGACGTCGAAGCCGTCGACCTGCAGCCAGCGCCGGTTGCGGTCGTGCAGGTCGCTCTTGTCGAAGCGGTTCAGGTAGACGACGAACGGCTCCGGCATGGTCGGCGCGCACAGGCGGACGGCGTTGATGGCGCCCAGGCCGGCGTGGGCGACGAGCACGGCCAGGTCGGCGTGGAGGGCGAAGGCGAGGGCGGCGCTGTCGGCGTCGGCGGCGATGGGCGAGCGGGGGCCGCCGGCGGTCTCCACCACGCCGACGTCGACGCGCTCTTCGGGCCACGACAGCTCGGCCAGCAGCTCCTCCAGCGCCGGCGCCGCCGTGCCCAAGAAGGCAGCGGCGATGGGCGGTGCCATGGCGACGGCGTACCGGCGGTGCGGGGGGCAGACCGTGCCGGCCGGTTCACCGGTGGCGAGGCCGAGCAGGTGGGCGTCGGTCTCGATGTCGCACGCGGCGGAGGACTGCACCGGCTTGCGGGCGGCGACGGAGGCCCCGCCGGCCTTCAGCCGGGCCAGTACCTTGGCCGACACCCACGTCTTGCCCACGCCGGTGCCCGTCCCCAGGACGACGACGAGCCGCTCAGGGCGCACAGCCGACCCCTTCCAGTGCGTCCAGGAGACCGGCGATCTGGCCGGCGGTGTGCGTGGCCGACACCGAGATGCGCAAGCGGGACGTCCCCGGGGCGACGGTCGGCGGGCGGATGGCCGGCACGAGCAGGCCCCGCCGGCGCAGGGCGGCAGAGGCAGCCATCGCTGCGCCTTCGTCGCCGACCACCACGGGCAGGATCGGGGAGGGGTGGCCCGCCCTGAGGAGGTCGACGTTGGCCCGCAGCCCGGCGACCAGCGCCGCCCCTTCCTGCGAGCGCAGCACCTCCAGCGCAGCCAGGGCGGCGCCGGCATCCGCCGGCGACGAGGCGGTGGTGAAGATGAACGTGCGGGCCCGGTTCACCAGCAGGTCGACGAACGGCCGGGGGCCGGCGACGAAGCCGCCCAGGGACCCGACGTACTTCGACAGCGTGCCCACCCGCAGATGATCGACGCCGGCCAGTTCGGGATCCGGGCCGAGGACGGCGTGGGCCTCGTCGAGCACCAGCAGGGCGCGGTGGCGGGCGCAGCACTCGGCCAGGGCATCCACCGGCGCGGCGTCGCCGTCCATGGAGAACACGGTGTCGGTGACGACGATGGCCGGTCCCGGCGACGACCGGAGCAGCTCCTCGACGTGGCCGAGGTCACCGTGGCGGTAGACGCAGACCTCCGCCCGCGACAGCCGGCAGCCGTCGACGATCGACGCGTGGTTGCGCTCGTCGGACAGCACCCGTACGCCGCCGCCGGCCAAGGTGGACAGGACGCCGAGGTTGGCCGCGTACCCGGTCGGGAACATGAGGACCGCCGGCTCCCGTTTCCACTCGGCCAGCGCCGCCTCCAGCTCGGCATGGACCGGCAGGGCCCCGGCCACCAGCCGGGCGGCGCCGGCGCCGGCGCCCCAGCGGTCGAGGGCGGCGTGGGCGCCGGCGACCACCGCCGGGTGCCGGCTCAGCCCCAGGTAGTCGTTGGAGGCGAAGGAGACGAGGCCCTCGTCGGGCACCGGTACCTCGCGCCAGCGCCCGGCGGCGTGCACCGCCCGGCACTCGCCGGCGACCCGGTCAGCCCAGCCGGGCACGAAGCACCCCGGCCAGCACGTCCACGATGCGCTCGATCTCGCCGGCGGTGATGGTCAGTGGAGGAACGACGATCACCGTGTCGCCGATGGGTCGCAGCAGCACGCCGGCGGCGACGGCCAGGTCGCACACCGCGCGGCCGGCGCCGCGCTCCACGTCGATCCCGCACAGCAGACCCTTGACCCGGATGCCGTAGACCCCCGGCAGCGTCGCCACCCGTTCGGCCAGCGACGACGAGAGCTGCGCCGAGCGCTCGGCGACGTTGGCCAGCACGTCGCGCTCGGACAGCAGCCGGAGGTGGCGCAGCGCCACCGCCGCCCCCAGCGCATTGCCCCCATAGGAGTGCCCGTGGGCGAACGGCGTGCCGGCGAACCCGTCGAAGATGCGCGAACCGGCGACGGTGACCGCCAGCGGCAGGTACCCGCCGGTGATCCCTTTGCCCAGGCACAGCAGATCGGGCCGGGCACCGGGACCGCACTGCTCGGTGGCGAACAGCGTGCCGGTGCGCCCGAACCCCGTCGCCACCTCGTCGTGGATCAGCAGCACGTCGGCGGACCGGCAGGCCTCGGCCAGCGCGGCGAACCGGTCGGGCGACGCCATGCGCATGCCCGCCGCCCCCTGCACCAGCGGCTCGACGACCACCGCCGCCAGCCGGCCGGCGTGCTCACCGACCATCCGGCAGGCGACTTCGAAGCACGAGGGATCGTCGTACCCGGGCGCCCGCAGGACCGGGAACCGCAGGGGCGAGAACAGCGACGCGCCGAACCCGTCGTCGGACCCGAGCGACAGCGAGCCGACGGTGTCGCCGTGGTAGGCCCCGCCGAAGGCGAGGTACGTCGTCCGCTCCGGCGCGCCGGCCAGGGCCCAGAACTGGAACGCCAGCTTGAGCGCCTGCTCCACCGCCGACGCCCCGTCGGAGCAGAACATGAAGTGCGGGTCGACCACCGGCACGACGCCCGCCAGGGCCTCGGCCAGCTCGACCACCACCCGGTTGCCGTTGCCGAGCATCGTCGAGTGGGCGACGAGGTCCAGCTGGTCCCGCACGGCCTGGTCCAGCTCGGGCACCCGGTGGCCCATGGTGTTCACCCACAGCGAGGAGATGGCGTCGAGGTACCGCCGGCCCTCGGTGTCGATCAGCTCGTGGCCCTCGGCCCGTTCGACCACGACGGGGCGGTGGTCGAGGTAGGCCGACATGTCGGTGAAGCCGTGCCAGACGGCGGCGGCGTCGCGCTCGGCCCACATTCCGCCATCCTGGCACCGTCGGTATCATTGGCTCTCAAGATGCTGGACGAACGGAAGGCCGCCATCCTGAGGGCGGTGGTCAAGGAGTACATCGACACCGCCCAGCCGGTGGGGTCGGCCCACGTCGCCCGCATCGGGCACCTGCAGGTCTCGCCGGCCACCGTCCGCAACGAGATGGCCCAACTGGAGCGGGAGGGCTTTCTGGCCCATCCCCACACCAGCGCCGGCCGCATCCCCACCGACAAGGGGTACCGGTTCTTCGTCGACGACATCCGCTCCACGCCCGGCACCCTGGGCGAGGGCGAGCGGGCCCAGGTGCAGGACTTCTTCACCCGGGCCCACGGCGAGCTCGAGCGCATGCTCTCCGACACCTCCAAGCTGCTGTCCAACCTGACCACCTACGCGGCGCTGGTCGTCGCCCCGCCGCATGAGGGGGCGCCGGTGCGGGCCGTCCACCTCGTGCCCCTAGGCACCCGGGTGGCCGTGGTCGTGGGCGTGCTGGCCAACGGCGGCGTCGAGAAGGCCCACATCGAACTGCCCGAGGGAACGGGTGACGACCGGGTGGCCGCCGCCGCCGCCCACCTCTCCGCCCACATGGTCGGCCGGCCGCTGGCCGACGAAAGCCCCATCCCGCCCACCGGCGACCCCGCCGTCGACGCCCTGGCCAACACCGCCCGCCAGGCGCTGTGGGACTCCCATGACAGCGAGGCCGACCAGGTCTTCATCGGCGGGGCGGCCCGCATGGCGTCCACCTTCCAGGCCGTCGACACCGTCCGACAGGTCCTCGCCGGCCTCGAGCAGCAGTACGTGCTGGTCACCCTCCTGCGGGAGGCGCTCGACGAGGAGGGCCTGACCGTCGCCATCGGCACCGAGCACGGGGTGGACTCCCTTGCCGAGTGCTCCATCGTCGTCGCCCCCTACGAGGTCGACGGCTCCCACGCCGGCACCATCGGCGTCCTGGGGCCGACCCGGATGAACTACCCCCAGGCCATGGCGGCGGTGGCCATCGTCAGCGCCCGCCTCGGGCGCCACCTGCGCGAAGGCTAGGGACTTGGCCGACATCCCCGACTTCTACGAGCTCCTGGGCGTCTCGCGCCGGGCCACCGACGACGAGATCAAGCGGGCCTACCGCAAGCTGGCCCGCGAGCTGCACCCCGACGCCAACCCCGGCAACGCCGAAGCCGAGGAGCGCTTCAAGCTGGTCACCGTGGCCCATGAGACCCTGCGCGACCCCGACCGCCGGCGCCGCTACGACATGTTCGGCCCCGAGGGCCTGCGGGGCACCGGCGCCGGCGGCGGCGGGGGAGCGGCCGGCGGCTTCGAGGACCTCTTCGGCGCCGGCCTGGGCGACCTGTTCAACCAGTTCTTCGGGGGCGGCGCCGGCGGGTTCGGCCAGGGGCGGG
>Ga0247719_1000366_pt1 | contig 28807 bp, 35 predicted proteins | sample 41E_DmetaG_FD_189046 | JGI IMG/M metagenome (GOLD analysis project Ga0247719, IMG submission 189046) | Soil microbial communities from hillslope of Landscape Evolution Observatory, University of Arizona, Oracle, AZ, United States - 4-1-E_D | ecosystem: Engineered > Artificial ecosystem >...
TCCCACGACGGCCGCGCCCCGCCAGACGGCGGCTCCGGCGGCGACACCGCCTCCCACCACGGAAGCGCCAGCGCCCACGCCGAGCACGACCACCACGCCGACGACGACCACCGTCCCGCTGCCCCCGCCGCCGCCGTCGGACGGCGAAGGCATGGCGCCGCGCTACGTCCTCGTCCTCGAAGGTCTGGTCAAGCTCGATCGCGGGCGTTGACGGTGTGCGTACTCTTCCGGCAGTGGAACAGACGATCCGGGTCTTGGTGGTCGACGACACCGACCACGTGCGGCGGATGCTGACGACGATGCTCGCGGTCGACGGCTTCGACGTCGTGGGGAGCGCCCCCGACGGCCCGGGAGCGATCGAAGCTGCGGCCGCGCACGCTCCCGACGTTGTGGTGGTCGACTACCGGATGCCGGCGATGGACGGCTTGGAGACCGCTCGGCGGCTCAAGGAGCACCGGCCCGAGCAGCACGTGATCGTCTACACCGCCTTCATCGACGAAGACCTCGAACGCCAGGCAGCGGAGATCGGCGTCGCGCTCTGCCTCGGCAAGGTCGAGGGCATCGGCCCGCTCGAGCAGGAGATCCGCCGGCTCGTCCGGTGACTCAGCGGGCGAGGACGAGGAACTGCACCAGCGCGGCACCGAAGATCAGGGCCAGCAGGATGCCGAGCGTGACGGTGGTGCCGAGGCGCATCGCGAGCGAGGCTAGGAGGGTTCGGTGAGGATGACCGAATCGCCCGGCCGAAGCCGCAGTTCCGTCGCCGCCGACCCGCGGTCGACCGCCAGCGACACCAGCCCGTAGCTGTCGACGATCACGCCGAGCTGGCCCGGCTTGAGGTCGCCGTACGTCGTCGCCCGCTTGGCCCGGCGCACGTCGTTCTCCTCGTTCCACTTCACGACGATGCGGTCGCCGAAGCGCTCGATCTCGTCGGGATCGACGTTGAGCTGGACGTTCCCGAACCGGTCGACCCACAGCACCTCGCCTCGCACGTGGTCGTCCTCGCTAGCGGACAGCGGGATGATCCCCGGCAGCAGCCCGAGCGGGTCGATCTCCTCGCCGAGCTCGGCGAGGTCGACCCCGTTGCAGAGGTGGCCGGCGACGGGCCCGAACACGTCGCGGCCAGCGAAGGTCGGGCCCGGCGCGGGCAAGTGGTATGCCGGATTCGTCAGCTCGACGGCCCGTTCGGCGCCACCGGTCATCGCAACGGCCGGCGCGAGCAACCCGTTGTCCGGCCCGACGAAGATGCCCTCGCCTCCGGCGACCTCGACCGCAACCGCTCGTCGAGCCGTGCCCACGCCGGGATCGACCACGGCCAACACGACCCCGGATGCCAGGTACTGCGCAGAACGCATCAGCGTCAGCGCGCCGGTGCGGGTGTCGTGAGGTGGGATCTCGTGGGTGATGTCGATCACCGCGGCATGCGGCGCGATGCCTCGAACGACCGACTTCACGACGCCGACGAACTCGTCGGTGGTGCCGTAGTCAGTCAGGAACGAGATCGTGTCGTAGCGCCGGCCCATGCGGGCCTGAACGCTAGCGGCGCAGCGGTGCTGCTCAGCCCGCCTCGGCGGCCGATCCGCCCTGGAGGTAGCGATCGACCTCCGCCTCCTCGAGGCGGTACGACTTCCCGATGCGGATCGCCTTCATGGCCCCGCTGTTGATCAACCGGTAGACGGTCATGTTCGAGACGCGCAGCATCGCTGCCACCTCCGCGACCGTCAGGAACGGACCGCGACCCCGCTGGTCACTCATCGTCGAATCTCCCCTCACTCCGCAGGAGGCACGTTACCGGCCTGTGAACAGAGTGAAAAGAGGGGAAGCTGTGATTTCAGGAGGAGGACGAGCGGAACCGGTTGGTCGCCGCGGTGACCGCGTCGAGGAACGCGGCCCGGACCGCCCGGTCTTCGAGGGCTTGGAGGCCGGCGGCGGTCGTCCCACCGGGCGAGGTGACCGCGGCTCGGAGCGTCTCCGGCGCCTCCCCCGACTCGACCAGCAGGCGTGCGGCGCCGAGCAGGGTCTGACGAGCGAGCACCGATGCGACGTCGCGGGGCAGGCCGTTCAGCACACCCGCCTCGATCAGAGCTTCGGCGACGAGGAACACGTAGGCGGGGCCGCTTCCGGAAAGGCCGGTCACCGCGTCGAGCAGGTGCTCGGGCACCCGGACGACGGTGCCGACCGCGCCGAGGATCTCCTCGGCCCAGGCGAGGTCGTCGTCGGTCGCCGAGCTTCCGGGAGCGATGGCGGAGGCGCCTGCACCGATCTGTGCCGGCGTGTTCGGCATGGCACGCACGACCCGCACCGACGGGCCGAGATCGGCTTCCAGCGCGTCGACGGTGACGCCGGCCGCGATCGACAGCACCCGGTCGACTCCCACGCCGGCCAACGCCCGGCACGCGGCGCTGACGTCGTTCGGCTTGACGGCGACGATCGCCCCGGAGGCCGCCACGACCTCGTCGACCACCGTCACCCCCGGAAGGAGCTTGGCGAGGTCGTTGCGCCTGCTGTCGAGCTTCTCGACGACACCGACGTCGGCTGCCGCCCATCCCGACCGCACCAGCCCCACTACGAGCGCCTCGCCCATGCGACCACCACCGACGACCAGCAGCTTCAGGGCCATGGGCCCGAGGCTACCGGTGGGTTCAGAGGTAGCGGCGGGGGTTCTGGGGGCTGCCGTTGACGCGGGTCTCGAAGTGGAGGTGGTTGCCCGTGGAGTGACCGGTCGACCCGACGTAGCCGATGACCTGGCCCTGACTGACGCTCGCGCCGTCGCTGATGCCGATGCGGCTCATGTGGGCGTACAGCGTGGTGAAGCCACCGCCGTGGTCGATGATCACGCAGTTGCCGTAACCGCCCATCGAGCCTGCGGTGATGACCTCGCCACCCTTGGCCGCCCGGATCGGCGTGCCGTTCGGAGCGCCGATGTCGATGCCCGCGTGGAGCCGGCCCCAGCGGTAGCCGTACTCGGAGGTGACCGTGCCCCGTGTCGGCCAGACCAGCCCGGCGCCGGAGACGACCGTCGGGCCGCCGCCGTCGTTCCGTGACGCCCGCGCGGCACGAGCCCGCGCGGCGAGGATCTCGCTGATCCGGCCCTCTTCGGCGGCGAGGGCGGCCGCCTCGGCCTGGATCGACTTGATGCGGGCGTCGAGCGCCTTCTCGAGGCGGGCCTTCTCGGCCAGGTTCGACGAGAGCGCGTTCACCCGTTGCTTGACGTCGTCGCGTCGCTTCGCGGCGACCGCCCGCTGGGCGGCGGCCTTCTCCTTCTCGATCCCGAGGTCTTCCCGGACCGCCCGCAGCTCGTCGATGACGTCGCGGTCGTTGTTCGCGACCTGGCGCAGCACGGCTGCTCGCCGGCTGGCCTCACCGAGATCCTTGGCATCGGCCAGCTCCGCGATGCCCTGGGCCTGCGGGTTGATGTAGGCGTTGACCGCCCGGTTGACGACGGCCGAGTGGAGGTTGTTCATCTCGGCCTCGGTCTGGGCGATCTTCGACTCGGTCGCCGCGAGCTGCGACTCTGCCGCGGCGACGGCCTGGCGGGCCGATGCGAGCTTGGCGCTCTCCGCCTTCACCTGCGACGCGAGCGCGGCGACCGCCCGCTCGAGCTGCGCGTCGGACGACTTGAGCGCGTTGAGCTCACGAGCCTTGCGAGCCCTCTCGGCTCGGACCTGCTCCTGGCGCTGCCGCGACGCCGACGCAGCGGCGTCGACGGGGGCGGCGGTGCCCAGCACCACCGCCAAGACGACGAGTGCGGACGCGAGTCGATGGAGTCGAGTCATACGTTTGGGGGGTTCCCGCCAGGCAACCGCACCGGCCCCGAGAGGCTGAGGCGCGGCAACCCGGTGACCGGACAGGCCGGCGGGTCACGGTACTCAGTTCGTTCTCGGCGCCGCAACCTCCTGTCTGGACCGGAATTTGCCCAGAGCAAGCGGTTGGATGCCTGCAAGCAGCATAGAGGCAACGGCACCAGCGAGGAACAACCCCGGAGCACCGGCCCGCTCCAGAGCGAGGCCCGTCGCGATCGGACCCGCCGTCTGTCCGAGGCGGGTCACCCCGACGAAGAACGCCACGACGCTTCCCCGACTCGACGCAGGCGGGACGCCCGCCACGATGTCCTGCAGCGTCGGGATGAGCACGCCCTCGCCGAAGCCGTAGACGAACGGCCCGAGGAGCAGGATCGGGACCGACGGCGCCACGCCGAGGATGCCGATGCCGACAGCGAGGCAGATCGAGCCCGCCACGAGGAGCGGACGGACGCCCCACCGCTGCCGCAGCCGCCCGAGGGTGAGCGCGGTGATCGTGCTGGTGACGGCGGGGACCGCGAGGATCAGGCCACGGCCGGCGGCGTCGATGCCGAACTCCTCGTCGAGGTGGACGGGCAGCACCGTCAGGAACAGTCCGAAGATCAGGACGAAGAGGACGAACGTCATCCCGGTGGCCCCGAGCACCACCGGGTTGCGGACATAGGGTGCCGCGCGGCGCAGCTGCTCCGACAGCGTGCCCTCGCCCCGTTTCGACGGCGGCAAGACCTTGAGCACGGCGACCGCGGTGATCAGACCGATCCAGTAGGGGGCGAACGTGAGGCGCCATCCACCAACGGTCGCCAACGCGCCACCGGGGTGGCAGCACCGCGATCGAGGCGGTCAAGGCCGCGGCGTTGCGACCGATCATGCGCGCCCGCTCGGCGCCGTCCCAGTGGTCGCCGATGATCACCACGGCGAGGTTGATGAGACCCGCGGCGCCGCAGCCCTGCAGGAAGCGGAGGGCCAGCAGCGACTCGAACGTCGGCGCGAACGCAGCCAGGCCTCCGCTCAGCCCGAACACGGTCAGGCACGGGACGACGACGGATCGCCGGCCGTACCGGTCGGCCAGCACGCCGATCACGGGAGCGAGGAGGATGCCGGGCGCGGTGGCCGCGCCGAGGATCAGGCCGACCGCCGCGCTGCCCCGTCCGAAGTCCTTCGCGATGTCGGGCGCGACCGGCGTGACCAGCACGTTCGCGAGGATCCCGGTGAGCGTGATGCTCAGGATGACGGCGAACGGAGGCCGGCTGGGCGCCCCGGCGGGGGCGTCATCCACAGGCCGAAGACAAGGAGCCCGAGGAACCTTCCGGCCGCAGTCGCACTTCCCCGAACGACTCCGGACAGGCCGCCCCTCGGGCTCGCTGCGCACGGTAGCGGGGGGCGGGAACCCGGGCAAGACCGAGGACGAATCGGTCGAAACGACGCGATTCAGCCACGGAACTTCGACTCGTACCCCACCCGCATGCAGGGCCGGAACCACCGCTCGGTGTAGTGGTACGCGGCGCCGATGATCTCGTCGAGCAGGTCGTCGTCCACCCACGACCACGCCACTGCGCCCTCGAGGTAGATGGCGTCCTCCCAACCGATGGCGAACCGCCAGCCGCCCGGCAGGCGAGCGTTCATCGCGAGCAACATCTCGTAGAGCTGCTGCTGGTTCTCCTCCGGCTGGGGCATGAACTGCGTCTCGTAGTGAAGGGTCCGCTGGCGCAGGTGGAACCAGACGGTCGTGACCTGCTTCTCCTCGCCCTCGAGGCGCACGAACCAGCGCTTGCCGAGGTCGGGATCGTCGAGCGAGTCGACGGCGAGGACGGTGGGGTTGTCGTCCCGCTCGCGCTCGGCCCACGACGTGATGAACTGGGCGAGACGGCGGAGGTCGTCGTCGCTCGCGGGCCCGCTCACCACTGCCTCTCCGCCTGCGGCCGGGCCCGCGTGCCCTCCGCTTCGCTCATGGGCACTCGACGAGCTGGCGCGCGGTCAGCTCGCCGTAGAGACGGCGCAGGCGACCTGCAGCCGTCGTCCACGTGTACGACCTGGCCCGGGCGGCGGCACGCCGCCCCATCGCGGCCGCGAGCTCCGCGTCGCCGAGCACGCGCCTCGCGCGGTCGGCGAAGACGTCGGGATCGCGGTCGTCGACGAGGAACCCCGTACGACCGTCTTCCACCAGCGTCGTCAGGCCCCCGACCGCAGAGGCGACGACGGGCGTGCCGCATGCGGCGGCTTCGAGGGCGACGAGCCCGAACGACTCCGTCCGGCTCGGGATCAGGCACAGATCGGCCGCGCGGTAGAACGTCGACAGGAGCTCGTGGCGCTGCGGTGGCAGGAACGACACCCGCCCCGCGAGGCCGAGCTCGTAGACGACCCCGTGCAGGCGCTCCACCTCCGCCTCGCCCTGCGGCCCGCTCGGACCGCCGACGATGGCGTAGTGCGCGTCGGGCATCGACGACGCGATCTGGGCGAAGGCGGCGATGGCCACGCCGAGCCCCTTCAACGGCTGGATCCGCCCGACCGACAGCACCAGCCGCCCGGTCTCGGGGAAGCCGAGCGCCCGCCTCGCCTGCCGGCGGTTCCCGGGCGCGAAGAACGCATGATCGACACCGAGGGGCACGATCTCGATGCGCTCGGGGTCGGCGTCGTAGAGGCGCACCAGCTGAGCGACCTCGTCATCGCACGAGGCGAGGATCGCGTCGGAGCAGCCGATCACCCGTGCCTCCTCGAGGGAGCGCTGTTCGCTGTCTTCCCCGAGGTCGACCTCCGCCTTCACCCGGTCGAGGGTGTGGAACGTCGAGACCAGCGGCAGGTCGAGCTCGTGCTTGAGGCGATGGCCGGCGACGCCCGAGAGCCAGTAGTTGGCGTGGATCGCGTCGGCCGCGTGGCCGGCCTGCATCCGCGCGAGGACGGCGTCGGCGAACTCGTCGACCAGACCTGGGAGCGCTTCCTTCTCGACGGCCCGCAGCGGACCGGCGGGCACGTGGTGGACGTAGAGCCCGGGCTCGACGTTCACGATCGGTGCGACGTCGTCGGCCTCGGCGCGGGTGTAGAGGTCGCAACGGACGCCGGTGCGCGCGAGAGCCGTCGCGAGCTCGCGCACGTAGACGTTCATCCCCCCGCCGTCACCCGTACCGGGCTGGGCGAGCGGAGACGTGTGCATAGAGAGCACCGCCAGGGCGCGCACGGTCGAGTCCAACCCTACGAAGAGGACTCTTGTTCCCCGGCTCCCGCTGCCGGCGGGTCGTCGTCGCCGTCTGCCTCGGCTTCGACCTTCGGCGGAGGCGCCAACTCGAGCCCCTTCGCCTCGTTCTCGGCCCGGAACGACGAGTAGATCCGGATCAGCGTCTGCTTCTGGTCTTCGGTGATGTACGGGTCGCGGAGGATGTCACCCGGCAGGTCGAAGTCGTCATCGCGCTCGTCGAGGATCCCGGCCCGGACGTACATCGTCTCGGCGGAGATGCGCAGCGCCTTCGCGATCTGCTGGAGGATCTCGGCGGACGGTCGGCGCAGGCCGCGCTCGATCTGGCTCAGGTACGGGTTCGAGATGCCTGCGAGGTCGGAGAGCCTGCGGAGCGACAGCCGCGCGCTGCTGCGCTGCTCCCGGATGAACGCACCGAGCTCGGCGAGGCGATCGGTGACTGCTTCTTCCTGCGCCTCGTCGCCGACGCCGCCGTCGTCGGTCACTAGGCGAGGAGCGAATCGGGGTCGGCGATGCCGGACTTGTAGCGGCGCACGATCTCGCCCTGGAAGATGTCGATGCGCTCGAACACCTGCCGGCGGCGCTGGGAGAGACTGCGTTCGACCTCACCCAGCGACTCGGCGAGTGACTGGACCGCCGCATCGTCGAGGCCGCTCACGTTCGCCAGCACGTCGGCACCGGCCACGGCGTCTGCCTCGGCGAGGTACTCGTCGCTGTCGTCGCCGGGTCCCATCGTCGTGGGCAGCCGGCCGAACCCCGCAGGACGGGCCTGGTCGCCCAGCATCTCGCCCTTCTCGAGACGGTCGACGAGCTCGCTGTTGCTGCTCGGGCCGCTGCCGCTGGATCGCCGCTGGGCCTCGGCGTGGATGATGTCGAGACGCCCCTGGACGATCCGCCTCGCGTACGAGAGCCCGACCTCGATCTCCTGGCACTCGGCGCGACGGGCACGGACCTCGTCGATCGAGAGGTCTTCGACGCCGGCGACGTAGTCGTCGGCCAGAACCCGGTCGAGGCGATCCGACATGTCCGACATGGTAGGACCCCGCCATGGAAGACCTTGCACCCGACCGCGACGACGACCCGCGGATCGACGCGATCGTCTTCGACTTCGACGGCCTGGTGCTCGAGACCGAGGAGGCGATCTACATCGCCCTGAAGGAGCTCTGGGACGAACACGGCCACGAGCTGACGGTGGAGATGTGGGCGCAGTCGATCGGTACGAACAGCGCCGACGTGTTCGACGCAGTGGCCGAGCTCAACCGGCTGGCCGGCACCGACTACACCGAGGAGAGCCTGATCCCGCGGCTACGCCCTCGCATCCGGGGCCTCATCGAGGCCGGCGACCTGCTGCCGGGCGTCGCCGAATGGCTGGACGACGCCGAGGCCCGTGGTCTCGGCATCGGCATCGCGTCGAGCTCCGACCGCGAGTGGGTCCTCGGCCATCTCGACCGGCTCGGTCACACCCCGAGGTTCCCCGTCGTGTGCTGCTTCGACGACGTGCAGGCCCACAAGCCCCGACCCGACTCGTACCTGGAGGCGTGCCGTCGACTCGGCGTGGAACCTTCGTTCGCGCTCGCGCTCGAAGACTCCGTCAACGGTGTGCGCGCGGCGAAGGCCGCGGGCATGTGGTGCGTCGCCGTGCCGACGTCGATGACCCGCCACCTCGACTTCGAAGCTGCAGGCGCCGACCTGGTCGTCGCCTCGCTCGCCGACGTGAGCTTCAGTGACGTGGTGGAGCGCCTCCGCCCCCGCGGCTGATCCGTCCCACACGGTCGGCCGGCGCGTACCGGTACACGACGCGGCCGAGGACCAGCGACGGGTCGACCGGTCCGAAGTGCCGGCTGTCGGTGCTGGCGTCGGCGTTGTCGCCGGCGACCTCGGCTCGACCATCAGCGGTCAGACACGTGATCCGCTTCACCATGACCCGGCGCTGATCGCGCGGGTCCCGAAGCGCGACGACATCGCCGACCCGGACGCGTGAACGGACCGCTACGACGCGATCGCCGGGAAGCAGCGTCGGCACCATCGAGGCGCCCTCGATCCGGAGACGACGTAGCCACCGACGCTTGTTAGGGTTCGCCGACATGCGCCTGCTACCTCGACTCCTCAACGCCGCCGACCGGCTGCGTGCCCCCCAGACCGCGTCCGCGCACTGCGACCTTCCCTGCGGCGTGTACGACCCCGCGCAGGCCCGCATCGAGGCCGACTCGGTGAAGGCGTGCATGGAGAAGTTCAACGCTTCCGACGACCCGGTCTTCAAGGAGCGTGCGACCTTCATCAAGGAGGAGCGCGCCGACCTCGTCAAGCACCACCTGTGGGTGCTGTGGACCGACTACTTCAAGCCGCCGCACCTCGAGCAGTACCCCGAGCTGCACACGCTCTTCTGGAACGCGACGAAGGCGGCCGGCGAGGCCAAGAAGACCAACGACGTCGCGGTCGCCGACAGCCTCCTCTCGCAGATCAGCGAGATCGACCGGATCTTCTGGGAGACGAAGAAGGCCTGAGCATCCGACGGCCACAGGTCGTCGTCAATCGCCCCACGGGCGAGCCAGCTTCTCGAGAACCGCGTCGAGCTCCGGCTCGACGCGGTCTCGCGAGCGGGCTACGAGGGTCCAGGCCCAGGTGAGCCACGACGCCCGCCAGAGCAAGGGAAGCGCCGCTTCCTCCTCCTCGCTCAGTGGCGCGATCGCGCCGTAGCCCTCGCATGCGTCGGGGTACCGCCCACCCCACGTCGCCCACGCGACGTCACTGGCGCGGGTGTCGTGACGGGACGCCTCGAAGTCGAAGATCCCGAGGATCGTCGAGCCGCGGGCGTGGAGGTTCCACGGCAGGAAGTCGCCGTGGACGATCGTCATCGGGAACCGGTGCGCGTGGAGGAACGAGACGCCCTCGGCGATCTGGCGGGCGTGGCGCTCCATGGCGACGGCGCGCGGACGGTCGAGACGGCGAAGGCGAGCCAGCAGGGCGACGTGCTCCGGTGTGATCTCCGCCGCCTCGTCCGCTCGGTGGTGGCCGTCGCGCTGACCGATCCCCGACGCGATGTCGGCGAGATCGCGGTGGAGCCTGGCGAGGAGCTCGCCGCGCCAACGGTGGCGCGGGTCGTTGCGATCCCACTCCTGGCGGCGACCGGGGAGGCGCCGGAAGGCGGCCCACCAGCGCCCGCCGACCTCGATCGGGCCGGTGAGCGGCGTCGCCACCGGCCACCCTCGGTCTTCGAGGTGGCGGAGGACCGTCGTCTCCCACTCCACGCTCGCGGCCGTCTCGCCGTCGCGGTACCGGCGGAGGATCGTGTACGCGCCGTCTCCTTCGCGCACGACCCAATGGGCACTGCCCTTGTCCTGCACGAGACGGATCGCCACCGGATGCCGTCCGAGCATCCGCGCCACCTCAGACGGCCGGGCCGGGCTCATCGGAGATCGAGCACCGCTGACGCGACGAGCACCCACATCGGGCCGACGAGAGCGAACCCGTCGATGCGCCGCAGGGCGGGAGCGAACGCGTCGGGACGGGGCAGGACGGCTGAAGCGAGGAACGGGCCGAGCGGCGCCAGCAGCGCGGCGATCGCCCCGAGCAGCCAGGGGCTCGCTCCGCGAAACGGCGGCACCAGCACCGCGGCGACCAGGATCGAGACGACGAGCACGGCCGCACTCGATGCGATGGGCGCATCGATCGAGCGCCGCGCGCCGGCGCCGATCAGGAACCACGACGCCTCCGCCGCGAAGACCGTGAGGAGGAGCACGAGCGCAGCCGCGGCTCCGACCTCACCTCGAGCGAGCGGCACCACGGCAGCCGCTATCCCCGCCACGAGCGCGATGCCTATCGTCAGCGGGGCGTCCCACGCGCGCTGCCCGAACTGCAGCTGCGCGGCGGTGACCGCAGCGATTGCGGTGACCACCGCGGCAGCGGTGACCGCGATGGGACCCGCGACCGACGAGAGCGCGATGACCACGGCGCCCACGATCGCCACCGGCCGGTACGGGCGTCGCGCCTGGCGCCGCCAGGCTCGGCACGCCTGACCCGCAGCACCGAGGGCGACGGCAGCGAACACGAGCGCGGCGGGAGTCGGGCCGAGCGCAGTGGCGGAGAACGCGATCGCGGCCCAGATCACTCCGAGGCGGACCCGAGGCCCGTCGATGTCGACCGTCGGCCGGAGATGGCGTACGGCCTTGAGGGTGATCATCCTCCGGACACCGGAGGAAGCACCGCCACCTCGTCGGACTCGGCGACCGCATCGTCGTCGGTCGCCGGTTCGCCGTTCACCCAGATCCGGCTCGTGCGGAGCACGGCCACGAACGCGTCGCCGTAGCGCGCCCGCGCCTCGGCGAGCACGTCGCCCACGGTGGCCCCGTCGATCGTGTCGCGATCGGTGCCTGCTGCCTCGCGGGCGGCAGCGAAGAGGCGCAGGACGGCTACGCCTCCACCTCCGCCCGTCCGTTGGTGATGACGATGTCCCCCCGGCTCGACACCGCGTCGAACGCGTAGACGCCGTCGCTCACCCGGTAGATGCGCGTCGTCACGTCGTCACCAGGGAACACGTTCTTCGCGAAGCGCACAGCGAGCCGCTTGACCCGTGTCGGGTCGCCGCCGGCCACCGTCTTCACCACCGCCTGGCTCGTCATCGCCATCGTGCAGAGGCCGTGGGCGATGATGCCGGGCAGCCCGACCGACTTCGCGAAACCGTCGTCGACGTGGATCGGCATCATGTCGCCCGAGGCGTCGCGATAGCGGAACGTCTGGTCGTCGTCGACGTGCACCGTGAGCTCACCCGCTTCGTTCGCTCTCGCTTCGTCCGGAAACGTGTGGTCGGGCTTGTCGGGACCCGCGCTCTCGCCGTCGGCCATGCCGCGGATGAACATGGTGATGAACTGCTCGAGAACCGGCTCGCGCGTCTCGCTGTCGTCGCTCGTGACCCGGATCGTGAAGCGTGTGCCGGAGCCCCCGACGCGGATGCTGTGGGCCTCGGCTCGCGTGGTGATCGACCGGCCCGGCACCAGCGGTTGGTGGAAGTGCATGTCCTGCTCGCCGTGGACGATCATCATCATCGCCTCGGGTGGAACGATGTCGGCGACGGCGAGCCCCATCGCTTCCCACGTCGGCACCACACCGAAGACGGGCGGTGCGACCTTGCCCGACGTGTACGCCTCGTTGTCGTCGTTCGTCGCTGCGGCGTACTGCTTCGCCCGCTCCGGATCGATGACGCTCGTGCGTTCGTCGTAGGTCGTGCCCAGCTTCTCGACGGGGAGGGCCATGCAGCGACGCTATGCGAGGATGAGGAGCCGTGACCACCAGCGCCCGCGTGCTCCTCGTCCGCCACGGGCAGTCGACGTGGAACGCCGAGGGACGGTGGCAAGGATGGGCCGATCCGCCGTTGACGGAGCTGGGTGAGCAGCAGGCGCGGGATGCCGTCGAGCACCTTCGCGACGCAGGCATCACGCACGTCGTGGCGTCCGATCTGCAGCGCGCTCGCCGCACGGGCGAACTGATCGCGGAAGGGCTCGGAATCGGCGCGTCGTCGGTCGAGGTAGATCCCGATCTTCGCGAGCGCGACGTCGGAGCGTTCTCCGGTCGAACGACGGAGGAGAACCACGCGGCCCATCCGGAGGCGTTCGATGGCACCCGGATCCTGTATGCGCCGGGCGGCGAGACTGCAGAGCAGGTGCTGGCGCGGGTCATCCCTGCGCTGCTGCGGATCGCGCATCGACATCCGGGCGACACGGTGCTCGTCGCGACGCACAGCGGCGTCATCCGGAACCTCGAGCGGCATCTGGGGTCACCGCCGGTGGGCAACATGCCGAACCTTGGCGGCCGGTGGCTCGACGTCTGCGAAGGCGGACGGATGGACCTCGGCGATCCGCTGCTGCCGATCGAGCCGGAGCTCACCACTCGCCCCGACGCCGAGTGATCCGATGACGCCGTGACCGAACGGCGGGAGGATCAGCACCAGCGGTTCCTCGAGACGCCACCGTCAGCGACCGAACTGGCAGCCGTCGTCTCCGCGATCGCGCCGGGTGCACGCGTACGTTCGGTGACGCGGCTGCCGGGCGGCATCGCCTCGGCAGTGCATCGCGTCGATCTCGAGCGGCCCGACTCGTCGGTCGTCGTGCGACGGTTCAACGACGCGCTGCCGTGGCATCGAGCGGAGCGGGTGAAGCGCGAGGCGACGCTGCTGGGTGCTCTCGAAGCGACGCCCGTTCCCGCTCCGTCGGTGCTGCTCGCCGACGCCGACGGATCGGCCACCGGGTGCCCGATGCTGGTGCTGTCGCTGCTGCCGGGCCGGAGCATCGACCCGCCGGGCGACGACGCATGGGCGGAGGAGCTGGCGACGACGCTCGCGACGATCCACGACCAGAGCCCCCCGTTCGACGCGGAGGACTGGATCACGTTCTGGCGGTCGGCCGATGCGCTGCCCGACGAGCTCGGCGCCCATCCACGGGCGCAACAGGTGTGGTCGGCGCTCGTGCATGTGCGAGACGAGTTGATCGACGAGCGGTGGACGCTCGCGCACCACGACTTCCATCCCGGCAACACGTTGTGGTCAGACGGGCACGGCCGTCCGACGGTCAGCGGTGTCGTCGACTGGCCGCTCGCCGGCGGTGGCTACGCCGCCTACGACGCGGTGTACTGCGCGTTCGACACGTCGCTGTCGAAGGGGCCGGCCGCCGGCGAGCGCTTCTTGCGCGCGTACGAGTCGATCGTCGGGCGGACGCTGCATCCCGGGTGGCGCCTCGTCGTCGCGACGCGGGCGCTCGACGAGCTCGACGACTGGCTCGACGCGTACCTCGGTGTCGGCACCGCGCTCAGCCTCGGCGAGCTGCACGCGAACTTCGATGCGTGGCTCGATGCAGCGTTGCAGCTCACGACGTAGCGACGTTCCGCGTTCTTGTCCGACCCTGTCGATACCTTCGCAGCCATGGACGTCGAGATCATCCGCAGCACCCGCCGCCGGCGAACGGGCGCCGCGCGGGTGGTCGGCGACGTGATCCGGGTGTCGGTGCCTGCCGGGCTGCCGGCAGCCGAGGAGCAGCGGCTCGTGTCGTCGTTGGTGTCGAAGATCGAGCGGAAGCGCGCCGCCGAGCCGATCGACCTCTTCGAGCGTTGCGTCGAGCTGGCGAGGCGCTACGACCTGCCGGAGCCGGCGTCGGTGCGGTGGGTCGACAACCAGGTCTACCGGTGGGGCAGCTGCACACCGGCCGACGGTTCGATCCGCATCTCGACCCGTCTCGCGTCGTTCCCGTCGTGGGTGCTCGACGGGGTGCTCGTGCACGAGCTCGCGCACCTCGTCGTCCCTCGCCACGGCCCGGACTTCTGGGCCGTCGCGAACCGGTACCCGAGGATGGAGCGCGCCCGCGGGTTCCTCATCGCGAAGGGCATCGACGAGGGCTGACCCTTCGCTCGATCTCGTCGCCGATGCGGGCAGCGAGATCGGCGCTCAGCAGGTCGCTGCCGTGCCCAGCCCCGTCCATCCACCACAGGTGCTTGTCGTCGGTGGCGAGGTGGTCGTGGATCTCCTGAGCGTGCTCCGGCGGGAAGTAGCCGTCCGCGGGGTCGGCGACGAGGATCACGAACGGGTTGGCGATCGCCGGCGCGACGTCGGCCACCGTCGCGTCGGTGCCTGGCAGCGTGTCCGAGACACGCGTGCGGAGCGCGATCCGCAACGCAGCGCGCCTCGGTCTGGACCCGATCCAGCGAGCGATACGGGCCGTCGGCCCGGTGTTCCCGTCGTTTCCGGTGCTCCAACGAGCGGGCGGGCTGATCGCGACGACGCCGGCAACGGAGTCCGACGCCGCTGCGTGCAGCAGCGCGACCGCGGCTCCCAGGCTCACCCCCACTGTCACGACGGGCCTGGCTGCGCCACCCGACGTCGCCACGACAACGCGCTCGACATCGATCGCCTCCCGAGGGCCGAAGCCGCAGTGGCCGCCGGAACGTCCATGACCGCGCAGGTCGGGCACGACGACGTCGAAGCGCCGCGCGAGCTCGTGGGCGAAGCGATGGACCGCCGGCGTGCGAGACCAGTGCGCGAAGCCGTGCAGCACCACGACCGTGCACGGCGCATCCCGCGGACCGGCGAGCGTGTGCACGACGAGACCCACCCCGTCGTCTGTGGTCACCACGCGTCGCTGCTCGCCGCGATAGCGAGGAGCAAGGTGATAGCTGCGCAGGTAGCGCGCTAGCGCGACGCTTGCTGCGCTCGCCGCCATTCGGCCTCGGCCTCGCCGAGCGGCGTCACCGGGTCGGCGCCCTTGCGGTACTCGGCCAGGAGGCCGCCCCAGTCGTTGGTGGCGTTCAGCCGGCCCAGCAGCGCGGACATCCCCCAGACGACGCGATCGAGGATCACGTAGTGGGGCGGCATGTTGAGCACCTGCATGACGTCGGAGTACTCACCCGCGACGTCGATGATGCGAGAGAGCGCGTTCGACGTCCAGTCCTTGGTGTAGGTGAACCGGTCGACCATGAACGGCTCGTACGGCGTCGACACGTAGTCGAAGACGTGCTGCGGGTCGAGACCGTGGCCCGTGCGGAGGAAGTTCGCCTTCTCCGCCTCCCGCACCGTGCCTTCGGCATCGTTCTCGAGGATGCGGTCGAGGATGCCGGTGAGCGACTCGAGCTCGCCCGGGTTCCACCGCTTCACGAGGCCGAAGTCGAGGAACGTCACGGTGCCGTCTCGATGGAAGATGTAGTTGCCCGGGTGCGGGTCGCCGTTGAAGACGTGGAAGTGCTGGATCGAACCCTGGGCGAAGCGGAAGAGCACCTCCGCCGCCTTCTGGCGCGTCGCCTCGTCGACCGTCTCCCGGAACTCGTCGAAGCGCATGCCATCGACCCATTCGCTGGTGAGCACCCGCTGGGTGCTGAGCTCGGGGACCACCTCGGGCACGTGGATGAACGGATGCTTCCGGTAGCGCTCGACGAACTCCATCTGGAGCTTCGCTTCGAGGCGGTAGTCGAGCTCGTCCGCCATGCGCGCCCGTAGCTCGTCGACGAGCGACTTCACGTCGAGGTTCTTGAGGGCGAAGCTGGCGAAGAGGCCGTAGAGCATCTCCGCGTTGTCGAGGTCGCTCTTGATGGCCTTGTCGACGCCCGGGTACTGGACCTTCACCGCCACCACGCGTCCGTCGCGTGTGACGGCTTTGTGGACCTGGCCGATCGACGCCGCGCCGAGCGGCACGGGGTCCCACTCGAGGAAGAGGTGCTCCGGGTCCTGGCCGAGCTCCTCCTTGATGACGCCCGCGGCGAGGCTTGGCGCCATCGGTGGCACGTCCTGCTGCAGCGTCGCCAGCGCGGCCTGTGCCTCGGGCGGCAGGCCGTCGGCGATGAACGACAGCATCTGGCCCGCCTTCATGATGGCGCCCTTCATGCCGCCGAGCGTCGCCGCGACGTCCTGCGCGGTTCGGATCGCGAACTGCTCGTCGAGGCGAGCCCGCTCCTCCTCGTCGGCGCCTCGCCCCTTCACCTTCACGACCGCGAAGTGGGCGGCGCGGTGGACGGTGAGGCGCATGATCCTCACGCGACGCTCGACGCGGTGACGGCGGTCTTCGTCGCGCAGTGCAACCGCTGCGGCCGCCGCCGTCGCCGCGGTGGCGGCGGCAGACGCCGCTGCTCCGATCTTCACCACCCGCCTGATGCGCATGGAGCGGTGCGCTACTCCTCGGTCGTCGCCGCGGCGGCCGATCGGGCTTCCTGCTCCGCGAGGGCCTGGTCGTCGACGCAGAACCTCGTGGCCGGCATGGCGTCGAGCCGCTCGTCCGGGATCTGCTTGCCGCACGCCTCGCACGTGCCGTAGGTGCCTTCGTCGAGGCGCCGGAGTGCGTACTCGATCTCGCCGAGCTCGGCTTCTACCTCGTCGAGGATGCTCAGGTCCTTCGAGCGCTCGAACGTCTCGGTGCCCGTGTCGGCCTGGTGCTGGTCGACCGATGACAGCTCCTGCAGGCCGTCCTCCTCGGACTCCTCACGCAGTGCGCTGTACTCCTGGCGCAGCCCCTCGAGTCGTTCCCGCTCTTCGGCGAGTCGGTCGCGCATGTGCTCGGCGTCCATGAGCCGAGGCTACCCACCGGGCGGCGGTTGCGATCCTAGAAGTCGGGCGGCGTCGACTGGGGCACGATCGGTCGTGTGGCCTCGTAGGCTTCCACGAGGTCGGGGGTGTAGCTCAGCTGGCAGAGCAGCGCTCTTTTAAAGCGAAGTGCGTGGGTTCGAGCCCCACCGCCCCCACTCGTCGTCGTCGAAGCGAAACAGGGCCGGAGCATCACGCTCGCGATACCGGAAGGCGTTCGCACGCATCGCTGTGCGCCGGCGGTGGCAGTTCGCACAGACGACTTCGCACTTCTCGATCTCGGCGACGATGGCCTGCCAACGCTGCCGCATCATGGCGCTGATGTTCCGCACCTTGTCGCGGAGGTGGTCGAAGTCGAGGACCACGGGGTCTGATTCTCCGTAGTCGACGCACGGGTGAGCCCGCAAGTAGTCGAGGATCCGCCACTGCGCCTCCCGCTTCCGAGCCCGCGCATACTCGTACATGCGGCGTGCCTTCACTTCAGGGTGTTCCTCGTACCAGCGCTTGTTCACCTCGATGTTGCAGGTCTTGCACCGGCGTTGAAGACCGTCGGGCCGCCCCCGGTTGCGGTGGTACTCGCTCACCGGCTTGAGCTCCCCGCAGTCGATGCAGCGCTTGAGGTCGAGGCCATCCAAAGGCAGCTGCGGCTGATCCATGTCGACTCCTGATGAGGTCGATGGTCGAGCGGCAGCACGGGCTGCGAGCGGCGGAAGGCCGGGCAACCATCCTACCACGTGAGGCGAACATGTGTTCGAACTACTATTCCAGCGCGCGCTCCACCCGCTCGACCTTCGACCGCAGTGCGCCGGTGACGCCTGGCCGGTGGTCGACCTTGATCACCACGGAGACCCGCGGCGCCACCGCGGCCACCGCCATCGTGGCGGCCTTCACCACGGCCATGACCTCGTCCCACTCCCCCTCGATGTTCGTGAACATCGCGTTCGTCTCGTTCGGCAGCCCGCTGTCCCGCACCACGCGAATCGCGGCAGCGACCGCATCGCCCACCGAGCCGTCGTCCGCACCGGCCAGTCCTGTCGGCGACACCGAAAACGCCACCAGCGTGCTCATCGCACCAGCCTCTCCTCGTGCACGATCTTCACCGGAGGCACCTCGTCGGCCGGCGTGAACCCGAGCACGCGGCCGAGGAACGACAGTTCCGCCTGCGCGACGGTGACGATCGAGTCCGCCTTCCGGAACCCGTGCTGCTCGCCCTCGAACGCGACGTACGCGTGAGGGATCCCTTTGTCGGCCAGCGCCTCCGCCATCATCTCCGACTGCTCGGGCGGCACGACCTTGTCCTCCAGCCCCTGGAACAGGATCAGCGGGCAGGACAGCGCGTCGGTGTGGTGGATCGGTGAACGCTCCTTGTAGAGGTCGACCGCTTCGGGATACGGACCGATCAGCCCGTCGAGGTACCGGCTCTCGAACTTGTGCGTGTCGCGAGCCAAGGCCTCCGCGTCGGCGACGCCGTAGTGCGACGACCCCGCAGCGAAGACCCCGGGACGGAACGTCAGCGCAGCCAACGTCGTGTACCCGCCCGCGCTGCCGCCCCGGATGACGAGACGAGACGGATCGACCCGATCGGAGGCTGCGAGGTGGAGCGCGGCGTGCACGCAGTCGTCGACGTCGACGATCCCCCACGTCCCGCGCAGACGTTCGCGGTACTCGCGCCCGTAGCCGGTGCTGCCGCCGTAGTTGACGTCGACCACGGCCACACCTCGAGTGGTCCAGTACTGGATGCCGAGGTTGAGGCTCGACGACGTCGCGCTCGTCGGGCCGCCGTGCGACAAGACGATGAGGGGCGGGCGCTCGTCGGGAGGTCCGACGTGCTCGGGGTTGTGAGGGGCGTAGTAGAGCGCGTGGGCGGTCCGATCGCCCGTCGTCGGGAACTCGATCGGCTCGGGCCGCGAGATGAACGACCCATCGACGAGCGCGTCCTGCGAAGAGCGCAGCACCTCGTACTGGCCGTCTCGAGCCACCCGAACGACGGCGGCCGCGCGGTCGGGAGCTGCGGCAAGGCACACCACCGACTCGCCGTCGCCGGCCGCGACTACCGACTCGTACGACGAGAACGGCAGCTCGCCACCCACCCCTTCGAGCACTCGCACGCCGCGTGACGAACCGGCTCGGACCATCGAGCCATCGCGGAGGAACGTGTACGTCGACTGCCCGAACACCCAGTCGGGTCCCGTGTACTCGACGCCCTCGTCGAACGGGACGGGTGCTCCGTCCTCCCGTGAGATGCGCCACCACCCGGACTCGTCGCTCACCCAGTGCAGAACTCCGCCGGGCGACCACCGAGGTTGAGACACCGAGACGCCGCCCGACCCGCCGGCGACGACGCGCGAACCGGAGACGGCCATGGTCGAGGGATCGACCGCCGCCACGTGCAGCACCGTCGCGTCCCACGGCATGTCCGGGTGGTTCCACGACAGCCACGCGAGGCGGCGTCCGTCTGGCGACATCCGTGGAGCGGAGAAGAAGTCCCTGCGATCGGCGAGCACCACCGTCTCGCCGTCGGCCAGACGCACCGCCACGAGGTCGTTCAGCACGTCGACCGGCCCGCCGTGCTCCGGATGCCGCTCGCGGACGCAGAGCACCCACGCGCCGTCGCGAGTGATCTCGTGATCGGCGTAGCGCACCGACGCGAGCCCGAGCTCCGCAGCGGCAGGAGTGATCGCGCGCCCCGCGCCGTCGTACAACCGCTGGTCGGCGAAGTTCGAGAACACGACCAGGCCATCGCGCACGTCGTACGACCGGCCGCCGTACTCGTGCACCGTCGTTCTGGCCGACAGGCCCTCCGGCACGACATCGGTCACAGCGCCGTCCGCCGAGCGGCGCACGATCACCTGCCGCCCCGCCTCCGCCGGCCGTCCTTCGTTCCAATAGATGTCGTCGCCGTCACAGGCGACCGACGACAGACGGACGGCGCCGGCGACGAGGAGCTCCGGAGCGATGGGCGACTTCCACGACCCGTACGGGGCGGCAGTGGGCATCGGGCGAGCCTACGCAGGCAGACTTCGCCCGTGACGAGACCGGCGCGGCAGATCCCGACCACCCGCAACACCTTTAGCACCGGGCGGCTCGACCGCCTCGGACGCCTGCGCAAGGACACTGAACGACTCGCGGTGCACCTCGCCGACGGCGAACGGGTCGTCATCCCGATCTGCGGCGCACGAGTCGCAACGTCGATGGGCGACGCCGGCCCGAGCATCGCGACACTCGAGATCACGGAGGTCGACGAGAACGACCTGTGGCTGCTCGGGGAGATCGACGGGACGACGTATGTCGCCATCGACCTCGACGACGACGGACTCGACCGCCGCGACCTGCCGGACGACATCCGGTGGTCCGGGCTGCGCGAGATCGCGGCGATGCTCGACGAGGACGACGCCAACATCCTCGCAACGGCAACGGGACTCGCTCACTGGCATCGCACCCACCGCTACTGCGGCGCCTGCGGAGCCGAGACGGTCGCCGACTGGTCTGGCCACCGCCGTCGGTGCGACGGCTGCAACCGTGAGCACTTCCCGCGAACCGACCCGGCGATCATCGTCCTCGTCACCCACGACGACCGAGCGCTCCTCGCCCGCAACCCGGCGTGGCCCCGCGGGTTCTCGTCGGTGCTCGCGGGCTTCGTCGAACCGGGCGAGTCGTTGGAAGACGCCGTCGCTCGGGAGGTGAAGGAGGAGGTCGGCCTCACCGTCGAGACGGTGACCTACGAGTCGAGCCAGCCGTGGCCGTTCCCGTCGTCGATCATGCTCGGCTTCCGCGCCGAGGCGACGAACGACGCGCTCGACCCCGACCCGGAAGAGATCGCCGACGCCTGCTTCTACACCCGGGACGAGCTGGCGCACGGTGCGGTGGGGATGCCCCCGCCCATGTCGATCGCCCGCCGCCTGATCGACGACTGGATCGCGGAGGAAGACGCTTGACTGCGCATGTAGCGGCGACGAGAGCAGCCGCCGGCCACGCACGCTGACGCGCGGTGCCCGCACGCCGGCCGCCGCGCCACGACCACGACGCCGGAGGCGACCCGTCGCTCCTCGACGCGAAGGCCGCGCTTCGCGACGAGGTGTGGACGGCGCTCCGCGACGCACGCGCCGCGCGGTTCCCGGGCGCGTTCGGCCGCATCCCGAACGTCGTCGGAGCGGAGGCAGCAGCCGAGCGACTCCGCCAGACCGAACAGTGGCGTCGCGCGAGCACGATCAAGTCGAACCCCGATGCGCCCCAGTGGCCGGTTCGACAGCGCGCGCTCGAAGACAGCAAGCGCGTGTTCATGGCGGTGCCTCGGCTGGCCGGGCGCGATCCCTTCCTCCTGCTCGATCCGGCGACGCTGACGGTTCGGCCTCGCGCCGCTTCGTCGATCAAGGGTGCGACCGACCACGCACGGCCGGTGCCGGTGAGCGCGCTCGATCCGGTCGACCTCGTCGTCACCGGGTGCGTGGCGGTCGACCCGACCGGCGCGCGCCTCGGCAAGGGAGGTGGCTTCAGTGACCTCGAGTTCGCGATCGCCACCGAAGCAGGACTGATCGACGACGACACCGTCGTGGTGACGACGGTGCACGAGCTGCAGGTGCTCGATCCGGGGCGCATTCCGATGAGTGGCCACGACGTCCCACTCGAACTCATCGTCACGCCCGAGCGGATCATCGAGTGCTCGAGGTCCCGGCCCCGCGCGAGCGGAATCGCCTGGGACGACCTGACGCCGGAGAAGATCGCTGCGATCCCGCTCCTCGGGGAGCTCAGGAAGCGAGCAACGCGAGCACGCCCTCGACGTCGCTGAGATCTCCGAGCACGACATCGGCGTCGAGCCCGCTCAGGTCCTCGAACGCGAAGCGGCCGGTCGCCACGAGCATGCAGCGGGCTCCGCCGGCCCGAGCGCACTCGAGATCGCGAGGCGTGTCACCGATGACCCACACCTCCGATGGTGCGAACGAGCGGCCGTACTGCGCCTCCGCCTTCTCACGCGCGATCGGCACCAACTCGCGCCGGTCGTGGTGGTCGCTCCGGTACGCGCCGACGTCGAGGTCGAACCACTTCTCGAGGTGGAAGGCGCCGAGCTTCACCGCCGCGTTCGCCGCGAGGTTGCCGGTGAGCACCGATTGCAGGACGTCGGGATCTTCGTGCAGCCGCGGCAACAGCTCCTCGATGCCCGGGAGCACGTAGCCCTCTCCCGAATGCGGTCGGCGGCGGCCGCCAGCTCCGCTTCGAGGTGGCGCAGCACGTCGGGCAGGTGGCGGTCGACCTCGTCGTCGGCGACCTCCGCCAGCAGAAGGATCTCCCGCGCGATCTGCGGGTCGGTCTTGCCCGACATGGTCACCTGGTCGAGGACGTCCGGCGACAGCTCCCGGGCGAGCGTTCGCGCGACAGCGGTGTCGAAGACCGTGCGGCCCGCCTCGCCCGCCTTGATGAGCGTGCCGTCGACGTCCCAGAGGACGAGGCGCTTCACCGGCTCATCCCGGTGCGCGGAACCCGAGCTCGCCGCTCGCGACGATCGCCTTCGACAGGGGCCGAGCCAGCGTGCGCAACCGGTCGCAGCCGTCGTCACCGATCGCCTCGTACGCGTACGTCGAGCGTTCGTCGGTGAGCGCCTCGACCCGCTCGCGATGGGAGCGCCCGTCAGCCGTCAGCCCGCCGTCGCCGTCGAGCCACCCCCTCGACCGCAGAGCTTCGACGCACGCATCCCACTCGTCGCGCGACCACGATCGCGACGACCGCAACACCGAGGCCGGCACCTCGCCCGTTGCTGCGTGGATGACGAGGGCCTCGCATCCGCCCACTCCCTCCGCCGTCATCGCCGCGATGTGCGCGTCGCCGCGGAACTCGCGCAGCAGCGTCTGCGCGTGCCACAGCACGAGGTGAGGATCGCTCTCGTCGGGCCACGGGAGCGATGCGTGTCCCGCGAAGAGCGGCCGGCCCTCCGGCCGCTCCGCCGCTCGTTCGGCCGCACGTCGAGCGAGCGACGCGGCCTCCGCGACATCCTCCGACCGCGCCGCGTCGCCCAGCAGGCGCTGCAGCACGCGGTCGACCACGTCCAGCCTCGCCGCGAGCACGTTGGAAGGCGACGTGATCTCCCACGCATCGACCATCGCCCGCCGCACGAAGTCCGGACGGAAGTTGAAGAAGGTGGCGATGACGACCTCGGGCGGCACGGTTCCCATCGCCGCCGCTCGTGCGACGAAGTAGCTCTGGTCACGACGCAGCCCGAGCCGGTCGTAGATCTCGTCGCGTTCGGGTGCGAAGTACACGATGCCGTGCACCGGCTCCACGGTTCGCCAGGTCTTCCGCGCCACCACCGCTTCCATCCCGGCGACAGTAGGGGCTGCGCGCGCACGTCTACGTCTACGGTGCGCGGCGTGACGACCCTTCCCTCTTTCGACGAGCTGCCCATCCGCCGCGGCGCGCCGAAGGGCGCGGCGTGGGGGGTGTGGGGCGACGACGACGTGTTCGGTTGCCTCAACCTCCTGACGCCGGAGCGCGTCGTGGCAGCCGCCGGGCTCGTGCGGAAGGGAGCGGTCTTCGCGCTGAACCTCGACCAGCATCTGCCCGACCCGCCGCTCTTCGGTCGTGCCGCCCCCGAACACACCGTGCTCGGCGAAGGCGCGGGCCACGACGACCTCCTCTCGTTCAACACCCAGAGCTCGAGCCAATGGGACGGATTCCGCCACGTCGGCTCGGTACACGGCTTCTACAACGGCATCGCGGACGAAGAGCACGGCATCCACCACTGGGCCCGGCGAGGCATCGCGGGTCGCGGCGTGCTGGCCGACGTCGCACGGTGGCGCGAATCCGTCGGGCGGCCGGTCGCGCCCGACGCTCCCGACCCGATCGAGTGCGATGACATCGAGGCGACGCTCGAGGCGCAGGGAACAGCGCTGCAGGAAGGCGACGTCCTCCTCCTGCGCACCGGGTGGCTCAGCTGGTACCGGTCGCTCGACGCCCGCGGGCGCGCCGACACCGCATCGTCACTCAAAGCGCCCGGCATCCGGCCGGGCGTCGCCACCGCGAAGTGGATGTGGGACCGTCACGTCGCGGCACTCGCCGCCGACAACCCTGCGGTCGAGGTGTGGCCCCTCGGATCTCTCCTCGGTGATCTCGATCCCGAGCAGCGTCGAGCGATGCGCAACGATCCTGACGCCGCGCCGGAGATCTTCGTGCACACCGCGCTCCTTCCGCTGCTGGGGCTACCGCTCGGGGAGCTGTGGGATCTCGATCCGCTCGCCGACGATTGCGCGGCCGACGGGACGTACGAGTTCCTGTTCACGTCGGCCCCGCTCAACGTGCGCGGCGGCGTGGCCTCGCCACCCAACGCGCTCGCGATCAAGTGACGGCCGAGCGTCAGCCCGCGCGGTCCGGGCCGGCCCTCGTCACGGTGATCCGCAGCAGCACCCGCCGATCGCGCACCATCGCGGCGCGGTAGTCGTCCCAGTCGGGGTGCTCGCCGCTGATGCGACGGTAGTAGTCGACGAGGCCATCCATCGCCTCCGGAAGGCGGACGATCTCCGCGTCGCCGTCGACGTAGACCCACCGTCCGAAGAACTGATCGGTGAAGGCGCAGATCGTCACGCGCGGATCCCGCTCGATGTTCTTCGTCTTCAGCGCGGTCTCTCGGGTGGACACGATCACCTTGCCGTCGTCGTCGACGCCTGCAGTGATGGGCGTGAGCTGCGGGCGGCCGTCGCGACGTGTGGTGGCGAGTACCGCTCGGTGGTTCTCCCGCAAGAACGTCAGGGCTTCAGCTGCTTCCACCCTTCTATCCTTGCCCCGTGGAGTGCCCAGCGTGCCGAGCCTCGGTACCGGAAGGCAGCCGGTTCTGTCCGTCGTGCGGGCAGGCCCTGCGGAGCCGGTCCGAGGAGCGCCGCGTGGTGACGGTGCTCTTCGCCGATCTCGTCGGGTTCACCGGCCTCTCCGAAGGCGTCGACCCGGAACAGCTCAAGAACCTCGTCGACCGGGCATTCCAGCGGCTCATCACCGACATCACCAACCACGGCGGACGGGTCGACAAGATCGTCGGCGACCAGATCATGGCGCTGTTCGGCGCACCGGTCGCCCACGAGGACGACGCCGAGCGGGCCGTGCGGGCGGCGCTGCAGATGCAGCACACGCTGCGAGCGTTCGCGGAGGAGGTCGGGATCCCGATCCACATGCGCGTCGGCGTCAACACCGGCGAGTCGCTCGTCGGCACGCTGCGAGCGGGCGGCGAGTACACGGCCATGGGTGACGCGGTGAACGTGGCGAGCCGGCTGCAGACGTGGGCCCGACCTGGTCACGTCGTCGTCGGGCCGACCACCTTCGAGCAGACGAAGGAGGTCGTGGGCTACGAGGCGGTCGGGTCCATCCAGGTGCGCGGCCGCGAGGAACCGGTCGAGGCGTACATCGCGACCGAGACGCTCGCGCCGCCGGGTCACCGGCCCCGCCGTCACCGCAGTCCGCTGAAGGGCCGCGACAACGAGATCTCCATCCTTTGCACCGCGCTCGAGATGGCGCTGCGGCGACGGCGGCCTCACGTGCTGGTGCTCCTCGGCGAGGCCGGCATCGGCAAGAGCCGCTTGGCCGATGAGCTGACGCGGTCGGCCCGTGACAGTCACGACGCGCTCGTGCTCCAGGGCCAGTGCGTCCCTTACGGCGAGGCGAACCTGTGGTGGCCGGTCGCCGAGGCGGTGCGCCAGGCGCTCGGCATCGACCCGACCGACACCGCCGAAGACGCCACGCGGAAGACGCACGAGAAGGTCGCGTGGGGCATCGGCAAGCCGGCCGACCATCCCGACACGGTGCGGGCCGTCGACGGGCTGCTCTACCTCCTCGGCCTGCCATCGAGCCTTCAGGACGTCGAGCCGGCACGGGCACGTGAAGACGCGACCCGGGCGTTCATCGGACTGCTGCAGGTGATGGCCCACATGCACCCGCTCGTGCTTGTGCTGTCGGAGCTCCATTGGGCCGACCCGCTCGTCCTGGATCTCGTCGACCGACTCCCCGACCGGATGCGCGGCCTGCCGTTCGTGCTCGTGGCCACCGCCCGCACGGAGCTCGAGGAGCGATGGACGCCGAAGCCGGCGGGACGCAGCCTCGTCATCCTCCAACTCGACCCGCTCGACCGTGCCGCCGCTGCCGAGCTCGTCGAGGCGCTTCTCGACGGTGCCGGGCGGCGCGACCTCGTCGACGCGGTGCTCGACCGTGCCGGGGGCAACCCGTTCTTCCTCGAGGAGCTCACCGCCCTCCTTCACCAGACCGAACGCAACGAGACCCAACTTCCCGCGACGCTGCGGGGTTTGGTGGCCACCCGCCTCGACGCCCTTCCAGGGTCGGAGCGGCGGGTGCTCGACCACGCGGCTGTCGTGGGCCGGCTCGGGTCGGTCGAAGCGCTCGACGCGCTCGACGACACCGGCGACGGAGCCGTACGGCGTGCTCTGTCGTCGCTGGCCGCGCGCGACTTCCTCGCGGTCGACGGATCGGAGTGGTCGTTCCGCTCCGACCTCGTTCGCGAGGTCGCGTACGAGACCCTCACCAAGGCCGAGCGCGCCCGCCACCACGCCACCCTGGGAACGTTCCTCGCCTGCCAAGCCAAGGAGCGCGACCGCGAGCGCGAGCAGCTGGAGGCGATCGCTCACCATCTGGGCGTGGCAGCCGAGCTGGTGCGCGATCTCGGCGCTGTCGACGGCGTGCCGTCGAGCGTGCTCGACGAAGCGTTGGACTCGATCTCCCGAGCAGCCGAGCAGGCCGAGCGGCGCGAGACGCCGGCAGTCGTCGCCCGCCTCGCCGACCGAGCGCTCGCGCTGCTCCCGGCCGACCGCCGGGAGATGCGCCGGCACTTCCTCGTCAGGCGCGCCCGTGCCCGCACGCTCATGCGCCAGACCGACGCGGCCCGGGCGGACGTGGCACAGGTGATGGCCGATGCCGAGACCGAGGGCGACGCCTGGGCGGCGGCAGCGGCGCTCACCGTGCGAGGCCAGATCGAGCAGTCGGAGGGCGCGCTCTACGAGTCGGTCGCGAACCTCGACGAGGCGATCGCCCGATGGCGGAAGATCGGCGACCGGGCGGGCGAGGCCGATGCCCTTCGGCTGCGCGGCGTCACCGACATGTTCCTGGGACGGCTGGCCTCGGCGGACGAGACCATCACGAAGGCGTTCGATCTCTTCGTCGAGCTCGACGACCGGCGCGGCCAGGCGTGGGCCCAGTGGACGACCGCGTGGATCGCCTTCACCGGCGGCGACATCGAACGTGCCGAGGAGCAGATCGACGAGTCGGTGAAGGTCTTCGAGGAGATCGGCGACTACGGCGGGCTGGCCTGGGCGCACGGCTTGCTCGCGTGGGTCCGGCTGCAGCAGGGCTTCCTCGACGAAGCCGATCGACTGGCGGAGCTCTCGATGCGTGAAGTCGATCGCGAGAGCGATCGATGGGCGCTCGGGATGATGCTCATGCTGCGGTCGTCGACCCGGTTGTGGCGGGGCCTCACCGAGGACGCCATCCGGCTCGCCACCGAGGCTCGCGACACCTTCCACGCGATCGGCGACACCACGGGCGAGCTGCGCGCCGCAGTCACGCTCGCGCGGGCCCACGTGCATGCCGGCCGCATCCGCACGGCCGACGACCTCCTCCGATCGGCGCGCCGCATGGCCGAGCGCGAGCTCGATCCGGAGATCCGCTCGCTCGGCTCGTTGATCGCGACCGGTAGCGGCATCCAGGTGGGTGACGTCACTCGAGCCGCGGAGCTGGTCGGCCGGCTGGCGGACGCCACGACCGGCACGTCCGGTCCGGACGAGGACGTCTACATCGGCCTCGCGCTGTTGCAGCTGGCTCGCCCGGACGACGCGGTGACGAGGCTCCGCGCCGCGTACGACGGAGCCAAGGGACCGGGACTCCGGGCCAACGCCGGATCCGCGCTGGCGCTCGCACTGGCGGTCGCGGGGCGGTTCGACGAGGCGCTCGAGCTCGCGGATGCGCTCGGCGATGCCCAGAGGCCGAACGAAGGCACCTACCTCGACCGGATCACGACCGCCTACGCCCGAGGCTTCGCCCGCTTGCGGCGCGACGCCGACGCGGCCTTCGAGGAGCTGCAGCGCGCCGTCACCATCGCCGACGGCACGGGGGATCTGCTGTCGCAGGCGTTGAGCCGGCTCGCGTTGGCTCGGGCGATGGAGGCTCGGTGGCACCCGCGCACCGGCCCGGCCCTGCAGGAGGCGCACGCCCGCCTCACGGCGATCGGCCTCGACTCCACCGCGTGGGACGACGTCTTCCGCCGCGCCGCCCGCGCGGCCTGAGGCATTCGTCACACCTCGGGTCGCCCGGGGCGAGAGGCGCATATTGCGCCCGGACCTCGGGAATGCACAGTTCCATGAACGCCCTCACCCTCCTGAAGCAGGACCACGGCAACGTCGAGGAGCTGTTCCATCGGTTCGAGACGTGCGAGCCCGGCGACACCGTCGAGATGGGCCGCATCCGCGACAAGGTGATCGAGCACCTCGCGAAGCACTCGCAGATCGAGGAGCAGGTCTTCTATCCCGCCGTGCGCGCCAAGCTCGGTGACGAGAACGCCTTCGAGGTCCTGGAGGGCCTCGAAGAGCATCACGTCGTCAAGCAGACCCTGAGCGAGCTCGAGAAGATGTCGCCGGCCCACGACCGCTTCCGGGCGAAGATGACGGTCCTCATCGAGAGCGTGCGCCACCACGTCAAGGAAGAGGAAGAGGAGCTCTTCGAGAAGGTCCGCGAGAACTTCACGATCGAGGAGCTCAACGACCTCGGCGAGACGATGGAGAACATCAAGCCGGCGATGCC
>Ga0247719_1000367_pt1 | contig 28712 bp, 30 predicted proteins | sample 41E_DmetaG_FD_189046 | JGI IMG/M metagenome (GOLD analysis project Ga0247719, IMG submission 189046) | Soil microbial communities from hillslope of Landscape Evolution Observatory, University of Arizona, Oracle, AZ, United States - 4-1-E_D | ecosystem: Engineered > Artificial ecosystem >...
GGGCAGGGGGGTCCGCCCCGACGACCGTCACACCCCGAGCGCGAGCCGGAGCGTGTTGCGCAGGCCCGGCACGAGGCCGAGCGCGAGGAGGAGGATGCGGAGGAAGCCGACCGCGTTCGCGGCGTTCGGGGTCGTGGCGGACCGCGCGAGCTCGCGCTCGACGACGAGGACGAGGGCGACCGCGACGGCGACCTTCGCGATCGGGAACAGGATGCCGTCGCCGCCCGCAAGCAGGATGGCCTCGCTCACGGGGTGCTTCTCCAGGTACAGCTGGCCGGACATCTGGCCGAACGGGTCCGAGACGCTGATCCACGTCGCGACGCCGTCCCACGCCTGGCCGAAGACGATCGCGAGGTTCACGGGGTCCGCGACGCGCGCGAGGAGCGGCCCGCCCCACCGCCGCACGGCGAGGCCGACGCCGGCCGTCGCAAGCACCGCGAGGACGAGCACGGTCGCGGCCGGGACGGGGTTCGCGGCGGCGAGGCCGGGCGGCGTCCAGCCGGCCCCGAGCGCGTCGGTCGCCACCAGCGCGAGCGCGGCCGCAAGGGGCGGCATCGTGAGCGCGAAGAGCGCGGGACGCACGCCGCCGTCCGAGGCGGCGCGTCGTGCGAGGCGCGCATAGGCCGCAAGACCGGCCGCGGCGCCGACCAAAAGGCCCGCGACGCCGACCGTCACGAGCGGCGCGACGACGTCCGGCTGGGCGAGGAGGAAGACGAGCGCGAGGAGCGCGACCTCCGCCGCGAGCGCGACCGCGAAGGCGCGCGTCTGCCAGCGGGCGCCGCGCGCGCGGCGGCGCGCGAGGAAGAGCCCGACGCCGATGGGCCCGAAGAAGAGCCACGCGAGCTGGTAGTACGCGAAGGGCGCGATCCAGAGGAACGCGAAGAGGCCCGATTCGCAACCGCCGGGCGCGAGCGTGCCGGGGCGGCAGAAGCCGCCCGCGTCCTCGACGACGCGCATCGTGATGCCGAAGAGGAACGTGGGCGCGTACGCGACGATGAACGGGCCGTCGAGCGCCACGTCGAAGCGGCGCACGAACCCGACGTAGACGATCGCGAGGGAGACGAGGCCGGTCGCCGCGACGAGGAGCTCCGCGACGGGCGTGTAGCCCGCCGCCGCGGCGACGCCCTCGACGCCCACGCAGGCGGGTTCCCCCGCGACGAGCGCGCCGCGCGTGATGGCGCCGTCGGGCGCGAGGCACGCGGCGGGCCATTGCCGCACGTCCGCGACGGCGCTTCCGACGAGGTGCGGCCACAGGAACCCGTCGTAGGTCGCCCTCGGGGCGAGGGCCATCCCCAGGGCGACGGCGAGGGCGAGGAGGGTCGAGAGGAAGGCGGCGACGGTCCAGGGATGGGCAAGGAGCCACGCCGCCGGCCTCCGGAGCACGCCGCGCGATGCGGTCGCCGGCTGATAAGCGCTTTGAGCCCGTCGGTCCCGCGCTCCTTTCGACGTTTGCCCCGTGAGCTTTGTCCCGTCTCCCGCGGCCGGGTCTTCCGATGACCCCTCGGAGTCTCTTCGACACCTGCCCCGACTGCGGCGGTTTCGCGCGGGTCGAATCGGCCAATCGGGAGCGCGAGCGCGTGGCGCGCGCCCTCTGCCGCGGATGCGGGTGGCGCGGCGTCGTCGCGGCCGGGGCGCATCGACCGGCCCTTCACCCGAAATCCTGATACGGATCGCGAACGAGGACACCCTCATGGAATGGGAAGGGCGCGACCTTCACCCGGACATGATGGGAAATCTCTCCCTCCCGGCCCGAAGGACGCTCGAGAACCTTCTTGTCTACAAAGCGGTTTTCACGGGGGCCGGCTTCCGCGCTTTCGCCGAATGCATGGCGGACGAGGACGTCGGCGGCAGGCTTGCGAGGATCTCGCGCGACAGCGTGATGGAGGGCGCCGCGGTCGCCGAGGCCTTGGCCGCGTGGGACCGTCTTCCTGGCGCCGACCGCCGTCTCGACGAGCTTGCGCGCGAGACGCAGACGCGACTCGTGTCGGACCTCATCCGTTTCAAGAAGGCCGTGACGGAGGCGGGCCTCCACGTCGCGATGGCCGCGCCGACGTCCGAGCTGAGGGATGCGCTCGTCGAGCTCGTCGACCTCGACCGGCGGCATGCCGACGATCTCAGGACCGTCGTGGGGCAAAAAACGATCTCGGAGCGCGCTTCGGGCATGACGCGCCAGAGCCTCGGGGCGCACGACGGACGCCGGTCGCGGTCGAGCCTCGGCGCCACGATCGAGGAGACGATCGAGACCCTTCGCTCGGAAGGCGCAAAGCCGACGCGGCTCGTCCTTGCGCCGGATGCCGTGCGTCACCTCCGCGACGAAGGGGCGATCGGAGCTGACGCGCGCGCGTTCGGCCTATCGGTCGACGTCGATCTCGGATGGAGCGGCGAGGCCTTCGCGATCGTCACGGAAGCGCGCATCGCCTACGCGGAGATCGTATCCGCGGTGAGGAGCGAGGGTCCGGCGGCGCCGTAACGCCAGCGGAAAACGGGGCTGGCCGGGTCCTCGCCCCCTCGAAAATCGTTCTTCTTTATGCATGAAGGAGACCGGAAGGAATGCCGGATGGGCGACGTCCGGTTCTCCCGCATCTACGACCGCATCGCGAGCGCGCCCGAACCCGTGCGCGTGCTCTCCTCGCTTTCCGACGACGAGGTCGTCCAGGCGCTCGCGGCCGCCTCGCGCGAGCACGACCCTTATCTCGCGAATGTCCTTGGGACCGAGGCGATGAACCGGATGCGCGTCCACGGCGCCGCGCTCACGACCATGAACGAAGGTCTCATCGTGCTCGACGAGACCGGCTGCCTCACCTACATGAATCCGGCCGCGGAGGCCATGTTCGGGTGGTCGACCGGGGAGCTCGCCGGACGCCGGCTCCACGACGTCGTCCACGCCTGGGACGTCCACGGCAGGCCTGTGGACTTCGACGCCTGTCCCATCATGCGCGACGTTTTTGCGCGGCGCCCGGTCAAGGCGCGATCGGACGTCTTCACCCGCAAAGGGGGCGAGCGCCTGCCGATCGAATACTCGAGTGCCCCCATCGTTCGCGATGGAATCCTTGAAGGGGCCGTGCTCGTCGTCACGGACACGCGCGAACGTCAGCGCGCAGAGTTCGCGCTGCGCGAAAGCGAGGAACGGTACCGCTCCTTCTTCGCGAACCACCCGGATGCGATCTTCTCGATCGGTCCGGACGCGCGCTTCGTTGCGATCAATCCCGCCGCCGAGCGCATCTCCGGATACCCGGCCGAGGAGATGCTCGGAAAGCCGTTCCTCCCGCTTGTCGCCGAGGAGGATCTCGATCGCGTCCTCGGCGCGTTCGCCCGCGTTCTCACAGGCTCGTCCGAAACGATCGAGTTCGCGATCGTCCGGAAGGACGGGCGCCGCGCGAACGTGGTCGTCACCGGCACCCCGATGCGCATCGGGGGCGAGATCGCGGGCGTCCACGGCACCGCGAAGGACGTGACCTTCGAGCACGGCGCCAAGGCCGCGCTCGCGTCGCGCGCGCTGCGTCAACGGTTCCTCGCGCGTCTCGGCGAGGAGGTCCTCGCCGCCGACGACCTCTCGCCCGTCCTCCACCGCGCGATGGCCGAGCTCGCGTCCGTTCTCGGCGTCGATCTCGCGAAGGTGCTCGAGCTCGAACCCCGGGGCGAGTCCCTCATGCTCCGCGCGGGCCACGGCTGGCGCGACGGCCTCGTGGGAATCGCCACGGTCGGGACCGGCCTCGATTCGCAGGCCGGCTTCACGCTCGCCGTGGGCGGACCCGTCGTCGTGTACGACCTGCCGACCGAGGCGCGCTTCAGCGGCCCGCCCCTTTTGCGCGAGCACGACGTCGTGAGCGGCATGAGCGTCGTGATCCGCACCCCGGCTTCCGTCTACGGCGTCCTCGGCGTCCACACGACGCGACCGCGCGCCTTTTCGACGGAGGACGTGGACTTCCTCGTCTCCGTCGCGAACGTCATCGGCTTCGCGATCGACCGCGAGCGCTCGGACCGCGAGCGCGCCGAGAACGATGCGCGCATGCGCATCCTGTTCGACGGCGTCCGCGAACACGCGATCATCCTCGTGGGCCAGGATGGACGCATCGAACGCTGGAACAGCGGCGCCGAGTCGATCTTCGCCGTCCCCGCCTCCGACGCGGAATCCAAGCCCTTCGTCGAGTTCTTTCCGCCCGAGGCCCGGGCCGCGGTCCGCGACGGAATCGCGGCAGCCTCCCGAGACGGGCGGCACGTCGCGACCGTGGTCGTTCGGCCGGGGGGAGCGGAAGGCAAGCCCGCGGAGATGACGACGACGGCGCTCCCGGACGGCGAGGGGCGGCGGGGCTTCGCGATCATCCTTCGCAGGCTCGCGCCCACGGGTGAAGACGCGCTCAAGAGAGCGAAGGCCGACCTCGAGGCCCGGGCCCGCGAGCGCTCCCGCGAGCTCGCGCTCGCCCACCAGGACCTCGAGGCCTTCAGCTACACCGTCGCCCACGACCTCCGGGCGCCGCTTCGCGGCATCGAGTACTTCAGCGGCCTCCTGGTCGAGGACCACGCGAAAGAGCTTGGCGAAGAGGGCCGCGAGATCCTCGCGCGCTTGCGTTCGGAGGCGACGAGGGGGTCGCGGCTCGTGAGCGATCTCCTTGACCTCGCCCAGGTCAAGCGCGCTCCGCTCGTCGTCGAGGACCTCGATTTCTCGACCATGGCGGAGGAGATCGCGCGAGACCTGAGCGGCCGCGAGCCCGATCGCCGCGTTCGATGGAAGATCGAGCCCGGCCTTCGCGCGCGCGGCGACCCTCAGCTTCTCAGGCAGGTCTTCGACAATCTCATCGGCAACGCCTGGAAATACACGGCGGGCCGGGACGACGCGACCATCGCGGTCGGCGCCCGCGACGAGGCGGGCACGCGCGTGTACGAGGTCGCCGACAACGGCGCGGGCTTCGATCCGCGTCGCGCGGCGGAGCTGTTCAAGCCGTTCGCGCGCCTGCACACGCGCTCCGAATTCGAGGGCACGGGCGTGGGCCTCGCGATCGTGGCGCGCATCGTGGAGCGGCACGGCGGCCGCGTCGCCGCCTCGAGCCCGGGACCGGGCCGCGGCGCGACGATGTCGTTCACGCTCGGTTGAACGTCATTCGAGCCGGCCCACGTGGTCGCAGTCGCGGACGGACTCCGGGACGAGGACGCCCGCGGCCTCGTACTGGATCTCCGTCTTATCCGTACAGACCGTGAAGCCGGTCGGCATCGTCCCCTCGGGGAACCAGAGGTACTCCCCGGCCGTCCAGTGACCGTCCTCGGTGCCGGCCACGACGGTCATCTGGCGGCGGTGCGTCTCGGTGCCCCGGAGGATGTGCTGCTCCCCGAGATATTCCGTGAGGACGCAATTGTTCGTCGGGAGCCGGATGACGCAGGGCCCCTGGGCGGGGACGCCCGCGGTGGCGAACACGTACACCCCCGCCTGGCCCCAGGTTCCGTCGGGGGTGACGGTGATGAACTGGGCCGTTCCCCCCGCAGCGTTGCGAGCGTTCCACGGAACGAATTCGCCCGCGGGATCGTCGTAGCGTTCCGGCTGGGGACGGTTGCCGCCCTCGTAGGGGTCGGCGCTCGCGACCCCGATGTACCCGTCGCCGTTCAGGTCCTTCCAGACGCCGGTCCAGAGCTCGAAGGAGACGAGGGTGCCGGGGAGGACGGCGAGGCCTCCGTCCGCCGATTTCCCCGGAAGCGGGTAGTTCTTGCGGAGCGGAGTCATCGAGGCCGCGCCGAGCGTCATGGAGGGGAGGACGTCGATCCAGGCGTGGTACGCCGCCTGGAATTCGCCGAGGCGTCCAGCGTTCGTGCTCGCGCGGCGCGGATCGTCCGCGAGCGCGGGGTCGACCTCGCGCTCGTAGCGACCGTAGGCGGCGCCGATCGCGGGCCCCGCGGCGTCCACGGGCGCAGGCGGGAAGTTGCAGCGACCGGGGCAGGAGCCGAGGCTCGGGCTTGCGAACTCGCGCACGAGGGGCGCGACCGTCGCCTTGTAGATTGACTCGACCGGACCCGGCGCCACGGCCGCGTACCGGTCGATGTCGAGGCGCGAGTGCTCGGACACCCGGTACGGTCGGTTGAGGTTCTCGTCGGGAATCAGGGCAACCTGGCCGACCGATTCGATCGTCCAGGCTTCGAGGAGGGACCCGTCGACCGCGACGATCGAGGTGAAGGAGCGGAACATCCGGTCCGGATTGCTGCCCGGCAGGGCGTAGACGAGGTCCGGTTGGCTTTCGGCGGGGCGGCCCGTATCCGTGATGGCGGGTCGCGCCCCCGGGGTCACGAACGCGACAAGATGGTCCAGGCGCGTTGCGCCTTCGTCGGCGGTCGCGAACTCGTTGCCCGGCCTGTAGGCTTCGAAGTCGGAGCCGGTTTGGGGCGATTCGGTCGGGGGACCGGACCGGATGTTGAGGTCGATGACCCCGTCCTGGTCCGCGTCGAGCCAGTAGCCGTACCACGCGCGGAAGCTGAGTTGACCCGGAACGACGAGGGGCGCCATGGCGCCGCCGGTCTCGCGGTCCGCGCCCGAGAAATGGGGTTGCGGCGCGCCGTCGTAGAGAAGCATGTTGTGGACGACCGCGCCGGTCCACACCATCGCGTCGAGGATGAGGACGCCGCCCGCGGGCTCGAGGACCTTCGCCGGGTTCGTGGGATACCAGGCCTCGCAGCCGGGCGTGGCCGGAGCCACGCACGTGAGCTGGCCCGGCGCCGGGTTGGACTCCTCGCGCTCGCGCGCCGTCTCTGCGTGACGCGCGAGCGCCGGCGTCGCCGCGAGGAGCGCCGCGACGAGGAGCAGGGTGACCGGGCGGTGGATGGACAGGAAGATGCCTCCACGTCCCGAGCCGGACTGGCACGGCTTAAGCCTTCCCCGCCCCCGTCGACCCGTGAAGGACGCATGGAGGGCGCGCCAGGCGCTCGCCGCCAACTATTCTCCCTCCCGCGTCGAAGCCCTCCCGTGGACGTCCGGACGATCTGTCCCTACTGCGGCGTCGGGTGCGGCCTCGTCCTCCGGACGGAGGGCGAGCGTGTCGCCGGGCTGCGCGGCGACGCCCTGAACCCCGTGAGCCGCGGCGCGCTCTGCCCCAAAGGCGCGACCGCGCACGAGTTCGTGCACCATCCCGACCGCCTCGCGACCCCGCTCGTCCGCAGGGACGGCGCGCTTTCGCCCGCCTCGTGGGACGAGGCGTACGACGTCGTCGCGGAGGGCTTCGCGCGCATCCTGCGCGAGCACGGCCCCGACGCGATCGGCGTCGTGTCGAGCGCGCGCGCGACCGTGGAGGAGAACTACCTCGCGCAGAAGTTCGCGCGCGTCGTCCTCGGCACGAACCAGGTCGACAACTGCTTCCGCGTGTGCCACTCCGCGACCGTCACCGGCCTCATCGATAGCATCGGCTCGGGCGCGATGTCGAACCCGATCGCCGACCTCGCGCTCGCCCGCGCGTTCCTCCTCGTCGGGAGCAACGCGCCCCGCTCGCACCCGATCATCTGGACGGAGTACATGGAGAAGGCGCTCGACGCGGGCGCCGCGCTCGTCGTCGTGGACCCGCGCGACACGATCGCCGCGAAGCGCGCCGACGTGCACCTCCCGATCATCCCCGGCACCGAGGTCGCGCTCTTCCATGCGCTCGCGCGCGAGATCCTCGCGAGCGGGTGGCAGGACGACGCGTTCATCGAGGACCGGGTCGAGGGGCTCGAGCCGCTCCGCGACGCCGTGGAGCCGTGGACGCCCGAGCGCGCCGGCGCGCTCTGCGGCGTCGCGCCGCGCGACCTCCGCGTCGCGGCGCGGCTCTACGCGACGACGAAACCCGCGTCGATCGTGTACGGTCTCGGCGTCACGGAGCACCGCACCGGGGTCGACAACGTTCGGGCACTTGCGAACCTCGCGCTCCTCACCGGCAACTTCGGAAAGCCCGGGACCGGCGTGAACGCGCTTCGCGGCCAGAACGACGTGCAGGGCGCGACCGACATGTGCCGTCCCGAATCCCTCCCGGGCTACCAGCCGTGGAGCGACCCCGAGGCGGTCGCGCGGTTCGAGCGCGCCTGGGGCGCGGTCCTCCCCCGGCCCGGGCCCGAGGGTTTCCTCTGGTGCTCGCGCTACTGGGAGCTTGCCGCGGAGGGCGCCCTCAAGGGCGCGTACGTCATCGGATCCGACCCGGCCCTCACCGAGGGCGACCTCGCGCGCGTGCGTCGCGGGCTCGAAAGCCTCGATCTCCTCGTCGTGCAGGAGGTGTTCCCGAGCGAGACGACGAAGCTCGCCGACGTCGTGCTGCCGAGCGCGAGCTGGGCCGAGAAGGACGGAACGTTCGTGAACTCGGAGCGCCGCGTGCAGCGCGTGCGCCGCGCGATCCCGCCCATCGGCGCCTCGAAGCCGGACTGGCTGATCCTCCTCGAGCTTGCGGCGAGGATGGGCCGGCCGCTCGGCGTCGCGGGGCCCGAAGAGGCGTTCGACGAGATGCGTCGTCTCGTGCCCTCGTACGCGGGCCTCACGTGGGCGCGGCTCGACCGCGAGGAAGGTCTCCCGTGGCCGGTCCCCGACGAGACCCACCCCGGAACGCCGACCCTCCACGTGGACGCCTTCCCGCGCGGCCGCGGCCGCCTCGCCGCGGTCGGGTTCTTCCCGGCCGCGGAGACCCCGGACGAGGCGTGGCCGCTCGTCCTCACGACGGGGCGCACGTTCCTCCAGTACAACGCCGGAACGATGAGCCGGCGCACGCGCATGGAGCGCGGGGAGCCCGCGGCGTTCGTGGAGGTTTCGGCGCCCGACGCGCGCCGCCTCGGGATCGCGGACGGCGACCGCGTCGTCGTCGCCACGCGGCGCGGCGCCTTGACCACCACGGCGCGCGTGACGGGCATCCGCGAGGGCGTGCTGTGGATGCCCTTCCACTACCGCGAGGCCGCCGCGAACGAGCTCACGAGCAACGCGGTCGATCCGGAATGCGGCATCACGGAGCTCAAGGTCGCGGCCGCGCGCCTCGCGCCCGTGGGCGCGCGGCGTCCGGAGCCCGCGGACCAGGCCGGGTCAAGGATCCGCTGAGCGCGCGCTTCAAGTGCGCGGGACGCCTTCACGGCGGCGTGCGACCGGACGAGGCCTGGACGCTCCTCAAGCGCGCCTTCGGCGGACCCGCCCCGCCTCGTCCCGAGGACGCGCCGCGCGCAAGCGGCGTCCTCGTGCCGCTCGTCGACGTCGACGGGCGGGCGCACGTGCTCCTCACGCGGCGCAGCGAGGCCCTCGCGAGCCACCCGGGGGAGCTGAGCTTCCCGGGCGGGCGCGCGGAGCGCGGGGAAAGCGCGCTCGAGGCGGCGCTCCGCGAAACGGAGGAGGAGGTGGGCGTCGCGCCGTCGGACGTCGAGGTGGCGGGCCACCTCACCGACTACCTGACGTACCGGGGCGTCCACGTCACCGCCTACGTGGGTCGCCTCGCGCGCGAGCGGCTCCCGCGCGACCCGCGAAGCCCCGCGGAGGTCGCGGAGGTCCTCCTCGTGCCCGTGCACGGCCTCCTCGACGCGCCGCCCTCGGTGGCCGTGAAACCCGAAAGGCGCGTCCCCGTCGCGCCTCCGCGCTCGCCGGGCCCGCGCGTCTACGGGGTCGGCGCGTACGAGGCCCGGGCGCTCCCGCGGAGGGGCCGCATCCCCGTCGCGGACGAGGCGGACCTCGACCACGACCGCGTGGTGCACTACTGGAGGCTCGCGCCCGCGACCACGCTCTGGGGCATCAGCGGCGAGATCACCGCGCGGTTCCTCGCGCGCGGCTACGGATGGCGACCGCGCGGGCCCGTCGCGCGCATCCGCACGGTCGAGGACTTCGTCCCGTGATCAGCGCGCGACGGGGGCGCCGCCGAGCGCGTCGCGCAGGACCCCGGGGATCGCCTCGACGACGTCGGTCGCAAGGACGCCGTAGCTCTTCTCCGCGACCGCGCGCTCGCCCGCCTTGCCGGAGATCCAGGCCGCGAGGCGGCCCGCGTCGAACGGCGTGAGACCCTTCGCAAGGAGCGCCCCCGCGATGCCCGCGAGCGCGTCCCCCGTGCCGCCCTTGCTCATCGCGGGATGCCCCGTTCGGTTGAGCTTCACGCGAACGCCGTCCGACACGACATCGACGGGGGCCTTGAGGAGGAGGGAGGCGTTGAGATCGGCGGCCGCGAGGCGCACGCGCTCGGCGCGCTTGTCGAGGTCGGCGGGGGCGTCCTCGCCCGTGAGGATGCGGAACTCCCGCCCGTGCGGCGTCACGAGGGCGCCGGGCCACAGGAGGTCGCGGCGGTCCGCGAGCGCGCTGATCGCGTCCGCGTCCACGACGACGCGCACGCTCTCCTCCTGCGCCCGCTTCATCGCGTGGTGCACCGCGCGCTGCGCGACGCTGAAGAGGCCGAGGCCGGGGCCGACGACGAGGCTCGAGGCCTTCTTGAGCCACATGTTGAGCGCGACGCGGTTCGCGGGGTCCTCGAAATCGAGATCGTCGCCGTTCAGGGGCCGCACGACGAGGTTCGGCGAATAGCCCGCGACGATGGGCCACGCGCGCTTCGGCGTGAGGATGATGGCGAGGTCCGCCCCGGCGCGCAGGGCCGCGAGGCCGGCGACGGCCGGCGCGCCCGTATAGGGGCCACCGCCGAGGACGAGCACGATGCCGCCCTGGCCCTTGTGCTGGTCGGCGCGCGGGCGGGGGTAGAGCTTCGCCTCGCCGGGGCCCGTGTAGAGGGCGGCCTCGCGCGGGATCCCGATGTCCGCGACGACGATGCGGCCCGCGGTCGCGCTCGTGAGGCCCTCCTTCACGTCGTGGAAGGTGATGGTCTCGTCCGCCCGGACCGCAAGCGGCGTCCCGAGCCCGCTCGGCACGTCGACGGCGAAGACGCGCGCGCCCGCCGCGTTCACGGCCTCGACGAGGCTGCGCGCGGGCTCGCGCAACGCGCCCTCGAGACCCACGCCGAGAAGCGCGTCGACGACGACGCCCGCGCCCGCGAGCGCGGCGCGCGCGCCGGTCGCGTCCGCGACGACGACGCGCTCGACCGCCTCGGGGAGCGCGTCCCACGCGGCGCGCGCAAGCGGCGTCCGGAAGGCCCCGTTCGCGACGGGGGTGACGACGCGGACGCGGTATCCCCGAGCCGCGAGCAGTCGGGCCGCGACGAGGCCGTCGCCGCCGTTGTTGCCCGGTCCCGCGACGACGGTCAAGGGTCCCTTCGCGACGCGCTCCGCGACCCGGTCGGCGACGGCCCGACCCGCGTTCTCCATGAGGGCCGCCACCGGGACGCCCAGGGCTTCCGCGTTCGCGTCGAGGACGGCCACGTCGCGGGCCGAGAGAACCATGCGGGACGGATGGGTGAGCGCGCGTTTCTCGTTTTTCCATCCCGCGTCCGTTAAGTAGCGGACCGGGCATCGACGAGCATGTTCCCCGGCGGCCGCGGGATGAACGCGAAGCAGCTCGCTCGGATGATGAAGCAGATGGGCATCGAGGTCGAGGACCTCGAGGACGTCCAGGAAGTCGTCATCCGGACCGCGGACAAGGAGTACGTGTTCGACTCGGCCGAGGTCACGATCATGCGGAGCCAGGGCACCGAGACGTGGCAGGTCGTCGGCGAGCCCGAGGAGCGTCCGCGCGGCTCGGCCGCGCCCGCAGCCCCCGCGAAGCCGGCGTTCACCGAGGAGGACGTGGACCTCGTCGCGTCGCAGGCGGGCGTGGACAAGGCGGCGGCCCGCAAGGCCCTCGAGGCGACGGGCGGCGCGCCCGCCGAGGCCATCCTGAAGCTCGTGGAAGGAAAGTGATCAGGGGCGCAGCTTGCGGAGGAAGTCCGCAAGCCGCGAAGGCTGGACCTCGCGCTTCATGTCCTTGACGAGAGCCTCGTAATAGGCGACCTGGCGGCTCGCCTTCGTGAGCTCGTCCGCGAGGCTCGCCCGGCGCTTGCGCCAGCGCTCGAGCTCGCCCATCGTCGTGAGGATGGCCACGTCGCGGTGGGAAGTCACCATGCAGGTCCTCGTCCCGCGAAGCATGACCCGCTCCTAAAGGCTATCGGCCACCCCGAGCCCGATCAAGGACGGGTCCACGTCGCGCTGCGTGGACAAGGAGGACGGCGAGGGCGAGGGCCCCGAGCGCGAGGACCAGGCGACCCCCCGCGGGGAACGGGCCGCGCGCGAGGGCCCCCGAGGCGGCGAGGGCGCCGGCGGCGAGGATTGGGACGCGACGCGTCGTGGCGGCCCCGGAGCCGGCGACCGCGAGGCCCGCGTAGACGAGCGCCGCGCCGGCGTCGCGCGCGGCGGGCGCGACGCCGTAGTGGCCCGCGAGCGCGACGGCGAAGCCGGCGAGCACGACGAGGGGCGCGGGGAGGCGTTGCCGGGCGCCGGCGAGGGCCGCGTAGGCGACGACGGAGACGACGCCCGCGGCCCCCGCGGCGAGACGCCCCGCGCGGAGCGACTCGAGGCCCGCCGCCTCCGCGAGGGCGAGGATTGCGAAGACGCCGGGGGCGAACGCGAGGAGCGCGAGGCCGAGCCGTCGGAGACGGTCACCCTTCGGTTGCGTCATCGCGGCTTCGACCACACGTCGCCGCCCGGGTGGCGCTCGCGAACGAGCGCGCCCGCGCGCTCGTGCCCGACGAGCTCCTCGAAGGTCTGCTCGAGGCTGCGGCCCACGGCCTCGGCCACCTCGCGCGTCGCGACGCGCTCCCCGGGCGGGACGACGTCGAGCGCCGCGGGCGGCGTGGCGCGCGCGGGGTGGAGCCGGCCCGTCACCGTCTCGATGATGGCGAGGAGGGCGGGGAGCGTCTGGAAGCCCTCGACGCGCGCGGCCTTGGAGGCGGTGCGGATGGTGTACGTCGGGTACGCGTGGAGGCCCTCCGCGTGCGCGGCGGCGAGGGCCTGCGCGAACTCGCGCTCGGCCTCGCCCGAGCCCAGCGCCTCGCGGAACTCGGCAAGGGTGACGCCCACGCCCTCCGCGACCGTGGCCGCGACGTCGGGGTCGCTCGCGTCCAGGCCGTCCAGATACACGGCTTCGCGCAGGCGCCGCAGGTAGAGCCGCTCCTTCGACGGGTCGACGAGTCGAACGGCGTGCGCGTGGATGCAGGCCGGGAACGTGCTTTTCGGTCGGCGGCGGGTCGCGACATCGAGGCGGATCGGCATCCCCGTGGTCCGCTGGACGACGGCGAAGAAGCGGGCGACTTCGAACTCCATCTCTTCGGGGTCCGGCAGGCGCTCGAACATCCCGCCGAGCCGGTGCTCGAACTCGATCGTCGGATACCGGGCCTCGAGCGCGCGGCGAACGGGCTCGAAGCCCCAGCACCACACGCTCCACGGGTCCGTGAGGAGCTCGACGCGCGCCTTGCCCGTCGAGACGGGATCGCCCGCGCCCGAAAGCTCGCGCGCGTGGCTGAGCGCCCACGCGGAAACCGCGTGCTCCGTCGGCTTTTCTTCGTCCACGCTTCGCCATGCGCGGTCGATCCGCATAAGCCCGCGCGTCGTTTCATCGCGGACAATTCCCTGCCGACGCATCGCACGTTTCGGGTGGAACCTCTCGAAATCGCCCGAAAACGGCCTGTTTTCGTGGGTTTCGAAGCGCAGGTTCAAATGCCTGCGCGTCCATCCGCGCCTCGAACCCCCGCATCATGGGAGTGCAAAAACATGGCCAAGGCAAAGACGTACACGATGTCCGACCTCGCCGAGTACGTGTCGAAGAAGGGCGGCGTCTCCACGAAGGACGCCCGCAAGATCATCAAGCTCACGTTCGAGGGCGTCGCGACCGGCCTCAAGAAGAACGACCGCGTCGCCATCACGGGCATGGGCTCCTTCTCGAAGAAGACCAAGCCCGCCCAGCGCGGCGGCAAGAAGGCGAAGAACCCCTTCACGGGCGAGGAGTACATCACCAAGCCCAAGCCCGCCTCGACGAAGGTCAAGTTCCGCCCCGCGGGCGCCTTCAAGGGCCTCGTCGGCTGAACCCCTTCCGCCCGGCCCCCGGGCCGGGCGCTCTCTTCCTTTCCGCTCTTCTCGACCTCACGGTCGCCACGCGTATTCGGCGTAGCGGAAGCGCCCGCGCGCGTCCACCGGGACCCCCTCCCGCCGCAGGCGACGGATCTGCTCCGCGCGCAGCGACGGGTCGCGGATGCGCACCTCGCCGCCGGCCCCCACGACCCGGTGCCACGGCACGTCCGTCGAGCCCGTGAACCGGAGGGCCGCCGCGACGGCGCGCGCGGCGCGGGCGCGGCCCGCGAGAAGGCCCACGTCCCCGTAGCTCAGGACGCGCCCGGGAGGGATCGCCCGCACGGCGTTCCACACCGCGACCGGGAACGGAACGTCGGGATCGAATCGGGCCCGGCGGCGCGTCATGGCTGGGCGAACGTCCGCGCCGCCATTGTAGCTTCCGCCGGGCGCATGCTCATGAGCCCCGCCGCGCCTCGCCGCGCGTGCAACCGCGACGGTGGCTGGGCGCCGACGGCGCGACGAACCTCGCGCTCCTCGTGCTCCTCGGAGCCGTGTGGGGCGTCTCGTTCATGGTCATCACGATGGGGTTCGCGAGCTTCAGCCCCCTCCTTCTCGCGGCGATCCGGTTCGACCTCGCGGGCGCGCTCCTCCTCGCCGTGGCCGCGGCGTGGCGGCCCGGCGCGCTCGTCCCGCGGGGCCGCCGCGCGTGGATGGCGGTCGCCTTCGCCTCCCTGCTGAACGTCGCGGCCTATCACGGCTTCCTCTTCTGGGGCCAGCAATACACGCTCGAGGCCGTCGCCGCCGTCATCGTCGGACTCAATCCGCTCCTCACGACGGCCTTCAGCCGGTGGCTCCTCGAGGACGAGCGCGTGGGCCCGAGCGGGTTCGTCGGGCTTGCGCTGGGCTTCGCGGGCATCGGCGTCCTCGCCCTCCTCAAGCCTGGGGCAACCTTCGACGCCGTCGGCCTCGGCCAGCTCGCGGTGCTCGCGGCCGTCGCGAGCTGGGCTCTCGGGAGCGTGCTCGTGCGGCGCCAGCGGGTCGATCTGCATCCGATCGTCCTCACGGCCTGGCAGTGCCTCCTCGGGGCGGTCGTCCTCCACGCCGCGAGCCTCGCGACGGAAGGCGGCGGGCGCGCGGTCTTCGACGCGAACGGCCTTTTCGCGCTCTTCTATCTCGCGGTCGTCTCGACCGCCTTCGGCCTCGCGCTCTATTTCACGCTCCACCGCCGCGTCGGTCCCATCCGCGTGAACCTCGTGAGCCACATCGTGCCCGTGTTCGCGACCCTTTCGGGGTTCCTCGTGCTCGGCACGCCCATCGAGGCGCGGACGATCCTCGCGTTCGTTCTCATCGTCGCGGGATTCGCGCTCGTCCTTCGCCCGGTCCATCGAAGGCAGGACCACAAGTGACGGACCTTGCGGGCGACGAAGCCATGCCCATGCCCGACTACCCCGAGTACCGGCCGGGACCCCCGCCGGGCGACCGGCCCATGGAGCCCCGCGAAAGCATGTTCCAGAACCCCGTCTACGAACCCCCCAGGCAAGGCGGCTACGCCCCCGGGATGCGCGGAGAGCAGATGACGCGCCAGGCCTTCGGGACGCGCGGCCTCTACTGGGCCGTGATCCTCGCCGCGGGCGCGCTCGCGATCACGCTGCTCCTCAGCGTGTTCGTCGACACCGCCGGCGGGCTGAGGGCGCTCCGCTTCTTCGCGGGCCTCGCGATCCTCGGCCTCGCGGTCGTGCTCGTGGGAGGCGCGTTCTTCGGCGAGATCGCGCCTGACATCGTCCGCGCGGGCATGCTCGTCGCGGGCGCCATCCTGCTCACGTCGTTCATCTCGACGATGCTGAGCGTCGGCACGGTCACGGGCTTCTTCCCGTGAGGTCCTCCCGCCGCGCGGTCGCGATGACGTCGTCGATCCTGAGGATCAGGGTCGCGACCTCCGCGGCCGTCGCGACGGACTGGACCTTGACCCTCAAGGGCTCCACCACGCCCGCGGACCACGCGTCGAACGTCCCGCCCGTCGCGACCTCGACGCCGTGGTCCCGCCGACCCGCCGCGTGCGCGGCTCGCACGGCGGTCACGGCCTCGAGCGGATCCCGCCCCGCATTCTCCGCGAGCGCGCGGGGGATCTCCTCGAGCGCGGCGGCGAACGCCTCGTAGACGAGCGCGCGACGCGCGTCGAGCCTGCCGGCCTCGTCGCGCACGGCGCGCGCGGCCTCCGCTTCAGCCGCTCCCGCCCCGGGGACGATCGGGTCGTCCGCGAGCGCCGTCCGCGCGACGCCGAGCGCGTCCTCGAGCGTTCGCGCCACCTCCTCGACGGATTCCTCCGACGCGCCGCGGACGCGGAGGGTCACCGATCGGGCGCCCCCGCCCCCCGTGACGAGCACCTCGGGCGCGCCGCCCTCCCGCGCCTCCTCGACGAGCGACGCGCGGCCGAGATCGGCCTCGCCAACCTCCCGCGGATTCGCGACCGGCCTCGCGCCCGTCGCGCGCGCGAGGGCGGAAAGCGTCTCGCCGCCCACGCCCGCGACGAGGAGGATGCCCGAGCGCGCGAGGAGGTCGATCGCCCGATCGTCCACCCTTTTCTCGACGAAGATCGCGGTGGCCCCGCTCGACGCGAGCGAGGAGACCGCGCGCGCGACGCGCGTCTCCTCCTCCGCGACGAAGGCCTCGTGGGCGCGCGGGTCCGCGAGGCGGAGGGTCGCCGCGCGCGCGGGCTTCGCGGCCGTAAGCGCGCCCTCGACGAGCGCGACGCGGGCCTCCGCGACGAACCGCGGCATCGCCTCGCTGGCCCGGGCCTTGTCGAGGACGACGCCCTCGACGAGGTCGGTCGCGGCGAGCGCTCGACCCGCGAGCTTCGCGAGGCGGACGTGCGAGAGGTCCGCGCGGCGGCCGTCGGCAACGGCGAGGACCGCCCGGACGGCGAGGTCGGCGAGCCGCGTCGCCTCCGGCGCGGCGGCCTTCGAGGCCATCGCGGTGGCGGCGACGCGCCGCAGCGCCTCCTCGCGGCCCCCGGGGGCCTCCCGCGCGAGGCCTTCGAGCGCGCGCGTCGCGACGGCGGCCGCGTCGCGGAAACCCTCGGCGAGCGCTGTCGCGTGGAGGTCGTCCGCGAGCGTCTCGGCGTGTCGGAGGAGCTCGCCCGCGAGGACGACGGCCGTCGTCGTGCCGTCGCCCAGTTCGCGCTCGAGCGTCGCCGCGGCCTCGACCACCATCCGCGCGGCGGGATCCGAGACGTCCATCCCGCGGAGGATGGTCGCGCCATCGTTCGTGACGCTCACCTCGCCCGCGCCGTCGACGAGCATCTTGTCGAGGCCCTTCGGGCCGAGCGTGGAGCGCACGGCGTCGGCGACGGCCCGCGCGGCCATGACGTTCGCGGCCCGGGCGTCGCGCCCGCGCGGTCGCCCGACCCCGTCCGCCCGGAAGGATGCGTCGCGCATCATGGTGGTCCGCGCGCGATCGCCTCGCGCGTGCATCACGATGTCGCCCATCAGGGCCGGAGACGGGCCTGCTCGCGGAGGCGCGTCACGGCGTCGCGGACGCGGGGCGTCGAGGCGCGGGCCTTCGCCTCGTAGTGGACGAGCCATTCGCCCTCGCGCGCCGGCGCGCCCGGCGCGGCCTCGAAGGCGTAGAGGCGCTCGATCCAGGCGCCCGCCGCCGGGCCCGACCGCACGGCGTACCGGGCTTCGAGGTCGAGGTCGACCGGCGCGTCGCGCGCGAGGTCGGTCGCGTCGCGCGCGAGGCGCCGCGCCGTCGTCTCGAAGGTTTCGCCGGGCGCGACCTCGGCGGACAGGGGCTCCCAGCCGCTCCTCGCGCGGCTCGGGCTCGCGCGGAAGAGCAGCTCGTCGGGCGGTCCCCGGCGGATCACGAGGACGGTCGATTTGCGCCGCGTCGGGAGCTTCGCCACGCGGCGCAAGCGCCGGCCGCCCTCCTCAAGCTTGCGTCGCCGGCCGCGTCGCCATCGTCCGCCATTGGCGATCCTGGAATTGGGACTTCACGTTCGCGAGGACGCCCGCGAGCGCCTCGGAGACGACGAGGTTGAATTCGGGGCTCTTGAGGAAGTCCGCGATGGCCTGCGCGGTGGTTTCGCTGAACCGCGTCACCGCGGCGCTTGCGGGCGGGAGGGCGACGAGGTGCCTGAGGGACCCGTTGCGCTCGAGCGCGTCGAGGACGGCCTTCCCGAGCTCGGCGCGGCGCGCCTCGAGCGCGAGGCCGATCGCCTCCGCGTACTTCGCCTTCACGAGGTTCGCCTCCACCTGGGCGATCACGGAGAGGACCACGCGGTCGCTCACCTCCTCGATGAGCGCCGCGCGGTACTTCTTGAAAAGCATCTCCGCGGCGCGATCGCCCACGATGGCGTTGTACGCGCGCACGAAGCGCGCGAGGGCGGCGCCGAGCCGGATCACGCGGATGAGCCGGAACGCCCGGAGGAACGCGAACTGCGGAAGCGATTCGAGGGCCTCGAGCAGGATGAGGGGTACCATCCCGAGAAGCTCGAACCAGTTCTTGAACAGGAATCGCGTGGGCGGTCGCGCCTGGGTGAGCCGCCAGATGTACTCCGCGACGAAGATGAGCACGATGACGAGGTCGAGGATGACCACCTCGTCGTGCCACTGCGGTCCGATCACGTTGAACTCGTCGACCGCGAGCAGGACGAGGGACGCGATCGCGAGGAGGACCATGAGCAGGTCGGCGGTCGCGAGCCGCGCGAGGCGGCGGAGCTCGCCCTCGTCGCGCGGGCTGGATGACATGCGCTCGCCCGCCGAGCGGACGTCGTGGACGGCGTCGTTCGTCGACATGGAAGTCTCCGTGAAGCCGCATGGGCGCGTCCCCCCTTCACCTTCGCGCCTTGCGTCGACGAGGGATTGATGCAGGTCGGCGTCCGTCGTCCTCGGCATGCCGTCCTTCGACGTGGTGGTCGTGGGGTCGGGCGCGGCGGGCCTCACCGTCGCTTCCGCGTGCCGCGAGGCCGGACGGTCCGTCGCCGTCGTCGACAAGCGTCCCTTCGGAGGCACGTGCGCGCTGCGCGGGTGCGACCCGAAGAAGGTCCTCGTCGCGGCCACCTCCGCGGTCGACGCCGCGCGGCGCCTCGAGGGCCGCGGCGTGGACCCCGGCGGCGTCGTCGTCGACTGGCCGGCCCTCGCCGCCTCGAAGCGCGCGTTCACGGACCCCGTCCCCGAGGCCCGCGCACGGTCCTTCGAGGAGCAGGGCATCGCGGCCTACCGCGGCGTCGCCCGCTTCGTGGGTCCGCGCGCGCTCGCGGTGGACGACGAGCGGCTCGACGCGTCCCACGTCGTGGTCGCGGCGGGCGCAATGCCGAGGCCCCTCGGGATCCCCGGGGAGGCGCTCGTCTCGACGAGCGAGGATTTCCTGGCCCTCGATCGCCTCCCCGGGCGCATCGTCTTCATCGGGGGCGGCTACGTCTCGTTCGAGTTCGCGCACGTCGCCGCGGTCGCGGGCGCCCGCGCGACCATCCTGCACCGGGGGGAGCGACCGCTCGAGGGCTTCGACCCGGACCTCGTGGACGCGCTCTCGGACGCGACGCGGCAAGCCGGCGTGGACCTGAGGGTGCGTTCGCCCGTGGTCGCGGTCGAGCGGGCCGGCGACGCCCTCAGGGTCCGCGTCGGCGGCGATCGCGGCGGTGCGATCGAGGCGGACATGGTGGTGCACGGGGCCGGCCGGGTGCCGGACCTCGACGACCTCGATCTCGGGCGCGGGAGCGTCGAGCGCGCGTCGCGGGGCGTCGCCGTGACGCGTCATCTTCAGAGCGTGTCCAATCCCGCGGTGTACGCGGCGGGCGACGCCGCCGCGGCCGACGGCGCGCCCCTCACGCCGGTCGCGACGATCGAGGGCGAGGCCGCGGCGCGCAACCTCCTCGAGGGCAACGTCGTGGTGCCCGACTACCGGGGTCTTCCGAGCGTCGCGTTCGCGAACCCGCCCATCGCGCGCGTCGGCCTTCTCGAGTCGGAGGCGCGCGAGCGCAGCCTGCGTTTCGAGGTCAAGAAGGGCGAAAGCGGCTCCTGGGCCTCTTCGCGCCGCATCGCCGAGCGCGCGTCCGGCTTCAAGGTGCTCGTGGAGGAACGGAGCGGCCGCATCCTCGGCGCGCACCTCCTGGGTCACGGCGCGGAGGAGGTCGTGAACCTCTTCGCGCTCGCGATCCGTCACGGCCTCACGGCCGCGGACCTCCGGGAGGGACTCTACGCGTACCCGACCCATGCCTCGGACGTCCGTTACATGCTCTGAAGGACCGCCGGTTCCGAACGCTTCAAGACCCCGCGGGTCCGAAAGGGACCGGGACCGGCCCGATCCGCATGGGAACCGACGCGCCCCGCGCCGCCTCCGGGCGGCTCCGATCGACCGATGCGAGCCCCGCCCAGGGGGACCTCCGCGCGGCCGTCGAGCGGGCCCATCCCCTCACGCTCCGTTTCGCGGGTCCGATGACCCTCGACGCGTGGCTCGCGTCCGCCTCCGGGCGTTCCTTCGCGGACTGGATCGCCGAGCGCTCGGCCGCGGTTCCCGCGGATCCGGACGCGGCGGCGGTGCTCGACCTTGCGCGCTACGAGGCCGCCGTGCGACGCCTCGAGGAGGGGCCCGCGCCCGAGCGTCCCGCGGCGGGCGCAAGCGACGTCGATCCGGAGGACCTCGTGACCCTCGGCCGCGGTCACGCCGTGCTCGCGGTCGCGACGAACCTCGCGGAGCAGGTGGAGGCGCTCGCGCGCCGCGCGCGCGCGCCCGTGCGGCGCGAGCGCGGCGTCGTGCTCCTGGCGCGCGCCGGCGACGAGGTGGTCTCGGCCGAGCTCGACGTCCTCGAGGCCGACCTCGTCCTCGTCGCCGAACGCCCCGTCCACGCGCGTTTCGCGGTCGAGACGAGCCGCGATCCCTGGCGGGCCCGCGTCCTGCTCCGCGACCTCCTCGCGACGGGCGTTCTCGAACGATTGGCTTGATATCGAAGCCATCCAGGTTTGGGACCGCGGGGTCCCACCACAATATTTCTATATCAGACGCACGGGAGACCTGACCGGTGTGCGGCGCAGGCTTCCCCTGGGACTGGTTCATCCTGGACTTCGCCTACGTCCTCGTGCTCCTCGGCGGGGCCATGACGCTCCGCGCGAAGGGCGCGATGCCCGTCACCTGGGTCCTCTTCGGCGTCCTCGCCATCTCGGTGGGCGCCGGCCTCGTGACGGGCACCTACATCACGCAGCGCGCGTTCCAGGACGCGGTCCTCGCGGCGAAGGAGGGCGGCGCCTTCGCGACCGCCCAGGGCCTCGCGGCCTGCGGGTGATCAGACCTTCGCCCTGAACTCGAGCACGTCGAGGCCGCGGGCGAGGTCGCCCGTGAACATGTAGCCGTTCAGGATCTTGACGTCCCACACGTTCGCGCCCGTCGACCACTGGTCGACGATGACGGGCCGCTTCGCGTCGGAATAGTCGATGAGCACGACGCCCGCGCGGTAGAAGCCCCACACCAGCATGTCGTGGCCCGGCACGAAGCTCCCGAAATGGCTCGTGCACGAGAGCGCACCGATGACCCCGAAGGGCGACGGGGGCTTCGAGGGGTCGACGCCCCCGACGATGCCCGTCGCGTACTCGCCGACGGGCGCCGAGGGCGCGATGTTCGAGAGCAGGACGGGCTTCTTCTCGTCCGTGACGTCGTAGAACCAGAGCGACCCGAGGAACGTCGAGCCCGCGGGCGTGTTCGCGCCGCAGCCGGGCCCGGATCCGCCCCACGTCTCGTCGCCGATGATGAGGAGCGTGCCGTTGCGGGTCGCGTACGCCGAGTGGTGGAGGCCGAGGCCGTACGACTTCGCGGCGTCGTTCTCGATCGTCACGATAAGCGTGGGCTTGAGCGGATCCGCGAGGTCCCAGATCTCGGTGACGTCGACGCCCGCGCAGTAGAGGCGCTCCTTCTCGGGGCTCGTGTGGAACGTGATGTCGTGGCAGCCGTGCGTGCCGAAGGCCCCGAGCACCTTCGGGTCGTCGGGGTTCGACAGGTCCACGACGTCCACTTGTCCGCCCTTCCCCGTCGAGGCGCTGTTGTAGACGAGCGGCAGCGTCGGGTGGACGGCAAGGTTATGGTTCGGCTTCACGTCGATGGTCGCGATGTACCGGGGCGTCTCGGGCGCGGTCACGTCGACGACGTGGAGGCCCTGGCCCTGGCCCGCGAGCACGAGGATGGTGCGGTCGCCCACGTGCGCGACGTCCGCGTCGCGCGCGTAGAGACTCGTTCCGCCGCCCACGTCCTTGAGCGTCGCGACGACGCGCGGCTTCGCGGGGTCGCTCACGTTCACGACCGTGAGGCCCTCACGCAGGCTCGAGACGTACGCGTGGTCGCCGTCGACCCAGAGGCCCGCGCCGATCGGCACCTCGAGGGCGCGCGCGACCGGCTTCAGACCCGCGATCGCTTCGGGGATCGGGACGCCCCACGCGGGACCGGATCGTGCCGGGACGTCCGACGAGGCGGGATCCGCGTCCGCTCCGGGGGCCGAGATGCAGCCGGAAAGCGCGGCGAAGGAGAGCGTGGCGACGAGAAGGAGGGCTCCTCGCATGCCCCTTCGACCGCGAGGGGGGCTCAAGAAGGTTGTTGCTCGAACCGCCCCCCAGGCAACACCCTTTTCCGGGCCTCGGACCACCCCGGGGCGTGGCGGACGAGGCGGAACGCAACGTGCGGCAGATCCGCCGCGACATCGGCCTCTCCGCGCTCGCGCTCGTGAGCGTCGCGATCGGGGTCCACGACTTCCTCCGTCCCCGCGCCGACCCCGCCTTCACGCTGCTCGACGCCGTCGACCTCGGGATCGTCGTGTACTTCGTCATCGACTTCGCGGCGAAGGCGCGCGCGAGCGGCCGCCCGGCGGCCTACACGCGGTCGCACTGGTGGGAGCTTCCGAGCCTCATCCCGGTCACGGGCGGGATCGTGGCGGGCCTCGAAGGCGTGAGCGTGCTGCGGGCCCTGCGGCTCGTCCGCCTTCTCCGCGTCGCCCGTCTCCTGCGCGTCGCGGGGACCGTCGCGCGCATCCGCGGCCTCCGTCGCTACGTCGCGCGCGTCGCGCGTCGCGCGCAGGTCGTGGGGCTGTTCGTCGCGGGGCTGCTCATCGTCGTCGCGGGGGGCCTCGGCGCGAACGTGGTCGAGGGGCAGGTCAACCCGCGTCTCGCCCGCCTCGAGGACGCGCTCTGGTGGAGCCTCAACCTCTTCACGACGACGAGCTACGTGGATTTCCAGCCGCGGACATCCGGAGGGCGCATCCTCGCGGGGATCCTGCAGGTGCTCGGCGTCGCCTTCGTCGGCGTCTTCGCCGCGAGCCTCGCGTCCGCGATCCTCAAGGAGCCCGAGGCGGGCCCCGAGGACGAGCGCGCGTGATCACGCGTTCTGGCTGCAGACGATCGTCGCGTAGATGGGATCCTCGGTCGAGGCGTAGAGGAGCACGAGATCCAGGTTCACGCGGAGGTCGCGGATGACCGCGTTCTCGCCAACGGGAGCCTGGATGAGGACGCGGGGGCTCGAGCGGTTCGTGAAGTCCGCCGCGGGGATCTCCAGGGTGATCGGTGAGGGCCCGACCACCTTCGCGGTGGGCTTCGACGCGTTCGTCGAGTCGTAGAACCGGGCCTCGAGCTTCTGCGAGAACTGGTCTGCCGAGGTCCACGTGAAGACGGCGCTACCGCCGACGAAGGTCGCGTTCTGGTCGAACGAGATATCGAGGCAGTTCTTCGATCCTGTCGTGAGGGACACGCTCGCGAGGCGCGTATGCGCGAGCGTGAGCGTGAAGGACTCCTTGGATTCGAGGACGGTGAGGTTTTCCGTCCCGTTCGCGACCGGAGGCGTCGGGAGGGTCGGCTTCGACGGGCCCGTCGTGCCCGGCGCCACGGGCTCGGACCCGGCCCCGATGCAGCCGGCGAGGACGACCGCGAGCGCGAGCGGGAGGACGAGAAGACGCTTGGTCATGGAGGGGATCCGGGGGCGATGAGCCATGGCCGCAACATGAAGCTTCTTGCGCGACGCATGGCCGTCCGACAATGGCCGCGACGATAGGCCCTTTAAGGAGCGGACCCTTCGGAGGGCCGTTGATCGTCGACTGCCACGTCCACCTCAACGACTACACGAACGACCGGGTGCCGACCGAGGAAAGCCTGCAGAAGCTCCTCGCCGACATGAAGTCGAACGGCGTGGCGAAGGCCTTCATCCTCACGTCCTACCTCGCGAACGAGCAGCGCCCCCGCATCGATCGCGTCCTCGACCTTGTCAAGCCCCACCCTGAGCTTTTCGTGGTCGAGGGGATCTCGCTCTCGGGGGGCGCGCCCTTCGACCTGCGCGCGACGGAGGAGCGATTGAGGCAGGGGCTCACCATCGGGCTCAAGCTCTACCCCGGCTACGAGCACTATTATCCGACGGACCGCCTGTGCGAGCCGATCTACGACCTCGCCGCGAAATACCGCGTGCCGGTCATGTTCCACACGGGCGACACGTTCACGAAGATCGGGAAGCTGAAGTACAGCCACCCGCTCCACCTCGACGACGTCGCGGTCGACCACCCGGACCTCAAGATCGTGATCTGCCACCTCGGAAACCCGTGGTTCAGGGACACGGCGGAGCTCATCTACAAGAACGACAACGTCCGCGCCGACATCTCCGGCCTTATCCTCGGCAACTTCGAGGCGCGCTTCGAGCGCTGGCTTGCCGACCAGGTGCGCGACCTCATCCTCTACGCGGGCGACCCCGAGGATCTGCTGTTCGGGACCGATTGGCCGCTCGTCGCGATGTCGCCGTACATCCGCTTCGTGCGCTCGCTCGACCTCGACGAGGACGAGGAGCGGCGATTGCTCTCGGGCAACGCGATCGAGTGGTTCGACCTCGACCGGCACGAGAAGCGGAGGGCGAGCCGGTGACGAAGTCGCCCGTCCGCTACCGGGCGATGCGCAAGGAGGACGTGCCCGAGCTCATCCGTCTCGAGGCCGCGAGCTTTCCCGGCATTCCGCCCGAGCGGCACTGGATCCCGGCGATGCTCGAGGCTCACGTCGACAAATTCCCCGAAGGCCAGTTCGTCGCCGAGATCGACGGCCGGCTCGTGGGCAGCGCGACCACGCTGCTCGTCCCGCTCGCCGCGGCCCTGACCCCCCACAAGTGGCGCGAGATCACGGGGGGCGGCTACCTGACGACGCACGATCCCTCGGGCGACGCCCTCTACGGCACGGAGGTCATGGTCCATCCGGATGCGCGGCGTCGCGGCATCGGCAGGCACCTCTACGAGCTGCGCAAGGACCTGATCCGGCGCCGCAACCTCCGGGCCTTCGTGACGGGCGGGCGTATCCCCGAATACGTGAAGCACGCGGGCGAGATGTCGGCGAGCGCGTACGTGCGGAGCGTGCTGCGCGGCGAGCGCACCGACCGCACGCTCACCCCGCAGCTGAGGAGCGGCATGACCGTCGCGGGCGTCATGCCGGCCTACATCACCGACCCCAACTCGCGCAACTGGGCGACGCTCCTCGTGTGGTGGAACCTCGATTACGAGGCCCCGACGTCGCTTACGCCCGCGGCCCCCTCGGCGCGCGCGGGCGACAGCGCGACCGCGAAGGCGCAGCGCGCGGGTCACGACCGCTGAGCCGCGACAAGCGACGCGTCAGCGGCTGCGCTTGATCGAACGAGCGCGCGCGACGCGGCCGTCAGTCGCGCCACTGCGCCTTGATCCAGCCATCGACGAAGCTCCGCGCGATCTCGGGCTCCGCGTACGCGATGTCGGTCGCGGACACGAGTCCCCTCACCTCCCCGTCGAGGCAGACGACGAGACGCTTCACGCCGAGCTGCTTCATGCGCATCGCGGCCTCCTCGATCGAGGCGGCGGGATCGACCGTCGCGACCGGCGCGCTCATCACGTCCGCGACGCGGGTCCCGTCGGGGTCGCGACCTTCCGCAAGCACGCGGAACGCGAGGTCGCGCTCGGTCACGACGCCGAGCGGCGCCCCGCCGTCGACCACGACGAGGCAGCCGATCGCCTTCGCGCGCATGAGGCGCGAGGCCTCGCGGGCGGAGGCGCGCGGGGCGATCGTCACGACCTTCCGGGTCATGACGGAATCGACGATCATGCGTATCGTTCGGTCGTGGTGGCGGCATAGCCTTTCCGGTGGGCGACGGGCTTGAGCGTGGCGTGCGCGATCCGGCGGCGATCCTTTTGGATTGCGAAGCCTGGGGACCGGCCCCGACCGTCGGACCGCCCTCGCCGCCCTCGGCGACTCCCGTCTCCGCGCGGCGCACGTCTTGCGGCGCGACCGCCTCACACGCCATCATCGTCGAGACGGGCCGGTAACGGTCTTTGCGCATCGCGCGCGGCGCGGCGGACGTGGTGGTCGGCGACTGGGTCGCGCCCGCGCCCGCGCGCGGCGCCGTTCCCCCGACGATCGTCGCGATCCTCCCGCGGCGAGGCGTCATCGCGCGCAAGGCGAGCGGCGCGACGCACGCGGCCCAGACGCTCGCCGCCAACATGGACGTCGCCCTGCGAGCGAGCGCCGGGAGGAGACCGAGCGCCGCCTCGGACGCGCGGGCTCGAGGATGATCCGCGGGGCGAAGGAATACAAGCGCTCGCGGCGCGAGGGGTAGCGAATCCGACGCGCGCCGCGCGACGGCTTGAAATAGGGCGAGCGTCGCTCGCCGACGTGTGGCAGAACCCGTCATCGTCGCCCGCGACATCCGCAAGGCGTACGGCAGGACCGAGGCCCTGAAGGGCGTCGACCTCGAGGTCCGCGAGGGCACCATCCTGGGGCTCCTCGGCCCGAACGGCGCCGGCAAGACGACGCTCGTCCGCATCCTTGCGACGCTCCTCCGCGCCGACGGCGGCGTCGCCACGGTCGCGGGCCTGGACGTCGCGCGCGAAGCGTCCGCGCTCCGCCGCGTCATCGGCCTCGCGGGACAGTACGCGGCCGTCGACGAGTCGCTCACGGGCCGCGAGAACGTCGTCCTCGCGGCGCGCCTCCACCACCTCCCGAAGGCCGAGGCGCGCCGCCGCGCCGACGACCTCCTCGCGCGATTCGATCTCCTCGAGGCGGCCGACCGCCCCGCGCGGACGTACTCGGGAGGCATGCGCCGCCGGCTCGACCTCGCGGCGAGCCTCGTCGGCGACCCGACCGTGCTCTTCCTCGACGAGCCGACGACGGGCCTCGACCCGCGCTCGCGCCTCGCGCTCTGGTCCATCATCGACGGGCTGCGCCGCGAAGGAAAGACGATCCTCCTCACGACGCAGTACCTCGAGGAGGCGGACCGGCTTGCGGACCGCATCGCCGTCGTGGACCGCGGCGTCATCATCGCGGAAGGCACCGCGAGCGAGCTCAAGCGGAAGGTCGGCGGCGACGTGGTCGAGGTGCACCTCTCGGACCCGGCGCAGGCCGAGGCCGCGCAAGTCGCGCTCGCCCCGCTCGGCGCCACGGTCGACGCGGCGCGCCTGAGGGCGCACCTTCCCGCGACGGAGGGCACGCGGACGCTTGCGGCCGCCGTGCGCGCGCTCGACGAGGCGAAGATCGAGACGACGGACATCGCGCTGAGGCGCCCGAGCCTCGACGACGTCTTCCTCGCGATCACGGGCCGCGCGGCCGAGGCCGAGGAGGGGTCCGCGTGAACGTCGGGTCCCCCGGCCTCGGCCAGCGCGCCCGATGGGCCGTCTCCGACACGATGCTGCTCACGTGGCGGAACCTCATGCATTACGTGCGCATCCCGCAGCTCATCGTCTTCGCGATCATCCAGCCGATCATGTTCACGGTGCTTTTCGCGTACGTCTTCGGGGGCGCCATCTCGACGCCCGGCGGATCGTACGTGGACTTCCTCATCCCCGGCATCATCGTGCAGACGGTCGTCTTCGGCTCGCTCATGAGCGGCATCAGCATCGTCGAGGACGTCCAGAAGGGCGTCATGGACCGCTTCCGCTCCCTCCCGATCGCGCGCGGGACCGTCCTCGCCGCGAGGACGCTGAGCGACACCCTGCGCAACACGCTCTCCGTGTTCATCATGGCGGGCGTCGGCTACCTCATCGGCTACCGCTTCCACGGCACGGTCGGAGACGCGGTCCTCGGTCTCGCGATCACGGTCGCGGTCGGGCTCGCGTTCTCGTGGATCGCCGCGACGATCGGGCTTCTCGTGCGCGACACGCAGACCGCCGAGATCGCGGGCTTCACGTGGGCGTTTCCGCTCGTCTTCGCGTCGAGCATCTTCGTCCCGATCGACACGATGCCCGCGTGGCTCAGGGCCTTCGCCGAGCAGAGCCCCATCACCCTCGCGGCCGACGCCGTGCGGGCGGCCTCCTTCGGTACCCCCATGGGCGACGCGGGTTGGTTGACGCTCCTCTGGTGCGCGGGGATCACGGCCGTCTTCGGGTTCCTCGCGGTGCGGCGCTTCTCGCGGCTCACCTGAGCGGGATCGACGCCCCGCCCGGCGTCGGAGGCCGCGAAGCGGAAGCGTTCAAACCCTCCCGGAACCCTTGCCTTCCCATGGAGCCTCTTCCCGCATCGGGGCTCGAGGACGAACTCGTCGCCTGGGGCGCGCTCGAGCGCGCGGGCGACGGCTACGCGTGGACGCGCCGGTTCCGGGGCTTCGTGATGCGGGAGGCCGCGCGCCTCGCCGGCGAGGAGCGCGCGGGCCGCGCGCCCGCGGGCGGCGCGCTCGCGAACGCCGTCGTGGGCGCGCTCGAGGCCTTCCCCCATCCCGACGGCGCGGCCTACGGCGAGCTTCACGCGCGCCGCCTCGTCGAGATCGAGCTCGCGGCCCTCCCCGAGGAGCTCCGCCGCGCGCTCGGCGCGTGACGTCCTCCGCGGCCCGCGGCGCGCGCGGCGGAGCTCCTCGGGGAGGGCCGCGAGCTCGATCTCGAC
>Ga0247719_1000368_pt1 | contig 28679 bp, 32 predicted proteins | sample 41E_DmetaG_FD_189046 | JGI IMG/M metagenome (GOLD analysis project Ga0247719, IMG submission 189046) | Soil microbial communities from hillslope of Landscape Evolution Observatory, University of Arizona, Oracle, AZ, United States - 4-1-E_D | ecosystem: Engineered > Artificial ecosystem >...
CCCTCCGCCCCCCGTCGACCCCGGCTTGAGCCCGCTGTTCCTGCTCGTCGGGGCCGTCTTCCTCGCGGGCGTCGTCGGGCTCGGCGTTGCGGTCCTCCGCAAGCGGTAAGAGGCCCTTCGCGCCTGGGGGCCGCGTGGCGGTCACGGTCCTTCGCCTCGGTCACCGGCCAGAGCGCGACAAGCGCATCACGACGCACGTGTGCCTCACGGCGCGCGCGTTCGGGGCGGACCGCGTTCTCATCGCCGAGCGCGACGACAAGCTCGTCGAGAACGTGCGCGGCGTCGCGAAGCGCTTCGGCGGCGATTTCGTCGTCGAGAGCGGCACGGGATGGAAGCGCGTGCTCCAGGACTTCGACGGCGTCAAGGTGCACCTCACGATGTACGGCGTCCCCGTCCGCGAAGGCGCGGGCGCCGTCCGGCCGGGCCGCGATCTCCTCGTCGTCGTCGGGGCCGAGAAGGTGCCGCGCGAGGTCTACGATCTCGTGGACCTGAACGTGTCCGTCGGCAACCAGCCGCACTCCGAGGTCGCAGCCCTCGCCGTCTTCCTCTACGAGGCGCTCGGCCCGGACGTGCTCGCGCGCGAGTTCCCCGGGGCCCCGATGCGCATCCGCCCGAGCGCCCGGGGGAAGATCGTCGAGGGTTCGACCGACGAGGATCCCGATGCGATGCCCGACGACCCTTGACAGGTCCCTGTCGTTTCCGGCCGCGCGCGTCCGCCCGCGTCCCTTCCGGGTCCTTCCCGTGGGGAGTTCTTCCCGAGGGGGTCCATCGGGACTCTCCGAACCCTTATCATTGACGGGAGACGAAAGAAGGTGTGGAGTTGCCCACCCCCATGCGTCTTCTCGATGATCCCCGGCTGAAGGCCTACATCGAAGAAGCCGTCGGCGACGAGGGCATGCGCATCGCGGAGCTCCTCCTCTCGAGGGAGGAAGCGACCGACACGCAGATCGCGGAGGAGCTGGGCGAGAAGCCGAGCCACGTCCGCAAGGTCCTCTACAACCTCTACGAGGCGCGCGTCGCGGACTACCATAAGGAGAAGGACAAGGAGACCGGATGGCTCACCTTCTATTGGTACCTCACGCCGGACCACGTGGAGCATGCCCTCGAGATGCGCAGGAAGCGCGAGCTCGACCGCCTCGAAGAGCGCCTCCGCTTCGAGTCGGAGCACGAGTTCTTCGTCTGCCCGACCGGCCACGAACGCTTCGACTTCGCGACCGCGACCGAGACGGATTTCCATTGTCCGGAGCACGGCGAGATGCTCGACGCCTTCGACAACGCGAAGGAGATCGAAGCCATCCACGCCCGCATCGAGGCGCTTCGAGCGGCCTCCGCGCGTCCCGAAGGCGCCTGAGCCGCGAAGCCATTTTAGTGGGACGGGGCCCTCCCCCCGCGTGCAGCCGGACCGTCCGCTCCTCATCGCCGTCGTCATCCTCGAGCGCGACGGCCGCATCCTCCTCGCCCGGCGCCCGGAGGGTTCTCATCTCGCGGGTCTTTGGGAGTTCCCCGGCGGCAAGGTCGAGCATGGCGAGTCCCCCGAGGCCGCCGCGCGGCGCGAGCTTCTCGAAGAGCAAGGCCTCGAAGCCGGCCCGCTCGCGCTCTTCGACGTGACGAGCCACGTCTACAAGGACGGCCGCCACGTCGTGCTCGTGGCCTACCGGGGGGAGCCCTCGCGGCCGGATGCGGACGCGAAGGGCGAGCACCGGTGGGTCGCCCCCTGGGAGATCGCGCATCTCGCGATACCCGACGCGAACTGGACGCTCGTCGCGAAGCTCGCCGGCTGATCAGCTTTCGGGCTCGGCGATGCCGAGCCGCTTCTTCCAGAGGAACGAGAGGTTGCGCCAGCCGTCCTTGAACGACGAGAGCTTGACCTCGCCGACGCGGACGCGATACTCGATCGGAACCTCGGCGGCCCTGACGCCGTCCGCCCGGAAGGCTTCGATCTTGATCTCCTCGCTGAGCGGCATGCCGTCGCTCGTGAGGCGCAGCTTCGGGAGGATCGAGCGACGGAAGGCCCACATCCCGCTCTGCGAATCGTCGATGCGGACGAGGAAGAGCGTCTTCGCGGTGGTCGTGAGGACCCAGTTGCCGATGCGGTGCTTCGCGCTCATCGCCCCCGGGGCGAGGCGCGCGAAGCGGTTCGTCGTGATGAAGTCGAGCCCTTCGCGGTCGAGGCGCGCGACCAGCTCGTGAAGCGTCTCCACCGGATACGTCGTGTCCGCGTCGGCGGTCACGATGACGTCGCCGCGCGCGCGGTCGAAGCCTGTCTTGTAGGCGCGGCCGTAGCCCTTGCGCGGTTCGATGATCACGCGCGCGCCCTTCGCTTCGGCGATGTCGCGCGTGCGATCGCGCGATTCGCCGTCGACGACGATGACCTCCACGTCGTATCCGAGGCGGGCGAGCGCCTCGCGCGGCACCTGGTCGATGACCTTGCCGATGCCCGCCTCCTCGTTGAGGGCGGGGATCACGACGGAGACGAGCTTGCGCTCACGCGGCTCGGCCAGGGTAGCTTCCCTCCTTGAGAAGACCCGCGATGTAGCCGAGGCTCGCGCTCGCGAGGCGCAGGACGCCCCAGAAGTTGAGCTGCTGGCGGAACATCCGCTTGAACGAGTACGACGACCAGAGGTTGCCGTGCTTGAGCGTGAGCTGCTTGCGGCCGTAGCCGTTCCAATAAGCCTGCTTGAAGAACTTCCCGAAGGTGTCGCGCGCGCGGTGATACACGATGGCGTCCTCGACGTAGCCGATGGTCGCGCCCGTGTCCACGGCGCGATAGTTCAGATCGATGTCCTCGGCCGTGTGGAACCAGCCGTCGAAGCCTCCGATCTTTTCGAAGAGGCCCCGCTTGTAGGCGAGATTGCAGGAGGGGAACGTGACGTCGTAGCCGCGGTGGCCCAGCTCGACGCGGTGCAGCGCCTCGAACGCCCAATAGCCGATCTGGATGGTCCGTCCCGCGGCGACGTCCGAGTGGCGCAGCTGGCGGCGGAGCTCGCGGAGCCAGAACGGATTCGCGATGCAGTCGCCGTCGATGAACGCGACGATCGCGCTCCGGGACTCCTTCACGCCGTAGTTTCGGGATTCGGCGCGCGTGCCGGCGCGCTCGAGGAGGCGCACGAAGGGAAATCGCTCGGCGTACTGCCGAACGATCGAGCGCGTCTTGTCCGTGCTCGCGGCGTCGACGACGAGGATTTCGAGCGGGCCTTCCTGGACGACCAGGCTGTCGAGGAGGTCCGAGATGTGCCGCTGCTCGTTGCGCACGGTCACCACGACGCTCACGCTCTCGGGAGCGTCGGAGCCGTGGGCGGCGGACATCGGCGGACCATTCCTGCCTTTTCATTTAAAGGTTGGCGGTTTCTCGGGGAGGCCTACCGCTTCAGCTCCCCTCGGACGTACCGCAGCATCTGCCCCGGATGGGCGAGATTGAGGAAGAAGCGGAACTCCTCGTCGCGGAACTCCTTGAGGACCCAGAGGAGCGCGAGGTAGACCGCGCCGCCGATCATGCCGAAGAAGAGGAGGTGGTACCACCGCTCGAGACCGACGACGCTCTCGGCGAGGAGCCACAGGGCCGCCGCCATGCCGAGGGCGGCGACGAGGTGCTTCAGGATCTCCGGGGGGTGATGGAGGCCCGCGAGACGGGAGGAAGCGTAGAAGTAGAGGATGTACCCGACGAGGCCGGAGAGCGCCGTCGAGATCGCCGCGCCGAGCGCGTAGAGGCCGAAGAGCTGGATGTTGAGGCTCTTGATGTCCGAGGGGATGAGGAGGAGATTGAAGACGATGAGCGTCACGCTCATCGCGATCGCGGCCCGGGCGGCGACGTCGGGACGGTTGATGCCCGTGAGGAGCGCGCTTAACGGGCGGGACATCGCGAAGAGGAGCGAATAGATCGCGAGAACCTGGAGGACGATCGCCTCGTCGAGCCACGCGTTCGAGAGGACGAGGGAGATGATCGGCTTCGCGAAGACGATCACGAAGACGACGGCCGGGAAGACGACCATGCTCGTGTACCGGAGCGCTCGACGGGTCGTGTCGACCGCCCCCTGCTTGTCGCCGGCCGCCGCGAGCGCGCTCACGGTCGGGAAAAGCATGAGGGCGACCGCGACCGGGAGCGTTTCGACGAAGAGCGTGATGCGCCTGAGGCCCGTGAACGTCCCGGTGTTCACGTCCGACCCGAAGAGCGTGAGCGCGACGGCGTCGATCTTCGCGCCGACGACGCCGACGGTCCCGACGATGAAAAGGGGCAGCGCGAACTGCCAGTAGCTCTTGAGGATGTCCCACCTGAAGCGGCCGAAGTCGCGCGCCGTCCTGACATAGCGGAATGCGGCGAAGGCCGAGGCGACGCCCCCGAGCATGTAGGCGATCGCGAGCGATTCGGCGGGATGCCTGACGAGCCATTCGCCGACGAACCCGGGGGCGGACGAGACGAGGCCGGCGAGCGGGCCGTCGCGCGAGACCACGGCGGCGTAAAGCCACGCGAAAAGGATCGTGAACGCGATCCGCGTCATCGACTCGGTGAACGTGACGAGCTGGCTTCTCGCCGCCTCGAGCCGGGCGTCGAAGTTCGCCTGGGGAATGCCCGCGAAGCTCTTCGCCGCGAGATAGGCGCCGACGAAGATGAGGACGACCGGCGAGTAGTCCTGGAACTGGGCGGGATTGATGAACGTCGCGTAGACCACGATCAGGGTCGTGACGAGGGCGAAGGCCGCCGTGGCCACCAGCTTGAACACGGTGAACGTGGCGAGGCAGTCCCCGGGATCCGCGCCCTCCGAGACGCGCTTCGTGTGCGCCATCGGGAAACCGAGGTCCGTGACGAAGAACAGGATGCCGAGGGCGGCGAGGGCGCCGTCCACCTGGCCGATGACCCCCTTGCCGAGGTAGACGGCGACGTAGTGGATGGCGACGAATCCGAAGAGCGCTCCGACGATGGAATTGCCGAAGATGAGGACCGACTTGCGGCCTAGGGTCGCGATCCGCGCACCTCCTCGTAGACGGCCTCGACGTCGCGCGCGATGCTCGACCAGGCGTATCGGTCGACGGCCAGCGCGCGCGCCGCTTCGCCGAGGCGCTCCCGCCGCTTCGCATCCGCGGCAAGCGCGAGAAGCGCGTCGCGGAGGGCGGCGGCGCGCGCGTCGTCGTCGCCTTCCGTCGGCACGAGGAGCCCCGTTTCGCCGTGCTTCACGAGCGAGGAGAGGATGTCGCTCGCGACGACGGGAAGGCCGCAGCTCATCGCCTCGACGACCGCCATGCCGAAGGATTCGCTGACGCTCGGATGCGCGAGCGCGACGCCCGATCGAAAATGGTCGATGAGCTCGGCCTCGTCCATCGGCCCGAGAAGCCGCGTATGCCCGCCCTCGGCCTCGATCTCGTTCGCGTAGGCGGGGTCGCGGATCGGGCCCGCGACGGCGAGCGAGAGCCCCGTACCCTTGAGGGCGCGCGCCGCGAGATGCCATCGCTTGTGGCGCGCCACCTCGCCGACGCCCACGACGAGGCCTTCGACCCGCTTCGAGGCGTCCGGCGCGTAGCGCTCGACGTCGACGCCGTTGGGTATCACCGCGGCGCGCACCCCGAGGCGCTCGCCCGCGAGCGCGCCCACCTCCGGCGAAACGGCGATCGCGCGCGCCGCGTTGCGGACGGCGCGGCGCTCGAGCGCGAAGCCGACCCGCTCGCGCCACCCCTCGACCGTCGTCCAGTGGCGGCTGTGCGTCGTGAAGACGAACCGCTTCGGACCGAGGAGCGAGAAGACGAGCGCGACGCCCGGCGTGTGCACGTGGACGACGTCGGGCGCGAGCCCCGCGACAGCGCGGCGCGCCTTCAGCGCGAAACGGTATTCGGCGTCGCCCGATTCGCCAAGGGCCTCGTTCACGACGTGGACCTCGTGGCCGCGCGCCCGGAGCGCCTCGGCGAGGTTCGCGATGTGCTTCTCGACCGCGCCGTACCCGGGGGGCGGGATGGGGATCCGGCCCGCGCCGACGAGGGCGACCTTCACGGCTTCACCTTCCTCAGGCGCCGCCACTTCAGCCAACCCGCGACGAGGGCGACGGGCTTCACGACGACGTTCGCCCACTCGTACGGATGGCGGAAGCGCGCCGCGGTCGCGGCCGCGCCCCCCGCCTTCGCGCCGAGGACGCCGTTCTTCAGGTAGGCGACCGTCGCCCCGACCGAATAGCGGTACTTGCGACGCAGGATCCTGCGGAAGGAGGAGAGGTGGCTCTGGTCGTGCCAGACCCACGCTTCCGGCACGTACGCGCCGCGGAAGCCCGCGGCGACGGCGCGGAGGTTCACGTCGTAGTCCTCGCCGCCCCACACGAGTCGGTCGTCGAAGTTGCCGATCGCGTCGAACACCGCGCGACGCCACGCGGAGTTGCCCATCGGCGTCATCGTGGGGTCTTTCGCGACGACGTTCGGGTAGAACCACGCGTCGAAGTCGTTCACGTAGCGCTCCGATCGCGTGCGGGGCTCGCGGAGGGGGCGCGTCGGCCCGCCCGTGAAATCCGCCGCGCCCGCCTCGATCGGGGCGACGAGGGCTTCGAGCCATCCGGGCGGCGCGACCTCATCCGAGTCGAGGAAAGCGATCACGTCGCCCGTGGACATCGGGAGCGCGAGGTTGCGCGTCTCCGCGACCGACCCGGGGCACGTCTCGATGCGGACGCGGTCGTCCCGCGCTGCGGCTTCGAGGAGCGGCTTGAGGTGGTCGGGCCGGGAGCCGCCGTCCGCGACGAGGATCTCGTCCGGGGGGCGGGATTGCGCGCGGAGGGAGTCGAGCGTCGCCGCCACCCGCGGATCGTTGAGGAGGGTGACGAGGACGGTGACGCGCATGGTCGCCCGGGGAACGGGGGGCCGACTCTTAAGTCTCTATCTTTCGCCTCAGGAGGAGAGGACCTCGTCGTAGAGCGCGTCGATGCGCGCGACGACCGCGTCCCACGCGTAATGCCTCTCCGCGAGGTCCCGGGCGGCTTCGCCCACCTCGGGGCGGTCCCACGCCCGGTCCGCGGCGCGGGCGAGGTCGTCCGCGTCGTCGGGGGAGAAAAGGAACCCCGTCTGCCCATCCGTGAGGATGTCGGAGGCTCCGGTCCCCCGGGCGGCCACCACGGCGCACCCTGCAGCCATCGCCTCGAGGACCGCGATCGCGAACGTCTCGCGGCTCGAGGGAAGGACGTACGCGCGCGCCGCCGCGAAGGCGTCCATCACGTCCGCGCGCGGCACCTCGCCCAGGAGAAGCACGTTGTCGGGCGGCGCGCGGCCCGTGAGCGCGTGGAGGTTCGCGGGGGTCACGCCGCGACCCATCATCACGAACCGGCGGTCGGGGTACCGGTCCGCGAGGTCGAGGAAGAGGTTCGGGCGCTTGTATCTCAGGAGCGCCGCGGCCCAGAGATAGAACGGCTCGTCGAGGCCGTGCTTGGCCCGGAAGCGCGCGCCATCCGCGGCGGCGAAGGCGGCGACGTCGGCGCCGTTCGGGATCCACGTCGCCTCGATGCCGCGCGCGCGGAGGAGCGGCACGTGCCACTTCGCGACGGCGATCACGCGGTCGGCGTCCTTGAGCGATTCGAGGACGCTCTCGTTCACCGCGCGCCATCGAGGCCAGTCGGCCTCCGAGAAGTCCTCCTCGAAGAAGATCTGATGGAGCGTCGCGACGGTCTTCGCCCGCGGCGCCGACTTCCTGAGGTGGGCGCGGATCCAGAACGGGAAGGCGTGGAGGTGCACGAGGTCGAAGGCGCGCGCCTTCCGCGAGAGCGCGAGCGCGAAGGGATCGGGAGCGGCCCGACGGGCGGCCTCGAAGCGCCACGACAGGCCGGACCACACGGGATGGTAGACGGACCAGGGCGGAAGCCGGAAGGCCTCGTGCTCGTGGGCGAGGCGGCGGTCGAGCTGCCGCACGTGCTGGCTCACGCCCCCGAATTCGCCGAACATCGGCCCGAGGAGGACCCGCCCCGCCATCGGGCGTCGCAGGCGCGCGAACCGCATTCAATCTTCCCTTCATCGCGGTCCGGGGGCGATCCCGAAACGCTCATCCCCGGGGGGCCTTCTCCCCGGGGCGTGAAGCTCGCCGTCGTCGGCACCGGCGTCATGGGTCGCAACCACGCGCGCGCCGCGCGGGAGCTGGGCTTCCTCGCGGGCGTCTTCGACATGGACGCGAAGGCCGCGCGCGAGGTCGCGAGCGCGCACGGCGCGAAGGCGTACGATTCCCTCGACGCGCTCGCGAGCGACCGCGCCATCGACGCCGTCGTGGTCGCGACGCCCACGTCCACGCATCACGCGACGGCGTCGCGCCTCCTCGAAGCGGGGAAGCACGTTCTCGTGGAGAAGCCGATCGCGGGCTCGCTCGAGGAGGGCCGCGACCTCGTGGCGCGCGCGAAGAAGGCGGGCCGGACCCTGGCCGTGGGCCACATCGAGCGGCACAATCCCGTCGTGGCCTTCGCGCGCGAAGCGCTCGCGAAAGGCGAGTTCGGCGAGCTCATCACGCTCTCCGCGCGGCGCGTCTCGAACCTGCCGGGCCGCATCCGCGACGTGGGCTGCATCATGGACATCGGCATCCACGACATCGACGTGCTGCGCCACGTCGCCGGGTCCGAGATCCGGCGCGTCTACGCGCGCGCCGGCACGTTCACCCCGAATCTCGCCTTCGAGGACCACGCGAGCGTGCTCCTCGAGTTCGCCTCGGGCGTCACGGGCGTCGTCGAGGTGAACTGGCTCACCCCGATGAAGGTGCGGCAGTTCAGCCTCACGGCCTCGAAGGCCTACGTGGAGGCGGACTACATCGAGCAGCGGGCCGTCATCTCGTCCTCGACGTATGGCGCGCTCGACCCGGCGAACCTCTTCCAGGTGCCGCTCGAGCTGCACCAGCGCGTCGTCGCCCTCAAGAAGCAGGAGCCGCTCAAGCTCGAGCTTTCCGACTTCGCGCGGGCCTGCGCCTCCGGCGGGCGCCCGCTCGTCGCGGGCGAGGACGGCGTCGCGGCCCTCGCGGTCGCGCAGGCCGCCGTCGCGAGCGCGTCAAAGGGCGCGCCCGTCGCGCCCTGAAGCCGTCCTCCCCGGGAGAAGAGGAAAGGCTGATAACCGACCGCCGGCTTGGTCAGCCCCGACCATGAAGCACCCGACCGCCGTCGTCTGGGGCAAGTCCGTGATCGGCGAGGGGACCGTCCTCGGTCCGAACGTCATCGTCGGCCACCCCGGGAAGGACGAGGCGGAGGTGCTCCGCACGGGCGCCTACGACACGCTTGCGGGCGCGAGGATCGGCGCGGGCTGCACGCTCCGCGCGAACGGCATCGTCTACAGCCGCGCCACGCTCGGCGACCGCGTGACGACGGGCCACGCCTTCCTCGTCCGCGAAGACACGACGGTCGGCGACGGCACGCTCGTCGGCACGAACGTCGTCATCGACAACGCGGTCACGATCGGCCGAAAGTGCTCCATCCAGACGGGCGTCTACATCCCGACCTTCACGAAGATCGGCGACGGCGTCTTCCTGGGCCCGCGCGCGTGCATCACGAACGACAAGAAGATGGGCCGCGGCGACTGGAAGCTCGAAGGCGTCGTGATCGAGGACTTCGCGCGCATCGGCGCGAACGCCACGATCCTGCCCGGCGTGCGCATCGGCCGCGACGCGGTCGTCGGCGCGGGCGCCGTCGTCACGAAGGACGTCCCGGCCGGCGCGGTCGTCGTGGGGTCGCCGGCCCGCGTCACGGGCGAAGTCGCGGCGAACATGCGGAGGACGAGCCTGTGACCGACGTTCCCATCCGCGTCCCGATCGCGAAGCCCCTCGTGGGCGAGGAGGAGGCGACGGCCGTCCTCGAAGTGCTGAGAAGCGGCCAGATCGCGGAAGGCCCGCGCACGCGCGCCTTCGAAGCCGAGTTCGCGCGCATGACGGGCGCAAAGCAAGCGCTCGCCGTCGCGAACGGATCCGTCGCGCTGCACCTCGCGCTCCTCGGCGCCGGCGTCGGGCCCGGCGACGAGGTCATCGTTCCAGCCTTCACGTTCATCGCCACCGCGAACATGGTGCTCGCCTGCGGCGCGAAGCCCGTGCTCGTCGACGTCGATCCCGTCACCTACAACATGGACACGGAGATGGCGCTCGCCGCGATCACCGCACGCACGAAGGCCATCATGCCGGTGCATCTCTTCGGCCTCCCCGCCTACGTCGCGGCGCTCGCGCCCGCGAGGGAGCGCGGCATCGTCATCGTGGGCGACGCCGCGCAGGCGCACGGCGCCGCCGCGAACGGCCGCCCCGTCGGCTCGCTCGCGGATGTCGAGGGCTTCTCGCTCTATCCGACAAAGAACATGACGAGCGCGGAAGGCGGCATGGTCACGACGAATGATGACGCGATGGCCGAACTCATGCGCTCGATCCGCAACCACGGCCGCGGTCTCGCGACGCTCGGCACGTACGACCACGTGCGGATGGGCTACAATTACCGACTCACGGACGTGCACAGCGCGATCGGCCTCGAGCAGCTCAAGAAGCTCGAGACGTTCAACGAGAAGCGGCGCGCGAACGCCGCCCTCCTGACGAAGCGCCTCGACGGCATCCGCGGCATCACGACGCCGGTCGAGCCCGCCGGGATGCGGCACGTCTGGCACCAGTACACGATCCGCGTCGCGGGCGGGAAGCGCGACGCGCTCCAGAAGCACCTGCGCGCGGCGGGCATCGGGTCCGGTATCTATTATCCGAAACCGCTCCACGCGTACCCGCACCTTGCGCCCTACGGGCACTCGGACCTCCACCACGCGGAAGCGCTTGCGAAGGAAGTCCTCGCGCTCCCCGTGCATCCGGCGCTCACGACGGCGGATGTCGAGGCGGTCGCTGAGGCCATCCGGGCCTTCGCCGGTTGAGGGTTGTTTCACCCCGTCCTCGATGAACCGGCCAGATGCTTCATCATGCGTTTCCGGGCTTTCCGGAACCATGGTCGGCAACCGGAAGGTGACGAACATGGAGGAGCGCGAATGGTACGAACGGCTCACCTACGGCGAGCCCACGTACAAGCCCTACGACGAGGATCGCCGCCGCGCGAAGGAAGCGCGCGCCGCGCGCCAGCGCGCCCCTCCCCTCGCCCGCCGATCGGGACCCGACACGGGCGGCGACGTGATGCCCGGCATCTCGACGCCCATACGGGCCGGCACAGACCACGAGGATTGGAAGCCGAAACCGGGAAAGGAGCGCTACCCTGACCGATGGTGAACGCCCAAACCGGGCGGGGTCGCTGGCGACCGGCGGAAGGAAGGCCCGGGGGGACAACGGGGCGGCTTTGGCAAAATATTCAGTCCCGCGCTTCGCACATGTTGGACCATGGAAACAGAGCGCGGGCCGAAGAACCCCAGCATCCGCGACATCGTGGAAGGCCTTCTCATCTTTGATGAGCCCATGCTCAATTCCCGATATCACGGGATTCTCTATCATGATCCGGTGCCGGAGCGGCGCGACGCGCTCGCGGCCCTCCCGGGCCTGGTTGTGCGGTCGCACCGTCTCGCGCGGCGCGCCGCCGAGGATTGGGCGCGCACCCGAGGGAACCGCGCGCTCGATGAGCGGTTCCTGCGCGAGGGCGAGCGTTTCATCCTCGAATCATTCCTCGACCTCGCCGAGAACCAGTTGCGACTCATTGCGTTCATGGCGCGCTCGGCGCCGACGCTCGAGACGCGCGAGCCGTTCGATGAGATGGCGGACCTCCATCGCGAGATCTGCGACCAGTTGCGCGAAACCCTCCGCGGCCTCACCACGGAGGCGCACGCGCAGAAATCCTCGGCCCGCAGCGTCCAGGAGGAGGACAAGGCGGGCCATCTCAGGGGCCAGGTCGAACAGGCAATCCGCTCGCGCTGGGCGAGCGGGCGCGGCATCCGGCGCGTCGTGCTGAGCGACGTGGGCGAGCGCCACCTGCGAGACCAGGGATGCTTCGCGGAAGACGACACGAAGATTCTCGGGGTGCCCGTTGCGATCGACATGAGCTGGGAAACGCCCGTGTTCGCGATCGAGGGATACGATATTGTGCCGCTTGAGGAATTGCGCGTGCACGATCGTTGACACCCGGCCGTCGATGCGGCCGGGCTCGGTGGCTCGCCGACTCCTTCGATCGCGCTGCAGATCGCGCGCTCAAGCATCCTCGATGTTGCTCGATCGGGCCCGGAATTTTGCGACGCGAACCTACCGCCGCCATCGTTGACACAAGAGTTCGTCCTGGGCACGGCCGGCACGTCGACGGGCATCCGGGTTTCGGGCGCCGATCCGATCAGCATCCCCGCAAGGTCACGTCGAGCGCCATCCCGTCGCCGTGCTCGCGCGCCTCGCCCGCCGCGACGTCGAGCCGCCGCGCGAATCGGGGGCTCGCGACGACGAGCGTGCGGTCGCCCGCCCGCGGCGCGCCATCCGTCTCGTCGACGAACCGGCCGAGGCGCGCCGCGTCCGCGCGCTGCGCGACCGCGACCGTGAACGCTCGGTGTCCTCGTTCACGAGCGCGCGCGAGGGCGCTTGCCGCGTCGAGGCCCGCGACGGGCGCGAGCGGTTCAAGCCCCGCGGCGTGGGCGGCGCGCGTCCACGCTCCGTCGAGCGCGCCGCCGACAGCGAGCGCTTCCGCGCCCGACGCGCGCGCGGCGAGCGCGACCACGGGCGCGAACGCGGGGGGTTCGCGAGACTTTGCCTGCACGCCGCCGTCGAACCGCGTCTGCGCGAAGCGCGCGCCCGTGAGCGCCATCTGCGCGTCGAGAAGGAAGTCGGGCGCGCCGCGCGCGGGGTCGCGCCGCGAGGCCGCGTCGACGACGTTCACGAGCGTCACGTCGTGGCCGGCGTCGAGGAGCGCGTCGAGCGCGAGGACGCTTCCGAGACCTCCCGCCCAGGCGAGCGCGACGCGCATGGCCGGGGACGGCCGCCGCGACGCTTCAAGGTGCCCGATCTCCATCGGAAACAAGGGTCCGTTTCGGCAAGTGTTCGAGGGGTTTTTCGGGGGCTGGCTGATCGCTTGGGAGAAGCTTTTAAAACGTGCCCCCCGTTCAAGCGTCCATGCTCCACGCGCGCGTGAAGGCCGACGTTCTGAAGAACGTCATCGACGCCACCTCGACCCTGGTGGACGAGGCCAAGTTCCACATCAGCGCCGACGGGATCTCCCTGAAGGCCGTGGACCCCGCGCACGTGGCGATGGTCGAGCTCACCATCCGCAAGTCGGCCTTCGAGAAGTTCGAGGCCGACAAGATGGAGATCGGCATCGACATGGACAAGTTCAAGGAGGTGCTGAAGCTCGCCGCCTCGGACGACATCGTCGACGTCACGTACGACGCGGACAACCACCGCCTCGTTCTCAAGATCGGCAACCTCGTGCGGCGCATGTCGCTCGTCGACACCTCGGGCATGACGGACCCGAAGGTCCCGAAGCTCGATCTTCCCTGCCAGGTCACGGTCGCCGCCTCCGAGCTCGAGCGCGGCATCCGCGCCTCGGAGGCCGTTTCGGACCACGTGGCGCTCATCGCGGACAAGGACCATTTCGAGCTTCTCGCGGAGGGCGACACCGACACGGTGAACCTCAAGCTCGACAAGGCCACGCTCCCGGAGCTCAAGACGAACGAGCGCGTGAAGTCGCTCTTCTCGCTCGACTACTTCTCCAACATGGTCAAGGCCGCGAAGGGGTCCGAGGGCGTGCACCTCAACCTCGGGTCGGACTACCCCGTGCGGATGGAGTTCGACATCGCGGGCGGCAACGGGCACGTCACGTACCTGCTCGCGCCGCGCATCGAGAGCTGAGACGGCCTTCCCCTTCTGTATCCCCCCGCGCGGACGCGCTCCATGGCTGGGCGGCCACGCCGGCGCCGTGCCAACCTGATGAGGAGACGTGCCCGTTCGGCGACGTGCGGCTTCCGGGCTGACCCGTACCCACGCGGGTCCGCCGCCGAACGCTGCGCGGCAAGACCAAGACCCCGCCCTTCGTCCTGAGGCCGGGAGGCCTTCCGCCATGCTCCGCTCCACCGCGCTCGCCCTCTGTCTTGTCGCTGCCCTCGCCGCGCCTGCGTTCGCGATCCACGACCCTGATCTCCCGACGCTCGCGAGCGGCGAATTCGCGGGCCCGGGCTGGGTCGCGATCCGCCTGTCGACGCCGGGCACCGAGGTCGTCGGAGAGGCTTCCGTGTGGGGCAAGGGGGGGCCCGTGGGCGCCGCTTCCTTCGGCTACGCGGGCAATGGCTCCTGGCAGTCCACCAACACGTATGCGGGCTTCCCCGGCCAGCATGGCGTCGCCGTCGACGCGGGATTCGGCGCCGTCCGGCACGACGCGCTAAACCGCGGCGATTTCCATTGGCAAGGCGTCGGCGTGGGAAGCGGATTCAACGACCCCCGGTCCCCCGTCACGATCGTCGGCGAGCGCGTCCTCCTCCTCTTCGCCGCGGGCGACATCGAGCGCTTCGCCTGGCGCCTCCAGGGCGGCGAGGGCGTCGAGATCCTCGGCATCACGAGCGGCGTCGAAGCGTACCTCCTCACCTCCTCGGAGTTCCGCTCGGCGGCGAGCGCGCACGCGTACGAGGACGGGTGGGGCGTGCGCGCCAACGTGGCCTCGATGCGCGACCTCTCGATCGAGCGCGCGCTCGTCGGCATCTACGCGCCGGTCCTTGCGTCGGCGAATGCCTTCGCCGTCACGGGCCCTCAGGGCGTGGAGCCGTGCACGGATGTTTTCATCGCGCTCCAGCCCATCTGCCATTGGGGGGAAACGACGGGTCCCGACGCGCGAGGGCCCGGCGACTACACGTTCCACGCGACGGGCGCGGGCGGCGGCATCTCGGGGCTTGCGGAGTTCTACCTGCTCGCGGCGGATGTGGAGCTTCCCTTGGCCCCCGAGGCGCCGCCCGTTCCGACATCTTGAAGCCCGACCCCGACCAGTCGTGACCCGCTCTCCTCATGGAAGCGACCGGGCACGCTCCCGGGACCGTCGGCAACTTCGGGCCCGGCTTCGACGTCATGAGCCTCGCGCTCGCGATCCGCGGCGACAGCGTGCGCCTCGCCGAGGCGGCCGAGGACCGCGTGACCGTGTCCGGGATCGGCGCGGCGGACATCCCCGCGGACTGGCGCCGCAACTGCGCGGCCGTCGCGGTCGAGCACCTGCGCCGGCGCTTCGGCGTGAAGGACGCGCTCCACGTGCATGTCGAGAAGGGCGTGCCGCCCGGGTCGGGCCTCGGCTCCTCGGCGTCCTCCTCCGCCGCGGCCGCGAAGGCCTTTCTCGCTGCGTACGGCAAGCGCCACGCGATCGGCGCCGCCGACCTCCTCGCCGCAGCCGCCGCGGGCGAGGCCGCCGTCTCCGGGTCGCACCGCGACGACGTCTCGGCGGCGCTCTTCGGCGGGCTCGCGCTCGTCTGCCCCGGCCGCGACGACGTCGTGCGCGTCGAGCCGCCCCAGACGCTTTACCTCGCGGTCGTCCGGCCGCATGTCAAGCTCGAAACGCGCCGCATGCGCGCCGTCGTGCCGCGCAGCGTCCCGATGGAGGCCGTCGTCGCGAACATGGCGCGCGTCGCGCGCGTCGTGGACGCGTGCCACCGCGGCGACGTCGTCGCGCTCGGCGCGGCGATGGACGACGCGCTCGCGGCGCCGCACCGCGCGGCGTTCATTCCCCGGCACGCCGAGGCGCGCGCCGCCGCGCTCGCGTCGGGCGCGCACGGGTTCGCCATCTCGGGGTCGGGCCCCTCCATGTTCGCCGTCTGCGACTTCAAGACGCAGGCTGAATCGGTCGCGAGGGCGCTCGCGGACGTGTACCGCGAAGCGGGCGTCCCGGCCGACGCCTTCGCGGCGCCGCCCGCGCGGGAGGTGCTCCCCGTTGCCGCCCCATGACCTCGCGCTCCACTGCCTGCAATGCGCCCGCGTCCACGCCGTCACGCTCACGCGCTACGTCTGCGACTGCGGCGGCCTCCTGGAGGCGCGCGGCGCGTGGTGGATCGAGCCGTCGCTCCTTTCCGGCCGCGGCGTGTGGCGCTACTCGTCCATGCTGCCGTTCCCGGACGCCGCGCCCTGGGTCACGCTGAACGAGGGCGCCACGCCGCTCGTGCCGCTATCGAAGGAAGGCGGAAACAAGGTCGCCGTCAAGCTCGAGGGCGCGAACCCGACGGGGTCGTTCAAGGACCGCGGAATGACGCTCGGCCTGACGTGGGCGAAGGCGTTGGGCGCGAAGGCCGTCGTGTGCGCGAGCACCGGCAACACGAGCGCCTCCGCGGCCGCCTACGCCGCGCGCGCCGGGCTGAACTGCATCGTGCTCCTCCCCGAAGGCAAGGTCGCGCAAGGCAAGGTGGCGCAGGCGGTCGCGCACGGCGCGCGCCTCGTGACGGTGCGCGGAAGCTTCGACGACGCGATGGGCATGGTATCCGCCCTCGCGGCGAAGGGCGACGTGTACCTCGTCAACTCGCTCAATCCGCTCCGGCTCGAGGGCCAGAAGACGCTCGCCTTCGAGGTCGTGGAGGCAATGGGCTGGAACGTGCCCGACGTCATGGTGTTCCCCGTCGGCAATGCGGGGAACGTGAGCGCCGCCTGGAAGGCGCTCAAGGAGCTGAAGGCGCTCCACATGATCGACCGCCTCCCGCGCCTCGTCGGCGTGCAGGCCGAGGGCGCCGCCCCGATCGCGCGGGCGATCGCCGCGGGCGCTTCCGAGGTCACGGCCGTCGCGAAGCCCGAGACCGTCGCGACCGCGATCCGCATCGGCGATCCCGTGAACGCGACGAAGGCGATGGCCGCCTTCCGCGAATCGAAGGGAGCGGTGCTCACGGTGACCGACGACGAGATCCTCGCGGCGCAGCGCGACCTCGCGGCGCGCGAAGGCCTTTTCGTCGAGCCCTCCTCCGCGGCGCCGCTTGCCGGTTGGCGGAAGCTCGCGGCCCAGGGCGCGATCGCCGCGGACGAATCGGTCGTTCTCGTCGCGACGGGACACGGCCTCAAGGACGCGGCGGCTTGGAAGCCCGAACCCCGCGTGATCGATCCCACGCTCGAAGCCCTGGAGGCGATCCTCCGATGAAGGTCGAATACCTCGTGGAGCTGCGCGACCAGCCGGGCCAGCTCGGCCTCGTGCTCGGCATCGTCGCGCGCTTCGGGGCCAACATCCTGAGCATCGTGCACGAGCGGGAGCGCGCCCGCGGCGACCTCGTGCCCGTGCGCCTCGCGCTCGACGTCGAGGAGCCGGCGGTGGAGCCGCTCACCGCGGCGCTCTCCGCGGAGGTCCGGGTCACGACGGTGTCGGGCCGCGCCGCGGGCACGTCGCACGCCCTTCTGCTCGTCGGTCATGTATTCCGCGCGCAGCTCGGCGACTTCACGGACGCGCTCTTCACGGCCGGCGCGGACGTGCGGCATGTGCGCGCCGAGATCGAGCACAAGGACAAGCCCTCCGCCGTATTGATCGAATTCCAATCGCCTTCCGCGCGCGTGCTCGCCGACGCCCGTGAACGCGTCGAAGCCCTTGCGCGGGCGCGCGGACTCGTGGTCGTTCCGGCGATCGAGGAGGCGGCGCGATGAAGCGCGTGCGCATCGCGCTTTTCGGCTACGGCGCGGTGGCGAAGGCGTTCCACCAGATCCTCGCGTCCGACCGGGATCGCCTGCGATCGATCCACGGCATCGACCCCTCCGTCGTCGCCATCGTGCGGTCCTCCGGCGCTTGGATCGATCCCGCGGGCCTCGCGCCCGGCGCGGACGTCCTCGCGCGGCGCAAGCCGGGCGCCGCGGCCGACCTCGCGGCTTCCGTGGCGTGCGACCTCGTGGTCGACCTCACGCCCACGAACCTCGCGACGGGCGGCGTCGGCCTCGAGATCACGCGCCGAGCGCTCGGCCGGGGCATTCCCGTCGTCACCGCGAACAAGGGCCCCCTCGTCGTCGCTTACCGCGAGCTCACGGAGCTTGCCCGCGCGAAGGGCGTTCCCTTCCTCTTCGAGGGCTCGGTCGCGGGGGCCATCCCTACGCTCAACCTGCACGATCGCTGCCTTCCAGGCAATCGCGTGACGCGCGTCGACGGCATTCTCAACGGAACGTCGAACTTCATCCTCACGCGCATGGCGGAGGAGGGTCTCGGCTTCGAGCCCGCGCTCGACGAGGCGCGCGAGCTGGGCTACGCGGAAGCCGATCCGTCGGCGGACGTGGACGGCCACGACGCGGCCGCAAAGGTCGTGATCCTCGCGAACCACGTCCTCGGTCGCAACCTGCACCTCGGGGACGTCGCGACGACCGGCATCCGGTCGGTGTCGGGCGCCGCGATGCGGCTCGCGCGGGAGCGCGGATACGCGATCCGGCTCGTCGCGAGCGTCGGGCTCGACGGCCCCGCCGAGGTCGCGCCGAAGCTCGTCCCCCGCTCGAGCGAGCTGAACGTGAACGGGACCCTGAACGTCGTCCGCTACACGACGGAGCACGCGGGCGCCTTCACGCTCGTGGGGAAGGGCGCGGGCGGGCGCGAGACCGCGACCGCGGTCCTTTCGGACGTCATCCAGGCGACGAGTCCCCGGGGCGCGGCCGGCAAAGCCACATAAGGCGGCCTCGCGATGGGTCGCGCGTGGACGTCCTCCACTGCGCGCGCTACCCGTTCCTCCCCGACGCCTCGCGCTACGTCGCGGAAGAAGGGCCGTCGCTGGAGGAGCTGCTCAACGACGCGGTGTGGGCGCGCGTGCGCCGGGCCGGGCGCGACCGCGTCCTCGCGGCGCTCCGCGACGGAGCGCTTCCGCCCGCGAACCTCGGGCGCGGGACGCCGGTCGCCGAGACGATGACGGACCTCCTTTCGTACGGCGTGGCGCGCATCCTCGTGTCGCTGACGAAGGACGCCTACGTCGTCCGCCGCCACGCCCTCGCGGAAGCCGTGCGCGTGAAATCGTTTCTCGAGCGCGAGGAGTCGACGGCCGCCATCGTCGCCGCCGCGCGCGACGTCGGCCTCGAGGTCGAGTCGGCGGGCGATGCCTACCGCTTGCATTTCACGGACTACCTGCGCCTCGCGGTCCATCTCAAGGCCTCCGAATGGAAGCTCGTCAACCGCCCCCTCGCGAAGGGCGTCCTGACGCTCGACGCGAAGGATCTATCTCGACTCGTCCAGGAGGCGCTTCGACGCCGCATCGAGGGCGAGCTTCCGCGCCCTGTGAGCGACGAGGTCGCGAAGAGCCTCGCCGAGGAGCTCGCCGCCGTCGTCGAGGAGGCGAAGACGCGCAAGGACGCGATGCAGACGGAGCAGTTCGGCGAGGTCGATCTCCAGCTCCTGCCGCCCTGCATGAAATACATCCTTGGTCAGCTCCAGCGCGGCGAGAACGCGGCCCACACGTCGCGGTTCGCGATCACGTCGTTCCTCCACGCGATCGGAATGACGAGCGAGGACATCATGAAGCTCTTCTCGACCGCGCCCGACTTCCGCGAGGACCTCACGCGCTACCAGGTCGAGCACATCACGGGCGTCACCTCCGGCACCGAATACTCGCCCCCGGGATGCCAGGCGATGAAGACGTACGGCATCTGCTACAACGAGGATCAGTGGTGCCGCATGGAGCGCAAGGACGGAAGCGGGCGCTACGTCAACCATCCGCTCTCGTACTACAAATGGGCGCTCAAGCGCAAGGCCCGCGACGCGCCCGCCCCGCCGGCCGCGGCGACCGCGGCCCCGGCGCCGTCCAAGCCGTGATCAGGCGCGCGGCTCCGCGTCGAGCGTCCCGAGCGCCGCGAGGAATTCGTCGCGGGCGCGCTCGGCTTCGGCCTTTCCTCCGCGGAAGCGGACGACGACCCGTTTCTCTCCGGCCTTGGGATAGGAGCCTATCGCGACGGCCGGGTGGGCCTGCGCGACGCGACCGAGCTCGGCGCTGAAGGCGCTTTCCGGGTGGTACACGACGGCTTCGACCACGATGCGGTCTCCGCGCTCGTCCCCGAGGATGACGCCCGCGACGGCGGAGTCGAAGATGGCGCGCATCTCGGCGGGGACGCCCGGCAGGACGAGGACGCGCCGATCGTTCTCGCGAAGGACGTAGCCGAGCGCGGAGCCCTTCGGATTGCGCAGGATGAGCGAACCCTCCGGGACCGTGACCATGCGTCGCGCCGCCTCGTTGGGCTCGAGCCCGCGCTCGCGGTACCGCTTCTCGAGCGTCGCGAGGCCTTCGGCATCGACGACGAGGGCGCGGCCGAAAGCGCGGGCGAGCGATTCGGTGGTGCGGTCGTCGTGCGTGGGGCCGAGTCCGCCAGTGGTGATCACGATGGGCGCGCGGCGGAGGGCGTCCGCGACGGTCTCGCCGATCGCGTCCACGTCGTCGCCCACGACCACGATGCGGGAGACGCGATGACCGAGCCCGTCGAGCCGCTGGGCGAGCCAACCGCCGTTCGAATCGACCGTGCTCCCGGTCAGGATCTCGTCGCCGATGATGACGAGGACGACGTCCACGGACCCGATACGGCGCGCGCCCCTGCTTGGCCCTGACGGTCGCGTGCTCGTTCTCCGTTCAAGGGGGCATCGACAAACTATATAACGCGACGGACGGGGTTTCGACGCGAATAGGCGGGAGGCGATGGTCGCGAATTCCTTCGTTCCACTCGGCGTCGCCGCCCTCCTCGTCGTCGCGCTCCTCCCCGCGTTCAACGCGATCAACCAGACGCACATCGATGACGTGGAACCTCCGCTCCAGGTCGACGGCGGCGTCCCGGGGGATGAGCGCGGCCCCGCGATCGAGCTGCCCCCCGTCATGCCGGATCCGGACGGCCCGAGCTGCAACCGCACGGCCGTGACCGAAGCGGTCTATGCCCAGGTCTGGGGCTTCACGCCGCTCGCGACGCCTGGAAGCGCGCCGTTCATCGTCGAGGGCGGAGCGGCGGTCATCCACGGCATCGTGAACCTCACCCGCTTCACCGGTTCGATCGCGCTCGAAGTCGTGCGGCCCGATGGAGGCGAGGCGGGTTCGATCGACGTCTCGTTGGCGCCGACCCCCCGCGGCGTCGCCGCCCCGGAGAGCGTCGAGGCCAGCGTCGAGAAGCCGGGTCCTGGCGAATGGTCGCTGCGGTGGAACCGTCACATCCTTTCCGGCGAGGCCCAGGTCCTGTTCCTCGTGTACTATCCATGCGGCAAGCTCCCCGGAGGCGTCCCCCGTGCGTGACGTCCGTCCGTGGTTGCCGTTCATCCTCTTCCCGCTCGCCGGCGCTTTCGCGGGAGTCCTCCTCGGGTCGCTCGTGGGGGGCCTTCTTCCCGCGGTGAATCTCGTCCAGGGCCTCGCGGGCCTCGTCACCCTCGGTCTCGTCGTCACGGCGACGGCATGGGCCGCCATCCGCTTCGGGCCGCGCCTCAGGAACGCGGCCGCGCGGACGCCCGCGACGCAAGTCGCCGAAGCCGCGCCGACGCCCGTCGCCTCCGCGACCACGCTCGCGGCCGGTCTCACGCTGCCTGGACTCGCCGACGGCGCGCCACCCGTGTGGGGCATCGGCGAGGCGCTCGAGATCATCGTCTCCGCGACCCGCGACGCGCGGATCCCGGCGGCGGGCGCGCGGGCGCGGATCGTGGCTTCGGGCGACGCCGTCGCAGAAGGCGTGCTCGACGCGCGGGCCATCGCCCGCTTCGCGATCGCCTTCGAGTCTCCGCAATCGCTCGACCTCGTGGCGGAGGTCGAGCATGCGGGCGCCATCGCGCGCGCGTCGCGACGCCTCCGCATCGTCCGGTACGAGGACGAGATCAAGGAGGCCTACCAGTCGATGCGGGTCCGAGCCCAGGAAAGCCTGCCCGGCGGGCGGGACGCGCTCACCGCCCGCGAGATCGCGGACGGCCTCGCGGACCGCGCCCCCGCGGCGGGCGCCGCCATCCTCGAGGCGACGCGCATCTACGAAGTGGTCGCCTACGGCGAGCGCGCCGCGGACCGCGCGACGTACCTCGCGCTTGCGCGCGCGGTCGCCGACGTCGAGGCCCACATCAAGCCCCGCCAGGGGGCCGAGGCGCGTGCTTGAGCCGTTTCTCCGCCCGCGCGCGGGGCAGGTTTTCCACGGACTCGGGGCGGCGGCCTTCGGCCTCGCGGCCCTCATGGATTCGGGCGTCGTCACGCGGTACGGCTACCTCCCGATGAACCTCGCCGCGCCGCCTATTGCCGCCTTCTTCTTCCTTCGGTTCGTGGGACACTCCGTCGCGGTCCACCGCGAGCGCGACAGCATGGCGTGGGGATGGCGCATCGCTTCGTGGGCCGCGCTCCTCGTCGTCTTCTTCTTTTTCGGCCTCATCGCGGACGGTCCCGGGCTCCTCGCGCTCGGCGCCTATGTCGCGCTCGATGCCGCCGGCGCGCTGTCCAAGCGCCGCCCGGGCGCGCGAAGGCGGTTGCGGATTCCGATCCCGCGCATTCCCCTTCCGGGACGCGAATTCCTCGTCGCCCTCGGCGCGCTCGCCCTGCTCGGCGCCTTCCACGTCGTCGTCGCCTCGCGGTTTCCGTACGCGGTGCTGCTCGACTGGGGCTTCGCGTGCATCCTTGCGGGCGCCTTCGCGTGGCGTGGTCTCCTCGCGCCCGGCAAGGCTCCGCCGGCGTCGGCGCGGCCACCGCCCGGGCATCGCGTCCACGCGCGCACGGAGCGCCTGCTTCCGGACCCTGCGGCGCGGGCCATCGAGGCAAGCTTCGCGAAATTCCTCGCCGACGGCGACCTCGAAGGCGTCCTCGCCGCGGCGCGCCGCGCCGCCCGATTCGCGTCCCTCCCCGAGCGCGACATGCCCGACCTCGAGCGCGAGGTGCGCGAGGCCGTCGCGCGCGCCGGCACGACGCGCGAGGATGATCTCCGCGCGGCCGTCGACGCCATCGTCCGCCGACTCGAAACGCCACGCTCCACCCCCGTGATCCCATGAAGTCCCACGAGTTCCTCGAAAAGAGCCACGCCGTCTACGCGGGCGAGGTCGCCCAGCTCCGTCGCCTGGTCGACGGGATGACGCGCACCATCGTCGGCAAGGAGCGCATCGTCGAGAAGCTCGTCGCCGGCGCGCTCGCGGGCGGCCACGTCCTCATGGAGGATTATCCCGGCCTCGGCAAGACGCTTCTCGTGAAGACGTTCGCGCGCAACATCGGCGCGGAGTTCCGCCGCGTGCAGTTCACGCCCGACATCCTCCCCACGGACATCCTGGGAACGAAGATCTGGGACAATGAGTCCCGCCAATTCAAGCTGCACCGCGGACCGGTGTTCACGAACATCCTGCTCGCGGACGAGATCAACCGGGCTCCGCCGAAGACGCAGAGCGCGCTCCTCGAATCCATGGAGGAGCGACAGGTCACGATCGACGGCGAATCGATGCCCCTGGGACGGCCGTTCTTCGTGCTCGCGACGCAGAATCCCATCGAGCAGGAGGGAACCTATCCGCTTCCCGAGGCGCAGATGGACCGATTCCTCATCCGGCTCTCGATGGGCTATCCGAAGACCGACGAGGAGGAGGCGGCGATCCTCGCCCGGCGCGCCTCCTGGGGACGCGACGACCCCACCACCGACCTCGCGCCCGCCTGCGATCTCCCCACGTTCCGCGAGCTCCTCGCGACGGTGGAGAAGGGCGTGCATGTCTCCTCCGAGGTCGAGCTCTACATCGCGCGTCTCGTGCGCGCGGTGCGCGCGCACCCGCGCGTGCGCGTGGGACCTTCGCCGCGCGGATCACTCGCCCTCTTCAAGCTCGGCAAGGCGCATGCGCTCCTCTCCGGCCGCGACTTCGTCGTTCCCGACGACGTGAAGGCGTTCGCCGTCGAGGCGCTCGCGCATCGCACGATCCTCAAGGTCGAGCACCTGCTCGCGGGCGAAGCGTCGAGCGAAGTCGTGCGGGAAGCCGTCGCGAGCGTGCCCGTTCCGCGCGCGAAGGGGTCGTGACGTGGGCCGCCTCCTGCCGTGGGGGCGCTCGCTCGCCTTCGCCGCGGCGACGCTCCTCGGCCTCGGGCTCGCCCTTGGAAACTACGTGCACCTGCTCCTGGGCGCGCTCCTCGCCGCGCACGTCGTGCTTTCGCGCCGCTTTGCCCCGGAGGTCCGGCTCGAGCGCGCGGTCGACGGCGCGGGCGAGCCGCGCGGCGGCTCGATCCTCGGCGTCCGTCTCGAAGGCGCCGTGGCCGGCGCCACGGTCGCGACCGTGCACGACAAGCTCCCGGACGGCTTCGTCCTGGAGACTGGATCCAATTTCCGCGTCCACACGGACGGGATCCTCGACGCGACGTTCAGCGCGCGCCTGCCCCGGCGCGGCGCATTCGCGCTCCCGCCGAGCGAGGTGTTTGCGCCCGACCCCGCCGCGGTCGCCGAGGGCGCGCTCGCGAAGGCGGGCCGCGAGACCGAGGTCGCGGTCGCCACCGCCGCGCCGACGCCCGTCGACCGCGTGCGCGCCCCCACGATGCAGGGACAGGGGCTCCTCCCGGACGGCGACCGCGCGGAGCGGGGCACGCGCACGACCGACTTCCGGGAGCTCAGGCCCTATGCGCCGGGCGATCCTCTCCGCATCATCAACTGGAAGGCGACGGCGCGCGCGAGCACGCGCGAGATGAGCCTGGTCGTCAACGAGTACGAGGCCGAAGGCAAGAAGAGCGTCTGGATCTTCGTCGATGCCGGCGCGCACACCGCCTCCGGCTCCTCGCTCGCGTCCACGTTCGATCACCTCGCCGAGGGGGCCGAAGCGATCGCGACGCATTACATCCAGCGGGGTCACCGCGTCGGTCTCACGCTCTACGGGTCGCCCGCCCCCACGCTCGTCTATCCGGAGTCGGGCTCCGGCCAGCGCCGGCGCGTCTCGCGCGCGCTCGCCACCGCGCGCCCCGGCGAGACGTCCTCGGGACTCGAGGTTGGCGTCGCGGCTACCGAAGGCTTCCTCGCGCGCGAGAAGCCCCTTCTCGTCGTCCTTGCGCCGCTCGGGCGCGACCCGGGCCTTGTCGCCGGGCTCGCGCGGGCCCGCGCCCTCGCGGCCACCGGGAGGCGTCGGCCGCCCCCGCCGCTCCTCGTCGCCCCCCGCGTGCCCGTCGAGGACACGCCCTCGGGCGCGCTCCTCGCCGCCCAGGAAGCGGGCGAGCGACGCTCGCTCGCCGCGCTCGGCGTCGACGTGCTCCTCTGGGAGCCTGACCGCTCGCCGTTGAGCGCGCTCCTCGCGGGAGGCCGGCGATGAGCCTCCTCGAGCGTCACGCGCGCCGCGCCGCGTGGGTCGCGCTCTTTGCCGCCGGCATCATCGGCGCCGCCTTCGGCTCGACGGTGCTCGACCTCGCGAGCGCCCCGATGCCCCTATGGTTCTTCCCCGACGGGCGGCTCGCGTTCCTCGGCGCGGCGGCCCTCGCCGTCGGCGCGCTCGCCGCCTGGGGTCCGCGCCGCCAGCCCGCGCTGTGGTTCGCCGTCGTCACCCTTGTCGCGCTCTCGCTCGACGCGACGAGCATCCGCTGGTTCAGCAGCGAACCCGGGACGCTTGCGGGAACGCGCGCCCCCGTCGTGCGGCTTGCCGCGTCCATCGGCGCGCTCGCGGCGCTCCTCGCGCTCGAAGCCGAGGTGGCCGCCGCGCGGTTCGCGCGCGACCTCGAGCGTCGGGGGCTCCCGTCCGCCGAGGCGGCGCCCGCGGGGGCGCTCCTCGCGCGCGCCGGTCGCGCGCGCGTCGGCCTCGCCGCCGGCGGCGTCGCGGTCCTCGGCGGGGTTGCGCTCGTCGCGGAGCGGCTCATCGGCGACAAGGCTCCCATGAGCGCGGAGGTCGGGCTCCTCGTCGGCCTCGTGGCCGCGGGGGCCCTCGCCATGGCGCTCGCGTCGCGGCACGCCCGCGCGCTCGGGCTTCGGTGATCCACCCCCCTCCTGCCGGTATGCGCGGGACCCCGGCTCAAGTCGATCGCGCGCGGTGCGGGTCCACGAGCGTGGGAACACCCGTGGCCACCGCGAACGCGCGACGAGCGTCACGCCGCGCGCGGCTGGTTGAGGTCCATGAGGGTGAGGACGCCCGCCGCGATGCCGAGGCCCGCGACCACAAGGCCGCCGAAGGAGGCCATGAGGCCGAAGGCGCCTGCCACAATGGCGTAGGTGGCCCACGTGCGGCGCGTGTCCGGCGAGGGATCCTTGAGCTTCGGCGCGGCCGCAAGGAGGACGACGCCGATGACGATGCTGCCGAGGAACCAGACGAGGCCGACGACGGCGAAGAACGGGCCCATGCCCGTTCCCATCGGGAAGAAGCTCATGCCGTGGCCCATGTCCCACTCCATGAATGCCGGCGCCGCGAAGAACGAGACGATGCCGCCCGTGAAGAACGCCATGGCAAGCGCGATGATGCCGGCCGCGAGGGAGAGGGCGTAGGCCGTCTGGCTGTTGGGGCCCGTCATGGGGGATCGATCGCGCGTCGGTCGTTTCAGCCTTGCCCTCCGTCGAGCGCCTTGCGGACCTCGCGCGCGATGGCCTGCGAGAGCGGCGGGGGAACGGATTCGCCCACCTGGTTGTAGGCGTCGTTCTTGCCGCCGTGGAACACGTAGTCGTCGGGGTAGCCCATGAGCCGCGCGTGCTCGCGCGCCGTCGCGAGGCGGTCTTGCGTCGGGTGGATGAAGCGGCCGAGTCCCTTGATCGTGGGCGCGAGGTCGTCCTTCGGAAGCCGCGTCCAGGACCCGTGCACGCGACCGTCCGCGGCGCGGTAATGGTAGATGCTCTCGCCCTCCTCGAGGTCCTTCATCGCGCGGCCGCGCTTGCCGCGCACGGGCACCTCGACGTGGTTCGGGAGGTCGACGTCGAGCGACTCGAGGTCGCCGATCGCCTCCCAGACGGGGACGCGGCGGCTCGACTTCGGCGGCGCGATGGGCACGTTCGAGACGAAGAGGCGCCGGCGGCGCGACGGCGTGCCGTGCTCCTCCGCGAGGAGGTCGTTGAAGTGGATCGTGTCGTAGCCGGCGCGCGCGAAGAGCATCCGGAGCTCGTCCTTGAGCGCGCCTTCCATGATCTGCGGCACGTTCTCCATCACGAAGACGCGCGGCTTGACGAGCTTGAGGAGCTTGATGTAGGCGAGCGTCATCGACCCCGCGGGATCCTTGTAGAGCCGGTCGAGGGGATCGACGCGGCGCGCCGCGTTCGCGACGGTAAAGCCCTCGCACGGGGGTCCGCCGATGAGCACGTCGGGCTTCGGGAAGTCCGTCTCGTCGACGTTGCGCACGTCCGCCTGCAGGACCTCGCCGACGGGCACGTTCGCCGCGTACGTCTCGCAGGCCGTGCGGAAGTTCTCGACCGCGGAGAGGATCTCGAACCCTTCCTCCGCGAAGCCGAAGCTGAAACCCCCGGCGCCCGCGAAGACGTCCACGACCGTGGCCACGTCCGCGGGTAGGTGGGCGTCGGATTTGAGGGTTTCCCGCCCGAAGGCTATTTGTCGCCTGGCGCGGGTCCTTCGGATCGATGGATGCCCTTGAGGTCCTTCTCGTCATCGAGGGCATCGCCGTCCTTGCCTTTGCGGCCTTTCTCCTGCGGCGCGGAAGCCGCACGGCCTCGACGGGGTTCCTCGCGGCGACGCTCGTCCTCTTCGGGGCCTGCGCCACGGGCACGGGTGGATCTCGACGCTCGCGCTGAGCATGCTCGGATGCCTGGGTTTCGCCTTCGCCGCCGCGTACCCCCATCGGGTCCTGACGACGCGGCGTCGCTGGTTCGTCGCCTGGTCCTTCACGCCGGCCCTCGCGTTCCTCATCGCTGTCGTCGCCTGGCCCGGCCTGATGGTGCGCGAAAGCGGATTCGCGACGCCGAGCGCGATGGAGGTCACGTTTCTCGTCACCGGCGTTTCCTACGCCTTCATGCTCGCCGTCTTCCTGCCCCGCTGGGTCCGACAGCCGGACGGGCCGATGCGCGCGCAGTTCTCCTTCGTCCTTCTGGCCCTCGCCTTCTGGGCGCTCCATGACGGGCTGAGCGGGGTCCACGCCCTCGCGTCCCATGAGATCGATCGACCAATCGCGTTGGCCAACGCCGTCGTTCACGCCGCGGGCGTATTCCTGGCGCTCGCCGTCGTCGGCCACTCTGCGCGACGCGTCCTCTCCCGCGCTCACGCGCCCGAGGATCGCGCGATGCTCGTGGCCTTCGGACTGACGGCTCCCTTCGCCGCCCTTCAATTCCTCGACCTGCCCTATCCCATGATGAGGGTCCATCTCGCGGTGGACGTCCTCGTGCTCCCGATCCTCGCGTACGGCGCCGTCCGGTACCAGATCCTCGACGTCGACATCGCGGTCAAGAGGGGGATCAAGCGCGGCACGCTTGGCGCGGTCGCCCTCGCGATCCTGCTCGTCGTGCAGCAGATGATCGAGCAGTACGTCGGGAGCGAGCAGGGCGTCGTCGTGGGCGGCCTGGTCGCGGGGCTCGCGATCTTCGCGGCGACCCCCCTCCAGCGCGCGGCGGAACGCTTGAGCGAGCGCGCGATGCCGAACGTCTCGGCGACCGAGAGCTACCTGAACTTCCGCCGGCTCGAGCTGTATCGCGTCGCGCTCGAAGGCATCCTCGCGGATGGCGTCGTGGAGACGACCGAGGTCCGGGTCCTGAAGGGGCTTCGCGAGGAGCTCGGCGTGTCGATGGAGGAGCACAACCTCCTCGAACGGCAGCTGCGCGAGAAGGCGGCTCGCGCGGTCGCGGCCTGATCACTTCGCGGGCAGGATCGCAGGCAGGATCCACACGAAGACGCCGAGCACGATGCCCGTGAGGCCCGCGAGCGCGAGGAGGCCCGCCGCGAGGTTGAACACGACGCCCTGCATCGGGCCGACGACGTAGAGCGCGAGGGCCGCAAGGAGGAGGCCGCCGAGCGCCACGAGGGCCCCGCGCAGGAGGCTCGCGCGGATCTCGGCCGGGGGGACCGCGGGGC
>Ga0247719_1000371_pt1 | contig 28616 bp, 23 predicted proteins | sample 41E_DmetaG_FD_189046 | JGI IMG/M metagenome (GOLD analysis project Ga0247719, IMG submission 189046) | Soil microbial communities from hillslope of Landscape Evolution Observatory, University of Arizona, Oracle, AZ, United States - 4-1-E_D | ecosystem: Engineered > Artificial ecosystem >...
GGGGCGGGCGGCTCGATGACCGGCGGCGGCTGAACGATGGGCGGCGGCGGCGTCGTCGGGCTGGACCCGCAGGCGGCGACCGCCGGGGCCAGAAGGGCCATCGTGAGAACGCCGGCGAGCGGACGCAGATGGCTGCGCTCGCGCAGGCGGCTGAAACGTGTCGCGGCTGCGGTCAGGAGATCCCGGTGTGACATGAGCTGGAGCCGCTAATTTTGCCCGAAAATGGCCCCAAACGCCAGCTGAGGCGCACCCTGTTTCACCCGGTAGACCGCGACGTCGCCCCGGCGGAAGACGAGCTCGAACCGGTTGCGGGCGGCGTCGAACTTCGCGACTCCGCCGGGGAAGTGCGACCGCTCCCAGCCGTCGACGTACACGTAATCGATCTTCAGCTGCCGCGCGAGCGACCAGGCCTGCTCGCCGTCCTCGCTCTCGTACATGGCGCGCGCGGTGGCGAGACGCCGGTCGTTGTCGGCGTCCATCAGGAGCGGCACGACGACGGCGGCGCCGACGCGGCGGAGGGCGAAGGACGGCAGGAGCGACCAGGTTTCGCGTCCGCGCGTCGTCGGTTCCATCTGGAGCACGGCGTCGCGCGGGGTGGACTGCATGATCCAGCGGAATGCCGACTGCTGCGGCGGCGTGATCGCGATGGTCCACCGGAAGCCCGGGCCCATCCCGCGGTTGCCGGTGTCCTGCGCGTTGAACACGTCCACGAGCGTCGTCGGCAAGCCGGCCACGAAGAGCAGGGCGATCGCGGCGACGCCGGTCGCGCGGGCCGCGCCACGAGCTTCCGCCACCGAGGCGATCCATAGCGCCGCCAGCCCCGGCAGCGTGATCTGCAGGATGTTGCCGGCGCGGAAGCCCGCCCAGGCGGGGTCCGGCACCAGGCGGACGAAGTAGAGGATCCCGAGCCCCGCAATCAGCCCGACGAGGTGGGGAATCGCGGACCGCCGCAGCCGTCCGATGGCGAGCCCGGCGATGGCGGCGACCAGCAGCGGGCCGAGCGCCAGCGCGAGTGTCTGGAGCGGCGCGTTGCGCGCCAGGCCTCCCAAGCCGATCGCCAGCGCGTCGCCGGCGCGCTCCCACATATCGTTCAGCAGGCACCACGCGAACGCCGCGGCGACCGGCACGGCCGCGAGCGCGTGGCGCGTGATCGTGGAAAGAGCGTTCGTTCGTTCGTATGCGGCGCGGACGACCACGGCCAGTCCGTAGATACCGGCGAACGTGGCGCCGAGGAGCGGGCTGAAGACGAGCGCCGCGCCCAGCGAGAGGCCGGCGATGAGCACGCCGCCGAGTGGGACGAGGCGCGGCGACACCGTCGCGGCCGCCATGCCGGCCAGACCCAGCGCGCAGGCCATGGCGTGCTGCGGCGTCCACCAGAGCGTCCGCGGCAGCCCGTCGATCCGCAGCCCCTGAAACAGCCACGCCGTGAGCGCGTTGATGTTCAGCTCCCGCAACCCCTCGAGCGGACGGCCGTGGCGTGAGAGATCGTAGATGCCGTACCACCCCTGCACGCTCGCGGCGAGCACCGCGAGGGCGACGGCGACCGCGGCGGGACCCGCACGGGGAACGGCCGCCCACGTCGCGAGGAAGATCGCCGACATGAAGAGCAGGCCGCTCAGCACGCCGTTGATCTCGAGCGTCTGCTCGACGGTCGCGGCGTCGGGCCTGAGCAGCGACGCGCTGACCGCCGGCACCATGAAGTATGTCCAGTAGTAGTGGGCGGTCTGGTCGGCGACGTACGGGTTTTCCGGCGGCAGCGAAAAATTCGTCAACTGCCCGGTGAGCGCCATGTGCCACAGGAAATCCGCCGTGAAGTACGCGCGGTAGTGGCGGATGCCGGTGCCGTCGGGGGCGCCGTTGCGCGCGTACGGCGCCCACATCAGCAGCGGCACGAGGAGCAGCACGAACAGCAGCGCCGTCGTGTCGCGCCGTGTCCAGGCCGGCAGTTCGATGAGCGGCGTCCGCCGCCGGCGGGTGGCCACGAACGTCAGCGCGCAGAGCAGGAGCCACGCGAGCAGGAATCCGACGGCACGGCGGGCACCGGCGTGGACGGCGGCGGAACTGCCGATGGCCGTCAGCGCATAGCCGAGCAGCGCCCCCGCGATCCACCCGGCGGCGTGGCTCCTTCCGAACAACGCGAACCCCAGCGGCAGGCCGGGCAGGAGCGCGAGCGCGTAGAGCGGGACGTGCAGCAGGCTGCGTGTGCCTTCGCTGCAGACCCACACCAGCGCGAGTGTTGCGATCGCCAGCAGGAGGCCGCCGAGCGTCAGAGCGCGGTCGCGCCTCATGCCCGCGCCTGTGGCTCCTCGCGCGCCCCCACGTGCGCGTGGCGAGCGCCGCCGGCGTAGAGAAGCGCGCCGGGCAGATTGCCCACCACGCCCAGGGCCACGAACAGCAGTGAGAGGGCGACGGCCTCGGCGGGTGGGACGCCGACCGCGCCGAAGAACAGGGGAAACATCACCTGGCTCGTACCGAGCCCGCTGACGGTGACCGGGATCTGCATGACGATCACGATCAAGGGCACGAAGGCGAAATAGGTCCAGAGCGGCGCCGTGATGCCGAGCGCCACGCCGAGGCAGTACGCCTGCACGACGCGAATCACCTGGACGCCGACCGACGAGATGAGCACGTTCGTCACATCGCCGTGATGACGCGTGTACTTCCGCACCGCGTCCACGAGTCCGGCGCCAAGCGTCCGTGCCTTTCGCCCGGGCAGCCGCCCCGTGGCCGCCAGCGCCAGTGACGCCACCCGCTCGCTGTACAGCGCCGAGGCGGCTGCCGCGCAGCCGGCGGCGGCGAGCACGACCGTCGGCAGCACTCCGGGCAGCGCGATGAGATCGCGCGCGAACGCGAGCGCGACGACGGCGACGAGCACCATCGAGACCACGCCGAGCGCGCGGTCCATGATGACCGAGGCAGCCGACTCGACGCCGCTCACACGCAGCCGCGACAGGCTGTACGCGCGGTACATGTCACCCGCCAGACTGGGGAGAAACGAGCCGACGAACGTGCTGACGAAGAAGATGCGGAGAACGGCGGCGAAGGGAGGCCGCGTTCCGGGAGACAGCGCGCGGAGGAGCACCATCCAGCGGTACGCCATCAGCGTGCGATCCACCAGCACGAGGGCGACGGCGGCGAGGAGCCAGCGCCAGTCGGCGGACGCGCCGGCGCGCCACACGGCCGCGGGGTTCGCCTGCCAGAGCACGTAGGCCGTCAGGGCGACGGCGACGCCGAGCCGCAGCAGGCGCGTCGAGCGCCCGGCGGTCATCGCGCCTGGTCGGCCGCCGGCACGGTCTCGAGGTGCCGTTCCGGCGCGCGCTTCACCTTGTAGGCGCGCTTCAGGAACTTCGCGTAGGGGATGAACTGCTTCATCGCGCCGACGTTCACCTGGCACGGGCTGAGGCAGGTCGGGCAGACCTCGTTCTTGATCTGCTCGCGGTGCTTCAGGTTCTCGGCCTTGAAGTAGAGCGATTCGGCGCTCTCGTCGAGCACGTTGCCGAGCTTCTGCGAGTTCTCGCAGTAGTGCAGGTCGCCGTTCGGGTTGAGCAGCAGCCCCTGCCGCTGGAAGGGGCAGGGCATCGTCCGCTGGTAGCCGTTGGCGATCATGTCGGCGTAGTGCAGGTACATGAACGCCTGGCCGCTCAGGATCGACTCCTCCTGGACGCGATCGATGAAGAACTTCCGCATGAACTGCTCTTCACGCTCGCGGAAGCCGATCTTCTCCTCGAGCTCCTTGTTGTGGAGCATCGCGTCGGTGAACCGCAGCATGTTGAAGACGACGTCCAGGTTCTTCGTGCGGGCCCACGCCAGGATGTTCTCGGCGTCCGACAGGTTCGTCGCGAAAATCGTCGAGGCGATCCCGAAGGAGAAGTTCGCGTGCCTCTCCGAGAGCGCCTGCATGGCCTCGATCGTCTTCTGCGCCTTGTCGAAGCCGTTCTTGACGCTGCGGACCTGGTTGTGGACGTCGCCGATGCCGTCGAGCGACACGCGGATGCTGATCAGGATCCCCTTCGACGCGCAGAACTCGACGATCCGCGTCAGCATCGGGATGGCGCGGTGCGGCGTGAGGCCGGTCGTGTTGATCCCGATCTTGCGCAGGCGGGGGAGGTGTTTCTGGAACAGCTCCACCATCTCGGGCAGATCGTTGCGCGTGGTCGGTTCGCCGCCCGAGATGTTCAGATTCTCCACGGCGCCCCAGAACGGCGTGTCGAGCACGGGCTCGAGCTGCGCGAGCGTCATGTCGCTCTTGCGGTCGCCCCACTTCCAGTTGCTGCACATCGTGCAGCGCGCGTCGCACACCCAGGTGCAGTTGTAGATCAGCACCGTCGGCCGGATGGCGTGCAGACGCGAGCTGACGAACGTATTGACGAGGTCGCGGGGGACCCCGGCGGCGGTCTTGGCCAGGTATTGCAGGCGGAACGTGGAAGTAGACATCAGGCGGAAAACGCCTCATTGTACCTGCTATCCATAAGCAGGTCAAAGGTTTGCACGGCGCGCGCCGCCGCGCGCGGGCCGCGGCGTCTACGGCTCGGGCGCGCGGGAGGAGAGCTCCACCCGTTCGAGCACGACCTCGGGTCCGCCGTGGATCCAGAAGCGATATTCGAGGCGCGACGCGGGTCGGGTGAGCTCGAACGGAAGTTCGGCGAGCTGGCGGGCGGCCGCGTCCGCGTCGCTGGCGAGCACCTCGCGGCGCGCCAGCCGCCGGTCGCCGTCCCAGATCTCGACGAAGCCCAGCGGTCCGGAGACGCCCTCCGCGACCGTCCCGACCCAGCGCGCGCGGTAGACGCCGGCCTTCATCGGAATGCCCGGACCGTATTGCAGGTACCCGGCGCGCCCCACGGACCGGATCACGCCGCCCTCCGGGTCCTTCTCGCCGGCGTCGGTCCCGAAGCGCTCGTTCGCCGCGCGGATCGACAGTGCGACCGGACGCCGCGCGTCGTACCGCCGCGCGAAGTGGCGTCCTTCACCGGCGTTCAGGTACCAGATGCTGCGGATGCGCTCCGCGCTCAGCAGCGGAGCGCTGATCACGTCCCGCAGCCGGTCGTAGTACGCGCGGACGAACCGGTCGGTGATCCGGTTGTCGCCGTGCTCGATGGACTCGATGTAGCCCTCGGGGATGTCGCGGAAGTAGTGCCCGGCGTAGAACTCGAAGTAGAGATGGCGCGAGACGGGCAGCCGCGCCAGCAGCGGATCCGACAGCGCGTTGCGGTCCACGAGATGCTTCTCGGGGCCGGCCATGAGCCCGTAGAAGCCGATGCTGCCCTGGACCGTCACCTTCTCGGGGGACGCGCGGAAACTGCGGCCCTCACGGATCCAGGTATGGTCTGGGAGCTCCCTGAAAGGACTGTAGAAAAAGACGTTCGTGAGCTGGTGGTAGTGGCCCCGCTCGTCCTTGATGCCGTTCTGGGAGCGCCACGCCCAGCCGGCGTCGTACGACCCCGTCGTCTTGATGGGCGCAAGCGGCATCACGAGCATGTAGGCGGCGAGCGCGGCCGCCGCGGCCGGTCCGAACGTGAACCCGCGCGCGGCGTGCACGAGGGCGATCACCGACACGAGGAACGGCATCGCGAAGAAGCGTCCGCTCATGAAGTCGCCGCCCACCGAGATCGTGTAGGCGACGTACAGCAGGCACGACGCCGAGGCGAGCCTCACCGGTGCCGAGCCGCGCAAAGCCAGCGCCGCGGCGCCCGCGATCGTCGCGAGCGTGATCGGATCGTGCGCGAAGCTGTTGAGCAGGTAGGCGAACCCCTGCCGGTACAGCAGCGAGGACGGGAGCCCGGTCGCCACCTTGGCGTAGTACGTGTTCGGCAGCGGAAAGCCGTAGTAGACCGTCGCGATTGCCAGCCAGGTCACGACGGGCAGCGCAAATGCGAGGAGCAGCGGACGCAGGCGCTCGTCGTCGCGGCGCCACGCGCGCAGCGCCAGCCAGGCGAGCGGCGCCGCGTACAGCACCACGCTGTCCATCCGGTTCACGAAGGCCAGCGCCGCCAGCAGCCCGAACGTGCGAAGGTCCCGATCGCTGAACGGGCCGTCGCCGCGCCAGAACAGCCGCACGTAGAACAGCGCGAGCAGCAGGTAGCTGAGCGGGTTCTCGAGCCCCGAGCTCGTGTAGTCGACGAACGCCTTCGACGCGATCAGCCACAGGAACGCGACGCCCCCGGCGATCGTCGCGCCCGCGCTGCGGACGGCGACCACCACGGCGGCGAGCGCGAACGCATACGAGACCGCGAGCGACGTGAAGAAGAACTCGCGCGTCACGAAGTGCGCCGCAGACATCACCAGCATCCACAGCGGGTGGGTGTACGCCTGCACGCGTTCACCGGGGTTGAAGACGGCGCCGTAGCCGTTCAGGAAGTTCCAGACGACGCGAAAGGTGATGTACGCGTCGTCGCCCACCCAGGCGTTCGCGAGGAAGACGTACGTGAAGGCGGCGACGAGAAAAGTGTACGTGAGCCGGCGGGCGGTGAGCGGTGTCGACGACGTCTCGCGCGAGACCGCTGTCGTGGACGTCGTCAAGGGAGAAAGACCGGAGGCGCCCGTGGAGGGCGCCCCCGGATGACGCGTGTTACTGGGTGATGAACTCACACGGACGGACGGCGATGGTGCCGAGCCGGTCCCACTTGGGTCCCTGGAGACCGTCTTCGTCCGTGAGCACGTCCCACTGGCGCTGGCCGCTCCCCTGGCCCGAGCAGATGATGTCGCACGAGTAGCCGAAGCAGTTGTGTCCTTCGGTCTTGACGAGGATGCCGTACGGCCGGTGCTCGAACCCGCCGCGGTTCAGGTCGTATGCGATCCGTGTCACGAACTCGAGACGCTGGGTCGAGTTCATGAACCCGTACTGCGCGCGGCGGCAGGCGACGATCTCGAACTCCGTCCGGAGATGCGAGCAGGAGACGCCGAACTTGTTGAACACCTTGAACTGGGCAGTCGTCGACGTCGGGCCGCGCTGGTTCTGGTACACCGCGTAGGCGCGCCAGGTGTAGCGGTCGTCGCTCGTCAGGTAGATCCCGGTCTCGTGCGACGTCCGGCCGTTGGCGCCCGCCGGCACGGGGTTCGACTTGTAGACGACTTTGTTGTCCTTGTCGATCACCTCGAACACGTACGAGAGCGGCAGGCTCGAGACGAACTTCGGCGTCGAGTTGTTGATGACGAGATCGGGATCGAGGTCCTGGACCTCGATGCCGCCGGTCGGCGACACGATCGTGGGCGCCGTCACTTTCAGCGTGCTGCCGTCGGCTGCGGCGTCGCTCGCCGGCGGTGTTCCGGCAGCAGGGGAGGTCGGCGCCGGCGCCGCCTGGCTGCAGGCAAGAGTGGTGGCGGTCGCGACCGCGACCCCGAGTGCGAAGATCCTCTGATATCTCATGGCGATTTCCCGTGGTGACTGTCGGTTAGAACCTGAACCGGAGACCCGCGCCGATCTCCAGTCCTCCTGCGTCGATCTGCAACTGACCGGTGGTGTTCGTGGGGGGCGTGAGATCGATCGAGGCGCTGCTGTAGCGCAGCATCGCGCCGATGCCCGCGTTGCGGACGAACATGTAGCGGGCGTCGAGGCCCACGTTGAACCCGGTGGCCGTGTTGCGCTGGCTCGACACGCCGATGGCGCTCAGGTTCACCGTGGAGAAGTTGCCGCCGACTTCCGCGGGGGCGACGCTCTCGACGAGCTGGTCGCGCACCGTGAAGAACGAGGGGCCCCCGAAGAGCGTCACGTCGAATTCGACGGTGACGGGCACGTGGAACATCGCGGCGACGTGCACGGCCTGCTGTTCGTGCGTCAGGCCCGAGACGGTGCCGGTGGCGTTGCGGAACGTGTCGTGGAAGATCGGGCTGGGCACGCTCGCCGTGACCGTCGCGCTGCGCGTGTGCTTCGTGCGCGCGCTGTACGAGGCGCCGATGGAGAAGTTCCGGAGGATCTGCACGCCGCCGCCGACGTCGAAGAACCGTCCGCTGTCGATCGCGTGGCTGGTCTCCCAGGTTCCGCGCTCCTCGTAGAGCGTGAACTCCGCGTTCTGGGTGAGCGCCTGGGTCTGATTCTGGACCCCGAAGTTCACATGGGCGAAGACCCTCGGGTCCCGCTGGGCCGCCGCCGGAGCGGCGAAGGTCGCGACGGCCGCGACGGCAATGAGAAACGAACGCATCCGTGACCCTTTCAACTGTCTCCAGTCAGCTCAGGGCGCGCCCGGGGATCGGGCACGCGCCGCTCAGGGCCGAACGCGGCCCTGCGCCGGTGCCCGGCGGCTCACACTGAAATTAGGAAGAAAGCAGATGAGCAAGAGCTGAACGTACAGACCTGCGCAAAGGACAGTACTTCCGCAGGGTGGAGATAGCCTAACACAGCACCTGCGCCTCGCAGCCATCGAGTTTCGCGTCTTCGGTCTTCGGGCCGACTGAAGTCGGCCCCTACCGGATCGTCGTCGGGCCGACTGAAGTCGGCCCCTACCGGTTCCAATCCGGATTCGTTCAGCGCCGACGGCGAGTTACTGGATGTCGCAGACGTCGACGCGGATGTTCGGCCAGACGTGCGGCGGGCCCCAGCCGGCCCCCTGCGTGTGCTCGACGTCGACCAGGACGTCGTGCTGGCGCTGGGCCGTCCCCTGCCCGGCGCAGATGATGTCGCACGAGTAGCCGTTGCACTGGTTGCCGCTCGTCTTGCGGAGAATCCCGTAGGGGCCCCCGCCGATGTTGTTCCGGTTCAGCGACCGCGCCGTCGCGCGCAGGAAGTCGAGGATCTGGTTGCGGTCCATGTAGCCGTACTTCGCGCGCTCGCACTGCACGATCCAGTCAGGGTTGCTCGAGTCGCACGGGCCGCCGGGGTTCGTCGGACCCGGGGATGGACCGGGCGCCGGGCCCGGCGCCGGCGCGGCCGGTGTCCGGAACGACTGCACGGTGGACCACTGGCTGGTGAACTCGCCGTCGCTGGCGCGTACGCGCCAGTGGAAGGTCGTCGCCGCCGCCAGGTCGCCGTCGGGCGCGTAGGTCGTCGTGGCGCCGGCCTCCGACCGCTTGCCCGCCGACACGATGTTCGAGAACGCCACGTCGCTGGAGATCTGGAAGTCGTAGACCACGTTGCCGATCGCGGCGTTGCGCGTCGAGACCCCCACGATCAGTTCGGGGCGGCGCGAGGCGATCTGCGCGTTGTTGGCCGGCTGGTGCATGGCCGGCGGATCGAGCTGCGGCTTCGGGAGGATCGCGAAGTTCGACGTGGCGAATTCGCTGCTGTTGGCGCCGTCCTCGGCCCGCACGCGCCAGTAGTAATCGCGGCCCGCGTCGAGCCGCTCGACGACGACGAAGGTGCGGCCGTCGGCACCCGGCAGCACACCGGTGCGGGCGTACGCCTTCGTCGCGAAACTGTTCTCGGTGGAGACCTCGAAGGTGTACGCCACCGGGCGCACGCCGGTCGAGCTGGAGTTGCCGATCACCAGCCGGATCGGCTGCTGGGAATCCTTGAGGCGCGTCCCCTGCGCGGGCTCGAGCAGCTGCGGAGCCGTGATGCTGACGCCGGCGATGGGCCCCGCCACGGCCGGGCTGAGGGGGTTGGAGCTCTTCTTCGCCTCGCAGCCCGCGAGCGGGAGCAGGGCGACAGCGGAAAGGACCGCCGTGCGATAACAGGCGCGGATCATGGAAACCTCTATCGAAAACAGCAGTTCGCGCAACGCAGGCGCAGCCGGGGCGCACGGACGTTATCGGCCGAGGCGCGAGATCGCTTTACGGGTGCCGGAAAACTGCTGGGAAGCCGGGGATGCAGGAGAATACGATGCGCCCCCTGCCGGGATCAAGCAGGGCAGTATCCCGCCGCGCCGTAGCCCCGCCGGAACGCGCCAGCCGGGTCAGGCCGGGGCTGCGCCGGGCGTCCAGCCGTGCCGCCGCCGGCCGAGGTAGGTCACCCCCCCCGACAGCGAGAACACGAGGATCAGCGCTGCGCCCATGAACGACACCAGCAGGGCGGATTCGAGCGGCAGCCCCAGCCGCGTGAAATAGAGGCCGAAGGTGGCCTCGCGCACGCCGAAGCCGTTCATCGACACGGGCAGCATCTGCACGATGAAGGAGATCGGCACGATTACGGCGAGCTCGGCGAAACCGATCGGGATGTTCATGCTCCGGGCGATGGCGAGGTAGAACGTCACCAGGATCGCCTGCACGAACACCGCCCCGGCGAAGCACCCGGCGAGCGCCCGCGGCGCGCTGCGGAACCGGCCGATCGCGTCGCCGAGCCGATCGAGGCGTTCGTCCACCCACTCGCGGTGCAGGACGCGCAGCGGCTGCAGCATGCGGGGCAGCGCGTTCGGGATGAGCAGCGCGGGTGCGGCGACGAGCAGCGACGCGCCGAACCCGAGCCACAGCACGCCCGCGCCCATCGCGCCCGCTTCGTCCACGAGCCGCGGCACGAGCGTCGCCCCGACCGCCGCCAGCAGCACGAGGCCGAGCAGGCCGATCCCGCGGTCGATCAGCACGACCGTCGCCGCCAGCGTCTTCGATCCGGCCGCCGGCGCCGTATCCGCCACGCGGACGACGTCGCCGCCGATGTTGCTCGGCAGGAAATTGTTGAAGAAGGTCGCGACGAGAAACGAGGAGGTGAGCGAGCGGAACGGGAGGTGTACCCCCTGCGCACGCAGCAGGAGCCCCCACCGCCAGGCGCTCGCCAGGACCATCGCGAGATAGAGCAGCAGCGCACCGACGAGCCAGCCCGGCGAGGCGGTTCTCGCGACCGACCAGAGGCGGGCGAGATCCACGCGGGAGAAGAGCAGCCAGAGCAGGCCGATGCTGACGACCGCTTTCAGGAGGAAGAGGACCGGCGCGCGTCGCGACGCGGCGCCGCTGTGCTGAACGTCTGAGCTCACGTGGAAGAGACGGATTTTACCATGCGTGTACCGCACGCTACAATTCCGGGACCGCCGTGAAGATCCTCATGATCGCGCCGGAGCCGTTCTTCGAGCCCCGGGGCACACCTTTCAGCGAGTACCACCGCATCCGGGCGCTGCTCGAGCTTGGCCATACGGTCGATCTCGTGACGTACCCGTTCGGGCGCGACGTGACGATGCCGGGGCTGCGCGTGTTCCGCTGTCTGCGTCCGCCGTTCGTCCACGAGGTGCGTATCGGTCCATCGCTGGCCAAGGTGCCGCTCGACCTGACGCTGACGCTCACGGCGCTTCGCCGCGCGATGACGGAGCGCTACGACGTCGTCCATTCGCACGAAGAGGGGAGCTTCATCGGCGTGCTCCTCGCGGTCGTGCTGCGCGTGCCGCATCTGTACGACATGCACTCGAGCCTGCCGCAGCAGTTGACCAACTTTGCGTTCAGCCGGTCGCGGCTGCTCCACGGCGCGTTCGCGTTCATGGAGCGGTTCGTCATCCGCAACTCGCGCGCGGTCATCGTGATCTGCCAGCATCTGGAAGACACCGTCCGGGAGATCGAGCCGCGCGTGCCGACGGTGCTGATCGAGAACGCCCCCGGCTCGGGTGACACGCCGGTCGAAGGCTCCGGCGCCCGGATCCGCGTCGAGCTCGGTCTCGGCCCCGACGTGCCGCTCGTCCTGTACACGGGCACATTCGAGGCCTACCAGGGGCTCGACCTGCTGTTCGCCGCGGCGCGGCACGTCATCGCAAGGCGTCCGGAGACGCGGTTCGTTCTTGCCGGCGGGCGTCCGGACCAGATCGAGGCCGCCCGGCGGCAGGCGGCCGATGCCGCCGTCGCCGAGGCGGTCATCTTCGCCGGCCAGCGGCCGGCCGAAGAGATCCCGCTCTTTCTCGACGCCGCCGACCTGCTCGTGTCGCCGCGCAGCAGCGGCACCAACACGCCCCTCAAGATCTACCAGTACCTCCGCTCCGGCCGCGCGATCGTCGCCACCCGGCTGCTGACGCACACGCAGGTGCTCGACGACACCGTCGCGATCCTGACGCCGCCGACGCCGGAGGGCTTTGCCGCGGGGATCCTGTCGGGGATCGAGGATCCGGCGTACGCGCGGGCGGTCGGGGAGCGCGCGCGCCAGCTCGCCGAGACGAAGTACAGCTACGAGGCGTACCTCGAGCGCACGCGTCAGGCGATGGCGTACCTCACCACTCCGTCCGCGCCGCAGGTGGCCGGAGGGGCGGCGTGACCGAGCAGGATCCCGGCCACTACAGCTACGCCCTGTACGCGGACCCGGCGATGGCGGAACGCTTCGAGGCGATGCGCTTCGGCGGGCCGATCGGGCGGCTGCTCGCCGCGACCCAGGAAGGGGTCATCGCGGAGTTTCTCTCGCCCGTCGCCGGCCGCACGGTGCTCGACGTCGGCACCGGCACCGGCCGCGCCGCGATCGCGCTCGCGCGCCGCGCCGCCGTGGTGACGGGGGTCGACGCCTCCGCCGAGATGCTGGCGGTGGCGCGCCGCCGCGCGCAGGAGGCGGGTGTCGAGGTGGCCTTCGTCCGCGAGGACGCCCATCGGCTGTCGTTCGGCGACCGCAGCTTCGACGCGGTCGTCTGCCTTCGCGTCCTGATGCACACGCCCGACTGGCGGCAGTCGCTGGGCGAGCTCTGTCGCGTCGCGCGCGAGCGCGTCGTGTTCGACTACCCGGCGCTCGCCAGCGCGGCCCTCCTGCAATCGGTCGCGCGCCGCGTCGCGCATGCCGCCGGCGCCAGGACAGAGGCGTACCGCGTGTTCACCGACCGCGCGGTCCGCGGCGCGCTGCGCGCGAACGGCTTCCGCATCCTGCGCGCGCACCGGCAGTTCGTGCTGCCGATCGCGTTCCACAAGCGCATCAATTCCGAGCGAACGACGCGGCGCATCGAGTCGGCGCTCGGCCGCGTCGGGCTGAACGCGCTGCTCGGCTCGCCGGTGACGGTGGTGGCGGAGCGATGCGCGTCCTAGTCACGGGGGCGACCGGGTTCACCGGCGGCCACCTGGCGCGTTATCTCGTGTCGCGGGGCCACGAGGTCGTGGCGCTCGCGCGCCCCTCGTCGAACGCCGATGCGCGGCGCCCGCTTGCCGAGGCCGGAGTTCGCTTCGTGGACGGCGACCTCACCGACGCGGCCGCCGTACGCCGCGCGGCGGAGGGCGCGCAGGTCGTGTACCACATCGCCGCGCTGTACCGGCAGGCGGGGTTGCGCGGCGAGACGTATCGCGCCGTCAACGCCGAGGCGGTGCGCACCGTCATCCAGGCGGCGGCCGCCGGCGGCGCAGGGCGCGTGGTGCATTGCAGCACCGTCGGCGTCCATGGCGACGTCGAACATCCGCCGGCGAACGAGGACGCGCCGCTTCGCCCCGGCGACATCTACCAGCAGACGAAGTTCGAGGGGGAGGGGATCGCCCGCGAGGCGTCGGCGGCGACGGGCGTCGACGTGGTGATCGCGCGCCCCACCGGCATCTACGGCCCCGGCGACCGCCGCCTGCTGAAGCTGTTTCGCGGCGTCGCGCGGCGGCGCTTCGTGCTCCTCGGCGACGGCGGCATCTTCTATCACCTCACGCATGTCGACGATCTGGTCGAAGGGTTCAGGCTCTGCGGCGAGGTGCCGGGCGTCGGCGGGCGCACGTACATCCTGGCCGGCGGCGAAGTGACGACCCTGAAGGAGCTGGTGGAGCTCGTGGCGGAACAGGCGGGGGTCTCGCCGCCGACGCTGCGCCTGCCGGTCTGGCCCTTCTGGATCGCGGGCGCCGCCTGCGAGATGATCTGTGCGCCGCTCGGCGTGGAGCCGCCGATCTACCGCCGCCGGGTCGACTTCTTCACGAAGAGCCGCGCGTTCGACATCAGCCGCGCGCGCGCCGAGCTCGGCTACGCGCCGGCGGTGACGCTGCGCGAGGGGATCGCACGCACGCTCGCCTGGTACCGCGCCGCCGGATGGCTCTGACGCGGCGCGCGCAATGGCAAACGGGAGATGGAAGATGGTAGAGCGCCCGCGATGATCGAGATACCCCGGGCACAGGACCAGTTGTTCGACAGCCGGCAGTCGGCGCGGGAGAAGTACGCCGCCCTCGTGGTCGGGCGTCCCGGCTGGGGCGCGCTCATCCGCCACGAGCTCGTGACGCTGCTCTCGCAGCCCGTGCCCGGCGCCCTCGGATTCGCCCTCCGCAAGGCGCTCTATCCGACGCTGCTCGGCGCCTGCGGCCGCAACGTCGTCTTTGGGCAGAACGTGGTGCTGCGGCATCCCGGCAAGATCCGCATCGGCGACAACGTCGTCATCGACGACAACTGCCTGCTCGACGCGAAGGGGACGACCAACCAGGGGATCACGATCGGCAGCAACGTGTTCGTCGGGCGGAACACGATCCTGTCGTGCAAGAACGGCGACATCCTGCTCGAGGACGGCGCGAACATCGGCTTCAACTGCGAGCTGTTCTCGGCCAGCCGGGTCCGCGTGGGGCGGAAGACGCTGCTGGCCGCGTACGCGTACCTGATCGGCGGGGATCACGATTTTTCCGAGGGTGGGGCGGTGATCGAGCAGGGACGGAGATCCGCGGGGATCGACGTGGGCGCGGGCGCGTGGCTCGGGGCCGGCGCGAAGGTCCTCGACGGAGTGACCATCGGCGACGCCGCGGTGATCGGCGCCGGCGCGGTAGTGCGGAGCGCCGTGCCAGCCGGCGCGGTCGCGGCAGGCGTCCCCGCGCGGATCGTCCGGCAGCGGGCGGAGGACCTTCGTGTCTGACGGGGCCTTGTCGCGCAAGCTGAACGTCCTCCAGGTCTGCGACCATCTGGGGTGGGAAGGCTCGCGGATGCACGGCGTGAAGCGCCTGTTCGCGTGGATGATCCCGCGCTTCGATCCCGCGCGCTTCGACGTGTCGCTCGTGAGCCTCCGGAAGAAGGACCTCTCGGAAGAGACCCTCGAGTCGTTCGGCGTCGACATCACCTACCTGCACAAGGGAAAGTTCGACCCGGCGACGCTGCCCGCGCTGCTCAAGGTGATCGACCGCAAGAAGATCGACATCCTGCACCTCCACGGCTACGGCGCGACCACCTTCGGCCGCCTCGCCGGGGCGATGCGCCGGCTGCCGGCGATCCTGCACGAGCACGCGAACCTCACCGACACGCCGTGGTTCCAGAAGTTGGCCGACAGGGCGCTGGAGCCGGTCACCGACATCGCCATCGCCGTGTCGAAGAGCACGGCGGACTTCGTGATCAACGCGCGCCTCATTCCGCCGCGGAAGGTGAAGACCGTGTACCTCGGCGTGCCGCTCGACGAGTTCAGCCGGACGCGCACCCCCGACGAGATCGCCGCAGCGCGCCGCGAGCTGGGCGTGCAGCCTGGGGAGGCCGCGATCGGCACCGTCACGCGGCTGCACGATTCGAAGGGGAACTCGTACCTGGTGGACGCCGCGGCGCTCGTGCTGAAGGAACGGCCGAACGCACGCTTCTTCCTCGTCGGGGAAGGGCCGCTGCTGCCCGACCTCCAGGCCCAGGCGTCGGCGCTCGGCCTCGGCGACCGCTTCGTCTTCCACGGCTTTGCGAAGGACGTGGCGGCCGTCGTCTCGGCGTTCGACCTGAGCGTCTTTCCGTCGCTGTGGGAGGGGACGCCGCTCACGGTCTTCGAAGCGCTCGCGATGGGGAAGCCGATCGTCGCGACCGATGCCGACGGTCTCGTGGACGTGCTCACGCACGACCGCGACGCGCTGATCGTGCCGCGCCGCGACGCGCCGGCCCTCGCGGCGGCGATCGTTCGCATGATCGACGATCCGGCGCTGCGCGGCCGTCTCGGCGCCGCGGCGCGCGACACGGGGCAGCAGTACGACATCGCCGCGTTCGTCCGCAAGATGGAGCGCCTGTACGGCATCCTCCACCGCGTGTCGCGCCCGACCCGCCGCCGCGGCGTGCTCGACGAGGACCTCTCGTTCCTGGAGACGCGCAGATCTCATGGCCACTGAGGGGGCGCGCACGACGGCGGCCATCACGTCTCCCACGGTGGCAGACAGGCGCCTGGGTGCCGCCGCGGCCCTCCTCATTCTCTGCGTCTACGGCGGCCTGGCGGTGAGCGTGGACTTTCCGCGGGCCGCGATCGGCATCCACAGCGACGCCGCGACGTATTACATGATGGGGCACAGCCTCGCGACGGACGGGGATCTGACCTACCGCCGAGGCGACCTCGAACGGGTCTGGCGCGAGTTTCCCTCGGGCCCGTCAGGCCTCTTCCTCAAGCGCGGACGCGACATTCTCGAGTGGGGCTTCATGGCGAAGCCGCCGTTCGTGTGGTTCCGCACGCAGCCCGATCCGGATCCGAACCGGCTGTTCTACGGCAAGTCGTTCATCTATCCACTCTTCGCCGCGCCGTTCGTGAAGGTCTTCGGCACGAACGGGTTCCTCGTGCTGCACGCTTTCCTGCTGGCGGGCGTCGTGTGGTGCGGATTCCTGTTTCTGCACGCGCGCGCGCCGGCGCTGCCGTCGGCCGTGCTCGCCGCCGGGTTCGTGATGGCGACGGTGGTGCCGGTCTACTACGTCTGGATCACGCCGGAGCTGTTCAACTTCGCGCTCGGCTTCTTCGCCTACTTCTGCTGGCTTTACAAGGAGGTCGCTCCGCGCGAGGCGATGCCGCGCGGCTTCCGCTGGACCGCCGGGCCTGCCGGCGACGTGGCCGCCGCCATCCTGCTGGGGATCGCCACGTTCTCGAAGCCGTCGAACGCGCTGCTCTTCGCGCCGATCGGCGCCTGGCTTCTGTGGCGCCGGCGTCCGCTGCCGCTGGTCGCCGCGGGCGCGGCGTTCGTCGCCGTGGCGGCCGGCCTGTTCGCCGTGAACACCGCCATCAGCGGCGAGTGGAACTATCAAGGAGGCGAACGGCGGACGTTCCACTGGGAGTTCCCGTTCCAGACGCCGGATTCCGTGCTGGATGTCGGCACGCCGATGGCGCGCGACGAGGCGCAGACCGACATCATCCTGCAGGAGTCGGTCTTCTGGACGAACTTCGTCCACAACCTGAAGTGGTACTTCGTCGGCCGCTACTCGGGCCTCATTGCGTATTTCGCCCCCGCGGTCCTCGCCCTGGTGCTGTTTCTCGCCGGCGCCAGGCGCCGCCCCCTCTGGCAGTGGCTCGTGCTCGGCGGCGCCGTCGCGCAGATCCTGCTGTTCGTCATCTCGCTGCCGTATACCTGGTTCGGCGGCGGAGGCTCCGTCGGCAACCGCTACTTCATGGGGGCGTACGGCATCTTCCTCTTCCTGCTGCCGCCGGTGACCTCGCTCTGGCTCGCGATCCTGCCGTGGATCGTCGGCGGCATCTTCGTCGGCAAGCTGGTGCTCAACCCCTTCGTCAGTTCGTTCTATCCCGGCACGTACGCCGACGCCGGTCCGCTGCGGCTGCTCCCGGTGGAACTGTCCAACGTGAACGACCTGCCGATCAACACCGACGCCGCCCGCGTACGCGCCTGGTTCGGCGACGACCCGAATCGCGCGCCCGACACGAAGGACCCCGGCTTCCAGATCTACTTCCTCGACACGAACGCCTACCGCGAGGGTGACAAGAGCTTCTGGGTGAAGGGGCAGTCACGGGCCGAGATCCTGATCAAGACCGACCGGCCGATGAAGCGGCTCGTGCTGACGCTCTACGCCGGCGCGGTGCCGACGACGGTGACGGCGGAGCTCCAGGGCCGCGCGCAGACGATGGAGATCGGCGCGGGGGAGTCGCGGCAGATCACCTTCGCGATGCCGCGTGGTTATCCGTACATGAAAACTGACGACGGGCTGCCGCGGTGGGTGTGGACGGCGTCGATCTCGAGCAGCCGCGGCTTCGTGCCGCTCTTCGCGCACGGCACCGACGACACGCGCTACCTGGGCGTCCGCGTGCGCCCGATGCTCGTGGAGTGAACGGAGGCCGGGTGTTCAGCACGGAGGGCGGGGAGCACGGGGACACACGGAGAGGCAACGGAGGCGGAGTCGGGCCTCTGCGTCTCCGCTCCGTGCGTCTCCGCTCCGGGCGTCTCCGCCCCCTCGGACCCCCTTACCTGCCCGTGAGCTCGTAGAACGCGTCGACCGCCGCGATCTCCGCCGCCGTGCGCTCCTCGCTCCACCCGAGTTCCCCCGCCGCAACGCGCGCGATGCCGCCGAGGATGTGCGCACCGGGATGGCCGGCGGCGCCGAGGCCCATCCGGCGCACAACGACGTCCGCGAGGTGTACGGCCATCTCGCCCCGGATCACGTGCACCACTTCGGCGCTGGTCGCGTCGCAGCCGGCGGCGGCCGGTGCTCTCAGCGCCGGCTCCTCGGCCATCAACTGCACGATCCTGGCGCCCGCCTCGGCATACAACGACGCGATGCGCGAAATGGCCGCCGGCTCCAGCGCGAACCGGTGCTTTCGCAGCGCCTCGATGACGACCGCCTCGTGATCGCCGATGCCCGCGCCGGGCAGGACGGTCGAGTCCGTCCTCGAGCGGCGGATCGATCGGCCGAGGAGCCGGGCGGCGCGGCTGACCGCACGCTCCGCCACGCCCCGCGCGGTCGTGTACTTGACACCGATCACCGTCATCGCGCCGCGAGCGCCGTCACCGGCATGGTCGCGGATCTCCGGCGTTCCGCGCAGTTCCGGCGTCGCGCGGCCCGGCTCCGCCGGCACGACACCGCGATGGACGAGCGTCACGTCCGCCGCCGTGAGCTGAAGCGCGGGAAAGGCCTCGTTCGCTTCGCGGACGAACGCCTCGACCTCCTGAGCCGTGACGGCGCTGTCGTCAGGGGATGCGAACGTGGCTGAGTGGCTCGTGCCGACGAGCGCTCGCCCCCGCCACGGCACGAGCGTCAGCATGCGTCCCCCGCGCGTGCGCGCCGCCAGCGCGAGCTCGCGCGCGGGCTTGGCGGTGACGAGGTTCATCGCCTTGAGCAGCGGCACCGGCCGGCTCACCCCGAACATCGTCATCACCGTGCCGGCGTGCGCCCCTGCCGCGTTGACCGTGAGGCGCGCGCGCACGTCGATCCGATCGTTCGTCACACGGTCGTGGGCAACCATCCCGCGTACCGCGCCGCCGTCCAGCAGCGCCGACTCCGCGGCGACGTAGTTGGCGAGCACGGCGCCGGCGCGTTCAGCGGCGGCGGCGAACGCCAGGGTGAGGCGGTCGCTCTCGACCATCTGGTAGTCGTACCACTGCGCGCCTCCCGTGAGCCCCCGCGGGTCGATGCCGGGGAAGAAGCGCAGCGTCACGCCGCGCGACAGGAGTTTCGGCGGCGGCAGGTGCAGTTCCGGGGGGACGCCGTCGTTGCGGCGGCGGCCGAGCGTGCGGTCGATGGCGAATGCGGCGCGCAGCGCGGCGCGATTCCTGGTGAGCGAACGATAGGTGCCGGTGAGGAACGGCAGCGGACGCAGGAGCCACGGGGCGATGCGCGCCAGCGCCCGGCGCTCGCGAATGCCCTCGAGGGCGCGGTCGAAGCGGCCGGTCTGGAGTGCCCGCAGTCCGCCGTGTGCCGTCTTCTGGTGATTGAACGACGCCGCGCTCCCGAAGTCGGCGGCCTCGACGAGCGCCGTCGCCAGCCCGCGGCTCGCCCCTTCGTACGCGATCGCGAGCCCCTGGATACCGCCGCCGATGACGAGCAGATCGAATTCTGCCGACTCGAGACGGCGCGGATCGCGTGGCTGCATGCGGAGGTTGTACTTTATAGTACTGGCCCGTGCCACCCTCCACAGCTCCGTCGACGGACGACGTCCGCGCGTACTGGAACGACCACATTCACGATCTCGAGATCACCAGCCATCGGGTCGGTACGCCCGGATTTTTCGCCGATCTCGACCAGTACCATTTCGAGAAGCTCCACCACCTGCTGCGGCTCGTAGACTTCAACGGCTATCGCGGCAAGCGCGTGCTCGAAGTCGGGTGCGGCGCGGGGACCGACCTCGCCCGCTTCGCACGCGGCGGCGCCATCGTCACCGGCGTGGACCTCGCCGCCTCGTCGATCGAGCTCGCGAAGAAGAACTTCGAGCAGCAGGGGTTGACGGGGGAGTTCTTCGAAGCGGACGGCGAACGGCTGCCGTTCGCCGATGCATCGTTCGACCTCGTCTACGCGCACGGCGTCGTCCAGTACACGCCGAACGGCCAGGCGCTCGTCGACGAGTGCCGGCGCGTGCTCGTCCCCGGCGGCGAGGCGATCTTCCAGGTGTACAACCGCGTGTCGTGGCTCAACGCGCTCTCGAAGCTGATGAAAGTGCCGCTCGAGCACGAGGATGCGCCGGTGCTCCGCAAGTACAGCATCGGCGAGTTCCGTGCGCTGCTGCGGGGCTTCCGTGACGTGCGCATCGTCGAGGAACGGTTTCCCGTGAAGTCGCGGCTGCACAAGGGCTGGAAGGGGATGCTCTTCAACACCTTCTTCGTCGGCACGTTCAACGCGCTGCCGCGCGCGTTCGTGAAGCGGTTCGGCTGGCACCTGCTGGCCTTCTGCCGCAAATGACATCCGTACCGGAGCGCGTGACGCCGCGCGAAGGGGTGTTCGTGCTGGCCGTCGCGTTCGCGCTGACGGCGTATTTCACCTGGCCGCTCGCGTGGCAGCCCACCGGCTGGGGGCGTGTCGAGCTCGGCGACGGCCAGTTCAGCATCTGGAACGTCGCCTGGGTGGCGCACGCGCTGACGACGCCCGGCGTCGAGGTGTTCGACGCGAACATCTTCCATCCGCACAAGCGGACGCTGGCATATTCCGAGCCGAACCTCGGCGCCGGCACGATCGCCGTGCCGGCCTATCTGCTGACGCGGGGCAACCCCTACGCGGCACACAACTCCGCTGTCCTGGTCTCGCTGACGTTCGCCGTGGTCGGGATGTACCTGCTCGCGCGGCGGCTCACCGGCAGCAGGGAGGCGGCGCTCCTCGCCGGCATCGCCTTCGCGTTCTGCCCCTTCTTCTTCGCCCGGACCGCACACATCCAGTTGATGATGACGGCGCCGCTGCCGTTCACGCTGCTCGCGCTGCATCGCTTCGCCGACGCGGCCACGGTGCGCCGGGCGATCGTGCTGGGGATTTCCATCGGCGTTCAGGCGCTGTTCTGTGCCTATTACGGCGTCCTCGCCGGGCTGATCGTCGGCCTCGGGATCCTGGTGTTCGCAGTCGGCTGCGGGTACTGGCGGCAACCGCGCTGGTGGGCGCTCAGCGTCCTCGCGGCCGTCGTCTCTGGGCTGACGGTGCTCCCGTTCTTCCTGCCGTTCATGGACCTCCAGCGGGAGACTGGTTTCAGCCGCACGATCGACGAGTCGATCCGGTGGTCGGCCGACTGGCGGGCCTACTTAGCCTCGTCGGCGTGGGCGCACCGCTGGATGCTGGAGCACCTCCGACACTGGAAGGAGGTCCTGTTCCCCGGATTCACCGCGCTGCTGTTCGGCCTGGGGGGCATGGGACTGATGATCCGTCATCTGGCACGCCGCGGCGGAACGCCCCTGCCGATGACCCGCATCAACGCCGTCTTCTACCTGCTCGTGTTCGTGCTGACGCTGTGGAGTTCGTTCGGGCCGAACGCCGGGTTGTACACGCTGTTCTTTCACACGATCCCGGTGTTCTCGCTGCTGCGCGCGCCGGCGCGGTTCGGGATCGCGGTGACGCTCGCCCTGTGCGTCTTTGCGGCCGCCGCGCTGTCGGTGATCCTGCAGCGCGTGCCGCCGCGTTTACGGACGGCCGTCACCGCCGTGCTGGCGATCCTGCTGGTGGCCGAGTTGACGACGCCGCTCCCGTACCTGCCGGCGAGGGACGTACCGCGTGCCTACAAGGTGCTGGCGGCGGCAGAGCGCGGCGCCGTCGCGGAGTTTCCGTTCTATTACGAGCCGCACGACCGCTTCCGCCACACGCTGTACATGCTCGGCTCGACGACGCACTGGCAGCCGCTCGTGAACGGGTACAGCGACTTCATGCCGCCCGATTTTCTCGAAGGGGCGGCCGTCGCCTCGCGGTTCCCGGATCCGGAGAGCTTCGCGTGGCTGCGCGCTCGCGACACCAGGTACGTCGTCTTCCATCTCGGTCTCTACGGCGGCACCGACTACGAGTCGCTCATGCGGCGGCTCGAGACCTACTCGCCCTACCTGAAGCCGCGCTGGGCGCACGGTTCCGTGCTCCTCTACGAGATCGTCGGCTGGCCTCCTGGCGCGCCATGAGGATCGCCGTCGTCACGTCGAGTCCGCCGATGATCGAGGGAGGGCACCTGGTGATCTCGCGTGCGCTCGTCCAGGCGCTGCGCGAGCGGGGGCACGAGGCGGGGGTCGTCGTGACGCCGCAGAACCGGTTCGGACGCCAGGCCTCGGCCTACCTCGCGACCTGGCTCACCGACATCGGCTCCAGTGACGGCCGCCCGGTCGACCAGGTGATCAGCCTGCGGTACCCGAGCTACGCGGTGCGGCACGAGAACCACGTGTGCTGGCTGAATCACACGATGCGTGAGTACTACGATCTGTGGGAGCGCTTCAGCGCGACGCTGTCGCCGCGCGCGCGTGTCAAGGAGCGGATCCGGCGGGTCGGCATCCATGCGGCCGACCGGTACCTGCTCGGACGAAACGTCCGGCGGCTGTTCGTCCAGTCGCGGACGATCCAGCAGCGGCTGGCGATGTGGCGTGAGGTCCGCTCCGAGGTGCTTTACCCCCCGGCGCCGCAGCGCCCCTACCGGTGCGACGGCTACGGCGACTACATCTTCATGGTGTCGCGCCTGACGCCGCTGAAGCGCGCCGCCCTGCTCGTCGAGGCGCTCGCGAGGCCCGAAGGCGCCGGGCTCCGCGCGGTGATCGCCGGGGACGGCGACGACCGGCCGCGTCTCGAGGCGCTGATCGCGCATCACGGACTCGGCAGCCGCGTCCACCTTGCGGGACGCCTGCCGGACGAGGAGGTCCTCACGCATCTTGCGCAGTGCCGCGCGGTCTGCTTTCCGCCGCTCCAGGAGGACTACGGCTTCGTCACGGTCGAGGCGTTCGCGTCGCGAAAGGCGGTCGTCACGTGCACCGACAGCGGCGGCCCGGCGGAGCTCGTGCAGGACGGCGTCAACGGGTTCGTCGTTGCGCCGACCCCGCAGGCACTTGCGGCGGCGCTGCGGACGCTGGCCGAGGATCGCGGCGCGGCGGAGCGGATGGGGCAGGCGGCCTTCACGGCCGGCGCGAAGCTGACGTGGGAGGGTGCGGTGCGCCAACTCACCGCGTAAACTGGTTGCGCCATGTCGTACGCCACACCGCTCGAAGCGCGGCTCGCGAAGAAGGTCACGAAGGCGATCACCGAGTACGGCCTCATCGAGGACGGCGATCGTGTCATGGTCGGCCTCTCGGGAGGCAAGGACAGCTGGGCGCTGCTCCAGATCCTCGACGTGCTGAGGCGCCGCGCGCCCATCGACTTCTCACTCGTCGCCGTCACGGTCGACTCGGGGTACACCGGCTACCGCCACGACCTGATCGCCCGCAACTGCGAGCAGCGCGGGTGGGAGTACCGGATCGAGCACACCGACATCGGCGAGGCGATGGAGGACATTCTCGATGCGAACGCGACGCCGTGCTCGCTCTGCGCGCGGCTGCGACGTGGCGTGCTGTACCGGATCGCGAAGGACGTCGGCGCGACCAGGATCGCGCTGGGGCATCACCTCGACGACTTCATCGAGACGCTGCTGCTGAACCTGTTCTTCGCCGGCGCGCTGAAGGCGATGCCGGCGCGGCTCGTGTCCGACAACGGGGAGCACGTCGTGATCCGTCCGCTCGTGTACGCGACCGAGTCGGAGGCGATGGCGTACGCGAAGGCGTCGGAGCTGCCCATCATCGGGTGCTGCTGCCCCGCGTGCGGCGACCTGAGCCTGCAGCGGCAGCGCGTGAAACGCCTCATCGCCGAGCTCGAGGTCGAGCATCCCGAGATCAAGAACTCGATGATCCGTGCGCTCGGGAATGTGGCCGGCCGGCACCTGCTCGACCGTCGGCTGAATCCGTTGCCTGAACTGCGCGAGGTCGCGCTGGCGGGCGGCGCCGTGCCGCTGCCGCTGAGAAGGAGAGCGTAGTGAACCGAATCGTCGCGAGTGCCGTTCTCACGCTGGTGCTGGCGTCTCCCGTGCAGGCGCAGCAGCGTCCGCTTCTCACCGAGGATCCGGAAACGATCGGAGCGGGGCTCATCCTGATCGAGGTGGGCGTCGATCAGCTGCGCGGGATCTCGTACCCGGCGTCCGGCCTCACGGGCAATCTCCTGCGGCTGCCGGCCGTCGGGGTCAGCTTCGGCGTGTCGTCGATCGCTGAAATTCAGGTGGACGGCGGGCTGTACAACCGCCTGCTCGTCACGGAGCGGCGCGCTGCCCCGTTTTCATCGGTGCTGAACTTCAGCGGTGATCGGACGAGTGATGTCGAAGACTTCACCGTCGGCGCGAAGGTCCGCCTGATCGCCGAGTCGACGGGCGGTCCGTCACTGGGGGTCCGCTTCGCCACACGACTGCCGAACGCCTCGAACGAGAGCGGCCTGGGGCTCGACACGTCAGACTTCTATGCCTCGTTGCTGTTTGGCAAAACGATCCAGTCGGTGCGCTTCGTCGCAAATTTCGGTGTGGGCATCCTCGGAGATCCATCCGAGGGGACACGGCAGAACGACGTGCTCACGTACGGTCTGTCGGTCGCGCGCGCCATTGCCACTGGGGTCGAGGTTGTGGGAGAGATAAATGGCCGCACGCAGGGGCGTCTGAGCGAACCGCCCATCGGAACCGAGAGCCGCGGCGGAATGCGTCTCGGCGGCCGGTTCACGCGAGGGACCGTGCGGCTCGACGGCGGCCTCATCATCGGCATGACCTCGCGCGACCCGAGCATCGGGTTCACCGCCGGTCTCACCTGGGTGTTCCGCGGATTCACCGTGCCGTGAGGCTCGTCAAGGCGCACGCGCTCGGCAACGACTTCCTGCTCGTCGACGAGGCGGAGCTCGCGTCGTCGGTCGATCGTGCGGCCGTCGCCCGGGCGGTCTGCGACCGCCACCGCGGCCTCGGCGCCGACGGCCTGATCGCGTACAGCGCCGCCGAGCCGCTCGGGATGGCGTTGCTGAACGCCGATGGCAGCTTCTCCGAAATCTCGGGCAACGGCGTGCGCTGCCTCGCGGCGTGGCACGCTTCGCGCAGGTCGGCGCGCCCCGGCGACTCGCTCGCGATTCACACTGATGCCGGGCTGAAGGAACTGACGCTCCTCGAGTGCGAAGGCCCGCGGTTCCTGTTCCGCGCCGCGATGGGACGGCCCGAGAACATCGAACGGGCCTGTCTGGACGTCGCTGGTGTTCCCGTCGACGCCGTGACGCTGCGCGTCGGGAACCCCCAGTGTGTCGTGCTTGGCTGGGTGACGCCGGAGCGCCTGCATACGCTGGCGGCGGCGCTCGCGGTGCACCCGCACTTCCCGGCCGGCACGAACGTGGAGCTCGCGGAGGTGCTCTCGCCGGGCCGCGTCCGGATCCTGATCTGGGAGCGAGGGGTCGGACCGACGGAGGCGTCGGGCACCGGCGCCTGTGCGGCGGCCGTCGCCGCGATGCAGTACGGCGGTGCGGCGCGCGACGTCGCGGTCGAGTCGCCGGGCGGCACGCAGCGTGTCGAGTGGCTCGACGACGGCCTGTACCTGACCGGCACGGCGGAGATCGTTGCCGCCTGCGAGTGGCTCGGGGCCGTGCCGGGGCATGCGTAGGGTTCACGCGGCGACCGGGTCGGTCGAGGTCTACTCGCCGGCCGAGGAGCTGTTCAACCGGCGCCGGCGCACCGTCGGCCTCTTTCTCGGTCCCGCCGTTCTCCTTGCGCTGCTGATCGCGCCGCTGCCGCTGGATCCGGCGGCACACCGCCTCGCGGCAATCCTCGCGATGATGGTCGTGCTCTGGATCACCGAAGCGCTGCCGCTCGCCGTCACCGCGCTCATCGGACCGGTGCTCGCGATCGTCCTTCGCGTCGCCCCGGCGCGGACCGCGTTCGCCCCCTTCGCCGATCCGATCATCTTCCTCTTCATCGGCAGCTTCATGCTGGCCGAGGCGATGTTCGTCCATGGGCTGGACCGCCGGATCGCCTTCGGCGCGCTGTCGTCGCGCCTGGTGGGGGGAAGCCCCGTCCGCATCCTGCTCGCGTTCGGCGGCGTCAGCGCGGCGATCTCGATGTGGATCAGCAACACCGCGACGACGGCCATGATGTTTCCGATCGGGCTGTCGATCGTCGCGCATCTGACACACGGGCGCGAATCGGAGCCGAAGACCCGGGAGTTCGCGACCGCGATGATGCTGATCTGCGCCTTCGGCGCGTCGATCGGCGGCATCGGCACGCCCATCGGGACGCCGCCGAACCTGATCGGCATCGGGATGCTGAACCGGATCACCGGGGCCGAGATCAGCTTCTTCCAATGGATGCTGCTCGGCGTGCCAGTCGTGGCGCTGCTCTTCGGCTTCCTGGTCGCGTACTTCTACTTCCGCGCGCTGCGCGGCCTCGAGCTGAATGCCTCGCGCGCCGAGCGGATCCAGGAGGAACTGCGCAATCTCGGACCGGTGTCGGCCGGCCAGCGGAACGTCCTCGTCGCCTTTGGCGTCACGGTGTCGCTGTGGCTGTTCCCCGGCGTGCTTGCGATTTTCGGTCTCGGCCAGGGGACCTTCGCGCGGGGCTACGCCGCCGCGGTACCCGAGTCGATCGCGGCGATGGTCGGCGCGATCCTGCTGTTCCTGCTGCCCCTGAACTGGCGGGCCCGCCAGTTCACGCTGCGGTGGGAAGAGGCGGTGCGCATCGACTGGGGGATCATTCTCCTCTTCGGCGGCGGCCTGGCGATGGGGGAGCTGGCGTTCTCGACCGGCCTCGCCGAGTCGATGGGCCGCGGCATCACGTCCTGGCTGCCGGTCCACTCCGAGGCGGCGCTCACGATCCTCTTCACCGCGGTGGCCATCATCATGTCGGAGGCGGCGTCGAATACGGCGTCCGCGAACATGATCGTGCCGATCGCGATTGCCGTCTCGCAGGCGGCCGGCGTGAACCCCATCGTTCCGGCGCTCGGCGCCACGCTCGGTGCGTCGATGGGCTTCATGATGCCGATCTCGACGCCGCCGAACGCGATCGTCTACAGCTCCGGCCACGTGCCGATCACCGCGATGATGCGGCACGGCATCTTCCTCGACGTCGCCGGCTTCCTGGTGATCGTCTTCCTGCTGCTCGGTCTCGGGCGCCTGTTCTAGGCGCCGTGCCGCGCCGGCGGGCGCCCCGACGCCTCCTTCTTCTCTCCACCTGGATTACACTTGAGCTGACACTTTTCAGGCGCCCGGAGGACAGGTATGAGGTGCAACTGGCGAAGCGTTGTTCCAGCCCTTCTCGCAGGCGTCACGCTGGCCTGCTCGGGTTCGTCGAGCACACCGACGGCTCCCGCAATCTCGACCCCCGCGGCACAGCCGCCGCCCACGACGGCGGGGTCTCCCGCCTCGCTGACGAATCCCGACGTTCGCATCTTCAGTCTGCCGGGCGCCGAGACATCCGGCGGGGGGCAGGGTCCCTGCGTGTTCGATTCGTCGTCCGGGCAATTCGTCTGTCCATCGCAGAGCCGCGAGGGCATCACGTTGACGATGCGGTTCACGCTGTACGACAAGGACGGCAATGTCCTGTCGGTGCTGGACCGCGAGAAGGTGGCGTCGATCAGGACGGAGACGAGCGCGAGCGGCACGACGAGCCGCGAAGGGGCGAGCGTCACGATCGACCGCAGCGGCGTGATGGTGACGACCGGCCTCGGACCGCAGGCCACCACGCACACGCTCAACGGCACGGAGCGCGGCACGGTGACGGCGTCGGCAACGATCAACGGCGTCGCGACGACGACCACCACCTCGATGCTGGAATCGACGAACAACCTGGTGGTGCCGGCGAGGCGCTCGTCGGGGGATCCGGGGTACCCGCTGTCAGGTGAACGTGTGCGTACGGCCACGACGACCACGACCCACGGCTCCACCTCGCGGACGCTCACGACGGAGCGCCGTGAGACCTTCAACGGCACCAGCGTCGTCCAGGTGCAGATCACGGTGAACGGCGTCACGCAGCACTGCACGTACGACCTCGCCGCCCGCACGAGCACGTGCCGGTAGCCTCGCGCTAGCACACGCCGCCGCGGCTGAGGCCGCGCCGGGTGGCAGGGATTGCCACCCGGCTCCCGGCCGGGTGCTGCAGGAGTTGCGATGCCTCAGCGGCGGCGGCGGGCTGGCCGCTGGGGCTTCTTCGCCGCCGCCGCTTCGAGCCGCCCGATCTCCTCGCGCATTTCCGCAGGAATTTCCTTCACCAGTTCCCGAGCCGCCGCGTAGTCGCCGGCGCCGATCGCCGCGCGTGCTTTTTGCACGGTGTCACGTGCGGCTGCCACGGCGCGCCGGGCGGTTCGGAGGTCGCGGGCCGGGAGCTTCGTCGCCTCGGGTGTCCCGAGACGCGTGTCGAGCTGCGCGATCGCGCCTTCAGCGGCGGCAAGCACTGTTTCGGCCTCGCCGCGGGCGCGCGCCTGCCCCTCGGCCGCGCCGCGCGCAGCTTCGCGTCCGCGGTCGTACGCATCGAGGGCACGGGTGAGCGCGAGCCGGTAGTCGCGCTGGGCGACCGCCTCGTGCGCCTCGCGGAGGGAGTCGGAGGCCTCCTTGAAGATCTCCGACGCGTACTGCTCGGCCCCGGCGGCGCGGGCGGCCTCGATCGCCCCCTGGGCGCGATCCAGCTCTTTCTGCGGAGGGGCCGAGCACGCGGCAAGCAACACGAGTGAGAGGATCACGACGGCCAGCGCACGCATCGGAAGGCCAGTATAGCGGAGCGCAGAAT